>JAESGV010001285.1_pt1 | contig 10552 bp, 8 predicted proteins | sample 9269781 | NCBI WGS metagenome assembly JAESGV01 (sample SAMN15741586, study PRJNA653496) | algae metagenome | isolation source: Tildeniella torsiva UHER 1998/13D and co-occurring heterotrophs from... | place: Slovakia: Slovak Paradise National Park, Hrabusice, Kosice Region | collected 2000-01-01
TATGTGCTGGTTTAAAGACAGCAGAATCAAACTCTAATCCTTTCTCATCTGCCGCATTAAAGTCATCTAGTTCATCATCAATAGTAGCTGGTTTTTCCACTTCTGCGTTAACATAGACACTCTTTCTGCAACTAAAGTAGATGATTGCTGCCAAAATTAGACCTGCAATAACTAACACTAAAACAACGATAACAACAATAGCTGGAATGACAATCGTTGTCCATGGGAATTCTGCAGCTGCTGGTAAAACAGGTGCCGATTGCGCAGCAGTAGTGCACTTGTATGGTTGACACTCAATTACTTGGTTTCCTAGTTCTATGTTTACAGTTCCACCAGCTGATGCAACAGAAACTTCTCCTGATTCTGATTGTGCTCCTGCTTGTGATGCAATAGTGGAATAGTTTTTAGTAAAGAATGAAGTTGGATCAAATGTCAATGGTGAGTAAATCACACTACATGCTTGCTTGTAAGCTGGTAACTCGTACAATGTCGAGTTGACCACCCAAGAACTAATCTCATATGAAATCTTGAGTACGAGCCTATAATTTTGATTCAATTTAAATGGACATGGGGCTTGTGCACGAGTATATTTTGGATTTCCAACACCACCATAGTACAATGATAACTTGTTACCAATATCAAGTGTAGTGTACGTTGATAGTTGACCATCTTTAAAGAACCAGAATTCAATTGGAGAACCACTAGTTGCAGTAACACTCTTAATGTTAAAATCTTGATAACCTTGCATGTTGTAAATGTTATACGTATTTGGTGATTTTAGACCTTTTCTGCCTTCTAATGCAGAAGCTACGACAACATTTCCACTACCATCAGAAGTTGGTGTAGTAGTTGGACAACCTTGTGCTCCTGGTACATCAGCACTACATTGTGCACCTGTTAAACCAGAATTAATCAATGAGAATGAACCTGGGTTGACACTAGGATCACTATCATCAATAGCAGCACCTTTTCTCACGATATTCACTTTTATCGTTTCATGAGTGTTTGCATTGAGCTGTACAGGACATTTGAGTGATGTAGAGGAAGAAACGACGGCGTCAACTGTACCTAATGATTGTCCACTTGTTGATACATAATCACAAGAGATTTTACCATCTGTTTGGATGAACCCAGCACCAGTAACAGTGATACTGCCACCATTGACGACAGTATCTGGAGTAACAGATGAGATACTCATCATGGGTGATTTACACATGTATGATTGGCTGTATGGAGCTCTACAGGTACATGTATCAGGTGCAGTGCAAGAACCTCTCTTCCAACATGTATTTGCGTTATTGGCTGGTACATCAAAGCAAACAGGTACTTCACATTTTGTACCTGACCAACCAATTCTGCATGTACATGTATTAGGAGCAGTACATTGTCCGTTACCAGAACATACACTAGGATCATCCATTTGTAGTGTATAGCAAATGGTACTACTACATTTGGCACCATAGTAACCAGTGTTACAATCACAAACATCAGGTAGCGTACAATTTCCATGTCCACTACATACTGTAGGATCAGTACTTGCTACACCTGAACATGTTGTTTGTTCACATTGTGCACCAACAGCAAGTGTTCCGCATTTACAAATATCTGTACTGATACATACACCTCTTCCGGAACAAACAGTAGAGTCAGTTGACAAAGTTCCAAAACATGATGGAACAACTGGTGTATTCACAGCTGGAGCAGCTTGTAACTCTGGTTGTGAAGAAATAAACGATGTTTCTATGAGTTTGTTCGAAAAGTCAGGAGTATCTGATATAGAAACGACAGAGTTTGCCAATGGAATACCTGCTGAAACTTCAGCAGAAGAATCACTTGTTACTGTTGCGTTAACGTACGTTACATCTGGTCCCTTTGTAATTTTCACAAAGATGCCGCCAACTGCTTGGGTGAGACCTTTTCCGACAACTACAATAGTACTTCCAGTGTTCATCACGGCAAAGATTTGTACAGGTGGAGGAGGTGGTTGTGTAGTAGTTGGTTCTGGTGTAGTTGGTCCTGGAGTTGCTGATGGATCAGGTGTAGAAAATGGTGTAGGTGCAGGTGTTGTAGAAGTAGGTTCTGGAGTTGGTGTTGGTTCCGGAGTAAACGATACAATTTCTGTAACGATAATTGGTTCTGCTGTTGTCGTTGGTGCTGAACTTGGAGTTGGAGCAGGTGTTGGTGGTTTCGTTGTTGTAGTAGTTGGTGGTGGATCAGTAGTTGCGGAATATGTACCAGAGCACGAAGCAAATACTACGAATCCACTTGTACCTTCTGCAACTAGTGGAGCTAGTGAGTTTGGTCCTGTTGCGAAGCCTGTAACTGAAGCCAAGTTTAGTTGGTTCGTCTTTAGATTGCCTGTTGGTGGATCGACAGTTGTACCAATACCAAGTTGACCATACTATATTGTAAGTAATACAAAAATAGACACGTACGTTATTCTTTCCCCAAATGATAAGACGTCCCTCAGTCGTAAGCATTGCAGAGTTGGTAGTCATAGCAATCACTTTAGTAACAGTTTCTCCTCCATGTAACGCTGCTAATGCTGCAGTACTTCTAACAAATGATGTCAAATAGTTGGCTATTCCACCATCTCCTAATAAATGTAGCTACAGATTGTTAGTAACTACAAGATCGACTTACGTTGTTTGTTCCAGTGGCAAACATCTCACCATCACTTGTCATTGCCAAGCATTGATAAGCGCCAACAGAAATATCCACAATGAATCTTCCGCCCAGTGCAGTTTGATCAATTCTAAAGATTTCAATGTTTGAAGTAGTAGCTGTTCCCCACGAGTATATTTGGCCACTTGCCATCATGACATACGTAGAAATAGCTCCAGAGCCCATCTTGACGGGACTTTCTCCAATAATGGAGTCAAAGAATAACAACTTGTGGTAGTATTTGATAGTGGCAGGAGAACTTTGCATTGAAGCTGTTCCCGTCGTTGGTAAATCAGAGTTTGCAAGTTGACGATTAGTGTTACCACCCCATGCGTAGATGTATCCATCTTCTGTAATGGCATATGAGGCGATGTGTCCAGCAGCAATTTGCACAACTCTCTTGGTTCCAAGTGCTCCACGAGTGACTGCACTTACTCCTGAATTTCCTCCAACTGAGCCAATACCAAGTTGACCATAAACGTTACTTCCCCAAGAGAAGAGTGCAGCAGTGCTTGTTAATGCAATGCAGTGCACGTCACCACAAACAACTTGTGAGACTTGTGCACTAATAGGAATCTTTTGAGCAGTAACTACCATACCTTGTGCTGGAGTTGTCATTCCGTTGGCTAGCGTATTAAAGGTAGTTGAACCCCACGCGTATAATGCGCCACTTGTGGTACGAGCAACAACAAATCCGGTACCTCCTCGCAACTCTGCAAGAGTTTGTGTTCCACCACCAAGATTGGCCATGTTAGCTTTGGTTACAGTTAAGAAGTAATTTCTGGTTGGTGTTTCAACACCTCGTAACATTTGGTATTGTTGATTAGTACCTACGCCATAGATTTGTGAACTTTGTAAACATTGGTTAGATGCTTGTACAGATCCACCAGCGTAAACAACATCACGCTTGTTTGAACCTGGTGCAACAGTAGTATATCCCAAACGAATCATGTGGTCAACTTGAGATGTCCATGGCAATGCACGAATATCTTGAAGCATAGGGTCATGTAATGTACCTGTACATGAACCAAAGGTGACAAATCCACCAAATGATCCAGATGGTCCATTGATCCATACACTACCTTCGTTACTACCGTATCCCTTTTGTGCGATCATTGGTGCTAGTGTAGAGTTTAATTGTAAATCTTTCTCGTTTAGAACAACAATAGGTCGATTAGGACCAAATCTCCAACCTAGAGAACCTCTTATACTATCTTTTGCCAAAGTGGTAACATAAGTAGAAGACCAACCAAGAATTCTTCCATAATTAGTACTTGCGTAAATGGCACCATAACCACTACCAGCTACTTCTACAACACGTTCACCAATAAGCATTTGCGGAACGATTTTTGTTTCTTGGATATAAGCATCATCGTTACCAGAGTTATGCTCTCCTCTAGTGTACACCAAACCATCACTTGTCAAGAAAACTGTAGTAATATATGTTCTAGGTACAATAGCAATATCAACTACAAGCTTGTTAGGAATTGCAGGGAAAGGGGTAGGAATCGCTTTAGTGTATTGATCATAGATCATTCTTCCCCAAGCTAGTACAGTTCCATCTGTAGTTAGCACAGCCATACTATGCTTGTTGGAAGCTTCTCCAACAATCTTTGTAATACTCTTCTTGTACAAGTTGGTCATATCTGCAGGACTTGGATTAACGTTATAGGTTTGAGTAACAGAGTTTCCAACAGTGAAGGAGACCAAAATCGCGTTAGCGTTGGTGTTGCCTGTACCTAATTGATACTCGCTGTTGAGACCCCAATCGTAGCTAATATATTAGTATCTACTAAATTTACAACGTACATTGTTCCATCTCTTGTTACAGCGTATGATGCCATAGAACCACATTCGATTAACACAATTTCTTTTTGTCCAATTTTTCCTCTATTGATCAGTTGTGGAGTGTGTTGGAATGATTGGTATGGTTCAGGTGGCATGTTGTAAAAGTTATCATCCGAGTAGTATGCAGTGTATCGATAATCTACACCTACTTGACCATAATCATTTCTACCCCAACCAGCAACACTGTTATCGGAATTTAGTGCAATGCAGTGATACGCTCCACACTTGATAGAGATGACTGTCTTTTGGAACAATGCTGATGCTTCATTGTTGAGTACTTGGGTTGCTTTAAACACTCCACCAGTGTGGCCTACTCCTAGCGTTCCTCCACCAGTTACTTTTGCTCCCCAGTTTGCTTATTTTGTGAGTATTTGATACTAAACTTACGTGGATGTTTAAAAGTGTTATCTCCCCATGCGTACAAGTTTCCAGATGGTGCTCGTACAACAGTAACTTGACCACCTCCTGTCAATTCAACAAATGTTCGATCAGAAGTTATTCCGCTCAAATCGGGACCAAAGTCACCAGAGTCGTCGTAATGCGCGACGTATGAACCTTTCGTACCATAAGTAAGTCCGCGAATTGGAACAATTGTACGCCCAAGATAATAGTAATCGACAAAATATTGTGCAGGATTTGGGCCCTTGTAGTAATAATTGTCATCATTTCCCAAGTTGGTCAGTTTGGTTACAGTTTTACATTTGTGAGGGTTAGGTTTTTGTGGTTGTGCATTGTACGCCATGTTCACTGGTACATTGGTTGTACCGTTGCATACACCGAATATTTTAAAATCTTGTCCCTTGTCTGCTATGACCGGTGCCAAAATATTACCAGGTTGTACACCGAGATCGATCGCAACAGCGACTGTTGCTGCACCACTGTTCACGTATTGTGGAACCATGCCGAGTTGGTATGACTTTGAATGTTAAATGTTGTTTTTGTTCTTACCGAATTACTACCCCACGCCAAAATACGTCCGTAGTTTGTAGTTGCGTACGACGCCGAGTAACCACCGCTTATAGTAAGAATTGTTTCTGAACCGAGAAGTTCCGATGCGACGCCACGTAACAAGACAAATGCATTGTAGGAGTCTATGGTTGTACCGTTAATAGCCTTTGTTAGTGTCTGCGTTCCTGTTCCGTAGAGGGTTCCATCACTATTTAACACTAGTAGATGACCATGCCCTGACGATATATCTGCTGGTGAGCGTCCTCCAAGAGTTGCAAGGTCAACCAACTTTGGTGTTGTATTGATTTTGTTGTTTGCATTGATGCTTCTGCAAAGGTCAAACTTCGTTGTCATTCTACTTACCCCCATCCAATAATTTTTGAATCTTGTGTTAAAACGTAGGTAAAAGTATTTCCAGATGAAATTTTCTTTAAAGATCTGTTGTCTAGTACCGTCATGTCAACGGCTGTTGGTGATGAACTGTCAGCTGTACCTCCGTTGCCTAGTTGATTTCTAGCGTTCGCTCCCCATGCATGAATATATCCAGCACTAGTAACAGCCAATGAGAAACTACCACCAGCCTCAATCCTGTTCAATGCAGCTCCCGCTATTGAACCTGCAACAACTGCAACAGGTGCTTTGTTTGTTGTTGTCGTACCGTCACCGAGCTGTCCATTCAAGTTTAATCCCCAAGCTGCTATTGAGTTATCTGTAGATAATACTACACAATGAGAAGATCCACACTTAATTTGTTTGATAATCTTCGACTGAAGTGGTGCTACTGTCAAATCGATAACATCAGGATTAGGATCCAAATCGCCAAGGATTCCTCCAAGATTGTCTCCCCAGCTATGTTGTTATTTAAACTATTAAGTTTTACGTGTAAAGAGTAGTAGCTGTACGTGCTGCTGTTATACTAAACCCTCCAGCGAGCTCCAAAACTGTTCCGTTAATACGAGTCCGAGCTAGCCTGGAAGTAGAAGTTGTAGTACCATCTCCTAAAGTACCTTTAGAATTAGCTCCCAATCCGTAAACTGTGGTAAAGCTCGTGCAGGTGTTAGGAACCACTGGAATCGCTTGAGGTGCCAACGGTGCTGCTATGGCGCCACATACTGATATAAGAAGATCTACGTAGTAACTTACTCATAATGACGATACATACACTTAGTGTAAGTATACTCATTATTCACGAACCAAGCGGTGATATTTGAAAAAATAATTGCAGTAGTCAACCCTACCAAGAGGTACGTTTACTCGTTAATCGGAAACGTATTACATAACTGGTACGTGAAACAACCCAACTACTGTAATAGTTACAAAAATATTAAAGTAGGACTGGGTACCAGTTTATACTTACCAGTTGCAAAGAGCTACCAATTAACAAAGAATCCAGCTAGCTGTCTTGATAGCTAAACAAGTATTCTAACAAAAATTACGACTACAGTGTAACTAATTCGGTTATTGCGCGAAGTCACTTAAAAAGGTATTGTACTTGGAACTCCTGAATTTGGAGACTTCATTCAGTCAACTCCAAAGATGTAATAATTTTAAAAACTAAGCAATGACAGCTACATATTATAGATTTCCACCTAGCTATGAAGCTCGTCGGTTGCTAGTTAACTTGCTGTGTTTCGTATATACAGCAGTTATTTCTTTACCAACGTTAGCTACATTCGCTGCTCTAACTGGGATATTGGCATCTGGTCTTACTACACCGTTTTCTCAAAACAGTATGAGAATGTATAGAGATGGAGTGTTCGGTAGTTTTTTGGCACTGCTGATGATTGAGCCATTTTACTTTATACTTACGCAGTACATTGTCAAAATGCAATCGAAGTTTTATGCATTCTTAATTTACATGCCAAAGATTCTGACGCTAACAGTAGCAATAGGTTACTATCTCAAGTATCACTTGGTCGGACACAGTAATGAGTTCAACGCATTTACAGTGGTTACTCTTTTGATCGTACAAGCGTTATACCTCAGTTATGCAACCTTCAGTAAAGACTTGAATCAGATCATCGTTGGGACTTGGATATTCAAAACTCATTTAGATTTCAATTATGACTACGGAACGCTAACTATTGTCGAATCAAAGAATGGATACGGAGAGTACTCTCCAAGAAGCTCAATGCGAGTGCAAGCATCGAAAATTGCAAAACGAAGTAACATTATTTCTGGATTATTCCTAAGATGGAGCTTTATCGCTGAAATGTTCCTACGAATCAGCATAATGGCGACAATCATTGCAGCTGCTTCATTCCCAGCCTCAATAGTCAAATCATGGTAATACAAATGAATTTATTACGTACTTGTAAGACGTAATACATTTTTAATTAAACAAACCTTTCCAACGAAATTTGGTCTTTGAAATTGTACAACATTTCTCCTAGTTGTAAAACTATGACACACGAAGACAGATTAGACGCAGGAGACGTGTTCACATACGCAGAAGCACTACAGAAGATTGGTTTAATAATACTTTCTGATAAACTCGAACAACCTACACAAGAAACCAATCAACAAGAACGCGAAACAATTCTACAACAAACAGCACGTTTTATTTCATTCGCATATTTATACGATGGACCTGCATTTAAAAAAACACTACAGGATATGTGGACTTTTCACCAATCTGTGATGGGATTGTGCGAAGAACTAGAAAAGATTGAAAATATGACAGAAACAGAAAAGTTTTTCAGTAACGTTTGTCACGCAGCTGCATACATGGCAGAAGTACAACTATTAAACGCGAGAAGTCACGTTCAGGTCGATCTCGAAGTATTGCAAGATTCCGTGTACAAATGTTTAAACAAGACACTCGATTCACTCAACGCTGCAATTAGCGGAGTCGAAAAAATGATCAAGGACGAAATTAAACTACCAGTAACACCATTTACACAAGATCAAATCGTACGCGAGAGTGGAAACAAACAAGTGTTAAAAATTGCACACTTTGACGAAATGGAACTCATGAAAGAATTTTTAACAGATACAAACGCACAATTCTTATCAAGATTGTACTATTTCAAAGTCCACGCAATGGATCAAATGCCAATGACCACCAACGTAGAAGAAAAACAAATTTATCCTGCATTGCAACGCGCGCTAAAATTGGATGAGAAAAACTTTATGGCACTTGACAGAAGAGCAAATTATTTTATTCGTGTGAAACTATGGAGAAGAAGTATTCTGGATTTTTTACACGCAGCAGAGTACGCACTACCTGGAAACATTCGTACAAGTCAATACTACTACGACGCTGGTGCATGTTTTGCAAACTTTTTGGTCAACAACAAGAGCGTTAACGCAAAGAACGATACACCACTAGAAGAGTTTTTTGAACAATTACACACGTTAGTCGATACAAAATTTGTAGATGGAAGTTCTATTACTGTAATTGGTGAGAACAAGTCGTATGAAAAGTTGTTACAAAATGAAATCTTTGCCATCGAAAAAATCGAAGAATTAATTGAACTTGGAGAGTGGGCCATGCGTAACACAAAGAATGCATTTTCAACAGTACGCAACTTGCAAGATGATAACAAAACAAGAGAAGCGTTACTTACCATTGTAAGAAATTATCGTACGACTCATTGCTCGTCGTGTGGACAAAAAGCAGAAAAAAGATGTTCTGTTTGTCAAAATGTGTACTATTGCAATCCTACTTGTGCAAAACAAGATTGGCCAAAACACAAATTAATGTGTAAGAAGAGTACCAAACGTTTTATCATTGCAATGCAATAAATTATTTATTAATAATCACAGGACCATTTTGTCTTGTTAATCCACGCATAACGAGTTCGTAACTTGCACTATGTGGTTTGAAATATTGTTTAAATTGTATGTTAACTCCACTGTTCATGTATCCGTATTCGTAAACCCACCAGTACGCAGGTACGTACAAAATTTCATTTTCTTGTAACTCGACACGTAAATTAAACGCTTTCAAGTATTTTGAAAATTCTGGTAGATTGTGTTGTTCAATGTCAAATGGATCAACTTGGGAAATCACTAATTCTCCATTATCACGTACACTCTTTGGGAATAAAAACTCGAGTTGCAGTGGATCAAATAGTAGATACACCGTACTTCCACGAGCTTGAATAATCAACGTTTCATTACTGTACTGGTAAAGTGGAATCACATGTCCATTATTCGAAACTTGTAATGAAGTATGAAGATACGAAAGTGTATCCATGTACTTTGGTGGTTGTGGGAAATCTTTTGCGAAGGAATCCTTGATTGGCGTGGGAGGTAAAAATAGATTTCCATTTTCCGTATTTTTAAATTTTTCCATAAACTCACGTAACGTCATTGGTTGTGCATTTACGCTTGATTCTTTCAATCCTCTAGTAATGATATTTTGTATCAACTCTCCACGTGTAACTTTATCCAAATCTTGTTGTGTAATTCTTGCACGCGTTTGCGTGTTGGGAACACTTGCTCCGATTTGTTCTTGCAATTGTACATCTTCGCGCAATACGTTTGGTTTGTACATGTTATACGCTAGTTTTGTGATTGGAACTGATGATTGTGTATCGAACGGTGGGAACACTTTCGTAGCGCTTGTTTCTGCGATGACGGATAAATCACCAGCTCGAGTGATGAGGAAGGTTTCATCTCGTAGTGAATCGAGAACTCTCCATTTATCTAGTGGCACTGCTTTAGGTCCAGTAAGAATCAGCGGCCTCGAGCATGTAATAAAGAATCGGAAAAAGGTTGCACTTTTTGGTTCGTTTTTTCGTATTTGGGGAACGGTGTCCTTGTTCGCAGTAAATAATTGTTTTTCTAGTTGTTCCTCGTACACGACTTCGCGTAGCATTTGTATCATATTATCTTGTACGAATTTTATATCCATCTCTCGTTCTTTTGGTATGATAGTTTCTAGTGTTAGCTCGGTACTTTTGTTTGCGAACAAGGTGGCTCCGACTATGATTCCTAGAATAAGAACACCAATCACTAGACAGATGCGCAGCAGCGAGTTTTGGTTGCCAAAGTATGATAATAGTTTGATTTTAAGCGTCTGCGTGAACGTACGCTTCTTGTGATCGCCACGATGTTGGTTTGTTTGCATTTTTAGTTTGCTTCA
>JAESGV010001286.1_pt1 | contig 10547 bp, 11 predicted proteins | sample 9269781 | NCBI WGS metagenome assembly JAESGV01 (sample SAMN15741586, study PRJNA653496) | algae metagenome | isolation source: Tildeniella torsiva UHER 1998/13D and co-occurring heterotrophs from... | place: Slovakia: Slovak Paradise National Park, Hrabusice, Kosice Region | collected 2000-01-01
AGGGTTCTTTGGATCCGCGTACTTTTGGTTTTTAGTGCAAGGAACGTCATCAATTAGTTTAACAATATTTAACAAGACTTTGGCTTTGGCATTTCCCTACCCAGTAAGTGTTAAAAACGCGCGATCATAACAAATAGGCTGTTATTATCGCTATACAAAATTTATTCACAGTGCCATTATTTTTACTCGCGAGTTACTATAATGTTTTACCTATGAACAAAATTCAGTTGGAACATTTGTGGTTCTCTATACCAACCACTGCATGTTACGTATTATTATTGTGGACTTCTATCGAAGGTTTGTCAGTTGTATCCGTTGCACTCGTGGTAATTACAAGAAATTTGGTACCACTCGCTACAGGTCTAATTGAAAACTTTTTCTTCGATCTAAAGTTAACGTGGAGATCGTACCTATCACTGGCAGCTATTTTCGTTGGTTCATTGTTCTACGCAACAACTGACTCAACTATGTCTGCTGCAGGATTACAATGGTTGTTACTGAACACTATATGCAGTGTCACCATCCCTATTGTTGAGAAGAGATACTTGGTAAGCAAGCTAAAGGATCAAACTCCAGCTGGTATCAACTTTTACAGAAATACGCTGAGTGTACCCATGTTGTTGGCTATTGCTGTTATTCGTGGTCACTTGAGCGTTGCCGTAGAGAGTTACACCGAACTAACAACTTATTTGCATGCCATGTTACTTGGTTCTTGCTTGGTTGGATTCTCCATCGGTGTTGCGTACTTTTTCCTTCTCAAGTTGACATCAAACACTAGTATCGCTATTGCCAACACGTTCTACAAACTATTGACATTAGCAGCTAGTTTTGTATTCTGGGGACTTCAATTCCACTATTCTGGTTTTGTTGGTATTATTTTGAGCTTTGCTGGTATTACATCCTATGTTATGGAGTCACAAAAGAAGGAAGAGCCAAAACCATCTCATCATCACCATCAACAACCAATTAACTCACCACATGCACCTATTTTGACATCAGATGATAGCAGCGACGAAGAGGAGACGCAAGAACAAGTACAAGAAAAAGTATAAAATTGTACGCTTTTATAACTGGTGTTTTGCAACTCTGCTTGACATTTCCGACTTACTTTTAGTAGAGTATTGAGAAGTAGGATTGTTGGATCTTTGTCTGGTATTTGAGCTCCACTGACTGTTAATAATTTTGGAGCCATACTTTGTGAATTGATCTTGGCTTTGCATTTTTGATAGGGCTTCGTTAAGATCTTGTACAAGTGCTTGAACTAATGAATGGTTTGCAGACAGAGTGACACTAAGCTTTTGTACCATAGTTTGCAATACGTTACGTGCTTCTTCAAGACGACTAGTATCACCAAGTTCTCTAGCCTTCTCCAATGCGTTGATTGTTTCTACTCTCGCTCGTTGAATATCCAATTCAATGTTACAACACGCATACGAATCGTCTTCTGATCTCTCGATCACTGCAGTGGTAGACGAGTCTCGGTAGGTGAGGTTGATAACATCAAAGTAAGTTACACTGAACGCTACAATCTCTTGTGCCTTTTGTACAACACCTTCGTTTACGCGAATTTGCAATACAATGTCACGTTGCTCATCGCTGTAGAGATCACCAATGTTTAGTTCAATACCGTTCTCTGTAACATTATGTTTGTATTTGGAATGTACTTGAACAAGATTGACATCTCCAACAGGAGCAATGTTCAACTTGATGTTTTGAGCAGATACTGATAATAAACCTCCCAAGCAATCTGCAAAGGCTTGACTAATCATGTCTTCGTTCTCCATGTAGTAATACAAACCATTTCCTGCTTCACTGATCGCACGTACCATATTTGCATCATGGTCACTGCCGAAACCAAAACCAAATACACTCGAGACCTTTGTCATCGATTGTTGTACGTTCTCAACACCTTTTACGATATCTTTCGTATTAGTTATTCCATTGTTCGCCAAGCCATCCGTAAATCTACGAATGTTAGTCCTGAAAGAATATTCTTACAGTAAAATAGACGAGACATCTTGTGGGTTTATACAATTCTTTAGTACTTGGTACCCTTGGAATAACCCTCCTGACAGGTTTGTTGTTGTGCCTGCTCTTATGTTTGAAACAATCTGAAGGGCTTCTTTTTTACGTTGCTCTGTCATTCGCTCCAAGGTTAGTACCAACTCCACGTTTGCGTCGAAGGTAACAAGAGCTAATCTGTCGTGTTCCTTTGGAAAATGTTAGCAATTGAAAAAATTATACTTTTAATTGCTCAATCATGAACGAAAGTGAGTTTTTAACAAGTGTAATCTTGTTTCCTGCCATACTTCCCGACTTATCAATTACGCACACTAGTTGTGAATAGACATATAACAACATACCCATGTCAATAGAAGAACGTGTGGCTCTTTCTTCAGACACATAGGTTGGTGCTCTGATAGATACCATGGCATAAATGTCTTTGGCAACGTCATACTTGAGACGATCACATTCCACAGTAGGGTACACATATAACTGATTCATACTGGTTTTACTGTTAATTTTTGGTGGCTTCACGCCGTTTAAATACTTGATTTAGAAGGACTCCTCTTGGAAGGAGAATGACAGCCTTCAAGCGTAGAAGAAGCCTTTCCAAAGGCTTTCTGTGCCTTCTTCTTGAACAATTTTCTGTAGCGCTCCAATAACCCCTAATCCGTCATAACTGGTGTCTCCTACTTGCATGCGATGTTGTACAATAGTGAAAGGGTATGCAGCTACATTTGCTAGTATAACTGTACTAAGCGTTAATACGCCACGAATGATCTTTCTTGATAGTTTTTGTTCATCACGAGGGACAACTTTATCGATAGCCAATCCTGATGCGGTCATAATGGAGAAATAAACACCATTGGAGATCAAAAGGTATTGAACTCCCTTATAGAAGTCAAACTTGTTGTGATTGTAAATTTGACTTGCACAATCACGAATACCATCATAGTTTGCTTTGTTGACTTGGGCGACTAATCTAGTCTTGACAACATCAAGAGGATATGTAACAGCGACGCAGGCTACATCGGATAAATATCGTACTGCCTGATTACGTAACACATGATCTGTTGTTTGTAGAACGACTGGTACCGGTGTAACGGCTTCATTTTTAGTTCTATCTGATAGTTGACGTCTGCTCTCTTCTGCAATTTTATCTTCGTAGTCTAGTGCCGCGTCGAGTTGTTCCTTGGTCAAAAATAGTGGTCTTAACCGTTTAACAACGATCGCATCAGTTATTTGAATTACTACTGCCGTTATGATTCTTGTTACTGAAAGTCTGGTCAAAAAAATATGGCTAACATACGTGAACCTTTGAAAAATAATCCAAAGATGCCTTCTTCAGCGTAGATAGTGCTGTATGTCTGATAAAGCCCTTTGTACTTTCTATCTTCTCCGTTTTCTTTTTGTAGTTGGTGATACAAACGAACAACGGTTGGGTTGTTCACTGCCAGTTGTTCAAAGCTCATTGTTTGAAATTTGTTGGTTAACTTTGTTATTTAGTCAACTTATATCTAGGTAGGCCTGATTTCGCACAGCACAGCTATTATTCAGAAATACTGGCAGGCTAGAGCAACATTAAACTGTAGATGGTAGTAGTAAATATAGAAAAATTGACAGGCTATTTTTGTCGGCAAACTATTTCAAACTTACTTGATTGCAGCAAATAGTATTCAATACTTTGAAAACATCACAACATGAGCAGCACAGAATCACAACAAACAATCGTACAGGAAGAGACCTTCTTCGACAAAGCAAAGCATGGATTGTCACACATGCTTGATGACGTCTCAAAAACATTCAAAGAAACTGGTGATATAATCGTAAGAGATTTGACTGGTGTATACCAAGATGTCAGCAAAGGGATGACTACCTTCTCGAAGAATCTTGGCGACCAAATCTTGGAAATCAAAGAAGCTTACTTGGAGGATGCTCCACAAGAAGTTGAAATCGAGCACGGAACTAGAAGTCATATCGATTCAGTCCAACGTCCAGCTAAAATCGAAGGTATGGAACCAAAGGTAATGATGGAACGAAAAGAATTCTTGTCGAAGTTCGTACAAAACAGACCAGTTAATCGCTTTGGTGTTGGCATGCGAGAAGAGGCATTAGGTAACATCAAAGAAGCAACTAAAGAAGACAACGCGTAAATAAATTCTGTATTATAATATTTTTTAAACTTTCTCTTTTAGATCGTCATTTTCGTTCTTCTTTTCGTCGTCTTTTGGTGATGTTGATAGTGTATTGTCTATTGGTGAAATTGACAGAATAGATCGTGCATTTATCGTACGGAAATATGAGAAAATGTCAAAACTTCCCACCAATCTTTCCCAACCATCATAATGTACAGCCATCCAATAAATAGAAATAGCCTGGAATAAACTGTTAACGTACACGACATATGTCCAAAGAGATTTCGGTGGTATTAAACTATACACTACCATGTAAGCAAATTCAATTTAAAACGTACTGTACATGCCGGCAAAACCACCCAACATGTTAAAATGCTGCGATGCCAAGGAAACACCTTCGGTACTTCCTTTTTGATACGTAACCCACAATTGCGGTAGATGGCTCATGATTTGACTTAGAGGTTTGATAAGGTTTGTGTACGCTGTTGACACAGTTAACTATTTGTCGAATAAAATACCTATTGACCCGGGAAACCACGTTGCAAAAATGTATGGTAGTGACGGTACTAAACAATACACAAGATAAATATTCTTGTTTGTAAATAATGTAAATTGAATCATAAAAAGCATGTGTTGTGCGATGTTGAAGAGTCCATATAAAACTACAGGAAATGTCTCGCCAGTTATCGCCGCGTTGATGCCCAAAAACGATGCTCCGATAAGTTTTATAAGAATACCGGTTGTACTTAGTCCACTAATTGATTTCCTCTTATAATTTAACCACGCCTGTGGAATATACTGGACTGTAAAACATATTGTTGAAAAGAAACCTGCCGCTAGTGCTATAGCAGGTACATTGTCAACTACCATGTTAACAGTGATGTGTCTGACGCTAAAGCGTTCTTTTCGTTACAACTAAACATGCACAACGGCTACAACCAAGAGGACATAATACGACGAGTACAGAGAATACCACCGTCAAATGTAGTTTTATCGCTGGGACAAAACGATAATGGACAGTTGGCTAATGGTCGCGAACACTCTAGTCCAGACTACCAGCCAATACAATTAATTTCACCAGAATGGTTTAATTACGATACAGTCACGCTTGTTTCTTGTGGAAGAGTTCACACATTATTTTTATGTAAAAATGGCGTGTACGCTGCTGGTAGAGACAGCTGTGGACAGTTAGGTTTGGGGCACGACTCGTTGATCCCCAAAAAAATCAGAACGCTAGAAGACCAACACATTGTAGACATTTCTGCAGGAGGAAATCATTCATTATTCCTCGATATAATGGGAACTTGTTACTCTTGTGGACAATGCTCAGGCGGAGAACTCGGACGTGATATAACAGATTTCCAAATACCTCTACCGATACTACAAGACCATTTTGGCGAAAATTTAATCAAAGCAAAAGGTGGAGATTCGCATTCAGTTTTTATCACAGGTTTTACGTAACAAAACGCTAACCAAGTAGAAAGTGGAAAATTATTCACAAGTGGTACTAATAGCAATGGCTGTTGTGGTGGACTATCCAGTGAAAAACCAATACGTATCGAATTGAAAGAAGATCCATTCTTTATAGATGCTGTTTGTTGTTATGATAATACAATTGGATTAACAAGAGATGGTACTTGTTATGCATCAGGATGTAATGTCAGAGATCACGTTGGTATTGGTGAAACAGAAAACTATAGTGGATTTAGAAGAGTTTTTACTAGTATAGAACGAACAATAGTGAAAATATCAGCTGGGTACTTTCATACTTGTATTTGGACAGGTATTTTATGACATTAATCTTACACTGATAGATGATGGTGCGTTACAGGTTCTAGGGAGAAATGTTAGCAAATTTGATAACATCAAAATACATTCTATAGCAGCTGGTTCAGAGTACACTGTGTTTACTACTGGTATACAACTATTGTTATAACTAACTGTATAGAGCATAATGAAGTCTATGCACATGGAGAAATATTAACAAGTTTACTTGGTGAAACATCTGAGGCTAGTGCTGAGATGAATTGGAAAAAAATAACTGGTGGAATTTTATCAGAGTTTACAAGTCCGAATATACGGGTAAAGATTTGAAATGTATTAACACTGTAGATAAATGTAGCATCAGGTAGAGATCACGTAGTGGTGTATTTCCAAGGTATGATTGACGCATTTAGTTAATTGTTTAGAATTTATGAGTGTTGCTAGAAACTTCCCAAAGTTAATACATTCTGTAGCGTTTGATGATGTTGTGATCATGTAAAAGTTGTAACTATCCCAGCTATTTGCAAATAAATAGAAATGCTCAAAATAACATAACTTTTCTAAACAATGGGCCAGTTGATGATGCAGGAATTAAATCAGCTCCTGGTCCAGCGAAAAACCACTATCATACAAACCGTAACCCGGAGTATTAACTAGGAGGTGGTGGAAGCTATTGTGGAAGTGGAGATTGCGGTAATTGAGATAATTAGTTCCCAAATTTTGTACACCTACCTACAGAGCCACCAATAACACAGATATTAGTGTTCACACAACACGTATTTATTTTTGTAAGCGGGTTAGTGACACGTGACATTTCAAAGCGATCAAAAACATGTCTAGGCGTGTAGCACCGGTAATACGAAGCCCAACTCAGCCACTGAAAAAGCTCAATGATGCTGGGGAAGTAACAGGTAAAATAGAGATTCCAAAACGCGAAGAAAGCGAACGTGAAGCGTCTTTTAAATTGGTAAAAACAGATGCTCCAATAGAAACCAAACTTCCACAAAAATTAATCGAAAAAACTACCGTTAGAACCTCAGAACCTGTCGTTACACCTATAAAACGAGTTGCTCCTACTGTGACGAAGATTGAACCTGCAGTTACACCAGTACAGCAACCAAGAGCGGCCACTCCGCCCCCACAAGAGCCAGAACCAATTAAGGACATTGAACAGGAAGAGAAAGATGATTCCCAACCAGATGACGAACCAGACGATTTGGACGAAAAAGCCCAAGAGGCCATAACAGCGTTTGGCCAAGCACAAAAACTCAACCAACAAAAAGACTACAAACGTGCTATCGAGCAGTATGATATTGCAGTTGTCGCTACATCGAACATTGCTGCCCTTCGTGAGATCCATGCCAAATCACTCTTTATGCGAGGACAAGCAAAGAAACAAAATAATGAACTAACAAAAGCCATTGACGATTTTAATTTGGCTATCAAACATGGTCAACACGAAGAACGGATAAATATTTACCAATACTACAACGTTCGTGGCAACACGTATAATTTGATGGGAAAGTTGGATGACGCCATCAAAGACTACAACAAAGTGATTCAATTGTTAGAAAACTCGAGTGAAAAGTTGGTTCTTTTCGGAGTATATCACAATAGAGGATTAGCCAATCTTGATACAAAGAGATGCACGCCTGCAATTGATGATTTTACCAAAGCGTTAACATACTTGTCCGATGACGAGTTGATAGAAAAAGGGATCGACACATGGTACCAACTCGCAAGAGCATATCATTTGAAAAATGAACTTGACAATGCGATACAGTACTACACACGTGTTAGTAGAATTGATGCAAGTTTCAAGATGGCAAGTTATCATTTGGGACACTTGTTATATGACAAGGGTGATCATGAACAAGCGTTAGAATCATTTAGTCGATCGATTGACAAGGAACCAAATGATTACATTTCACTATTCAACCGTGGAATGTGCAACAAGTATTTATCAAACTTTGATGAAGCGTTAGAAGATTTTGAAAAAGCTGTGCAAGAGAATCCAACATTTGCCAAATCAAACGTAGAGTTGGCAAAAGCATACCAACAAAGAGATGGTGAAAAAGCAGATTTTAATAGGATATTGGATTTGTATGACACTGCAAGAGCAAACATGGATGGGCTTACCGATGAAGAATCGGCTCAAATTTTGTTTGAACGCGGTATCGTGTTGAACAAACTTGGAAAGTTTGAAGCTGCTGCTGATAGTTTCTCACTGGCTGTTTGTATTGATGATTCGTTTGTTGATGCCTTGTTCAACAGAGGTCAAATCTATGGTCATGAGTTGCACAAGTATGAAGAAGCACTAGGAGATTTTGATACTGTACTCAATTTGAATCCTAATGACGTTGATGCGTTGATTGAACGTGGAATCTTGTTTTTGAGAACAGACAATGTTGCAATGGCCCAAAAAGATTTGGACCGTATTTTGAAGATTGACAGCAGCAATGCTAAAGCAAAACAACTCAACGATTATATTCAAGAACTGTCAAATCCAACCAATGAATAGCCACTTTATAAATTACTATTTTACTATTCAGCAAATCGTAACGTTGGGTTGTGAGGACTTGTTGGTATGTACTTAAAAATATTACCGTTACACAAACTGGTCAACTAAAATTCTACCACAATCATTGTTGTCAAATGAAGACAACTGAACGACCGTGACGAAAAACAACCAAGTCGTAGCACACATTGTTCACCGCTCTGTAAACGCATTGACCGTTCGAGTGGTTTCATGGTGGGCTGATAACAGCCTGGGGACTAATTAGCGAGTGTTGTGAGGATAAAATCTAAAGAGCTTGGTTACCAAGCTGTGCGGTTCTGAATAACATGATACACGTCAGTCAGTCTACCGACAACCATCTTTATTTTAAAATTTAACCTAATTATTTGCTATTTCGAAACTTAGTTTGACAACCATAAGCCATAAGACTCTTGAAATAAGTTAAATGTTTACTTTTGTTATGTACAATGTCGTTACAAGTAGAGCAGCCAACCGTTGCACAGAGCACTATGTCTTTGTCAAAAATTAGAACATGTTGTACCACTCTCGTTCTGCCACGTTCTTGCGAATGGGTCTGGCGAGTGAGTACGCTTCTTCGCGACCAACAATACGATGTGCACTGTAATAACTGCCTCTTCTACGAGCCAATATAAACATGCCCTTCAACTTGGGGTCTACTATGGATAGAGGGAGTACGAATTGAACTGGAGCATCCGATTCTTCAGCATCAAAATCATCTTCAAAATTGACAACGGCTGGAATTGCGAGTCTGTTGTCTTGATCAATGCGGTGGAAAAGTTCATCAACTTTAGGAGTAAGCGTTCGTTGGATGGATAGTGCTTGGAATGGTCCTGGAGAAGTTGAAGTTCGTACTTTTTCATGGAACTCGTCATACAAACACTTTTCGAAACGCCATCTCAAATCTATTCATTAGTCTGTCGTGTGAAATTACATACCTGTATCAAACACAAGTTCTGCAAGATTATCGGTGAATCGAACAGTTCTTGGTTTAGAGTGAGGGTCAAAACTATATTCTTCAATAGCACGTGGCCAGGTAACAAAATCACGGATTTCCATCCACTCTTTGAGCTCGATTTCGCGAGTTAGTTTGGATTTGATTCGCGGCGGAAGCAAACTATTCATCAACTCGGATCTACTAGGTTCATTGACTGCACTCTTACGTTCTATGATGGCGTACAAGAAAGTGTTCTCTGTTCTGTGCATCAAAGCCATATTAACTGCCAATCTATCACCAGTGTAGCTTTTGGCGACAGAGGACTTTAAGTCTTTAAAAGTGGTCGTTTTTGGTGGTGAAATGATTCTTCCCTCCGAATATTGTGACTCCAAAGCGCCAGTAAGGATATTTTGTATGTATAGTTTAAGTATGTCGACAGATTCGTTGCCCTCCCAACTCCAAAGTTCGGGTTCTGTTATTTGAGCCAATCTTCGAATGAGACCTTCTTCGTGTGCAAGATTTACCATGGCACCAATCAAACCCAATCGAGTGACCTTCTCTTCGTTAATCTGTGGTTGAACTTGAGTCGGAGGAATTGGAAAGAATTGTGAACTGTGGAACTGCAAATTGCGAAGTGTTCCTGGAGGTGTTCCTGGAAATAACGAGTACGTGGGTTCTTCGTGTGTAACGATCGACGGAGCAGCGCTTTTCGAAGTTCCATGTGCTTTAACTGTTGGCACGATGGCATCTTCCTCCACTTCCCATTCTTCCTCATTACTTAACTCACTTGGTATATCTTCCAGAGGATCATCATCGGAATCGTCGAAAAAGTCAGGAGAAGACTCATCAGTTTGAGAATTTGGGCGACCAACTCTCTTTCTGTTTCTTTTTCTCTTGCGCTTCTTTTTGACTTCATCATCAGGAATCGGCATGTCCAAAGATACAATGGCACCTTCTACGTCCAACTCTTCGAATCCTAAATCGGATAGTGTTGGTTCACCAACGATAGCGCTCACACCTGCTTCTTCTGGTCTAAAACTGGATAGGACGTACTGATGGTTACTTTCAGATACTTTGTTGTAACTTTTGACTTTGATGATGAATACTTGACCATATTGATCTCCATAGTCGTAATGATGTTCACGTTGCCATTGATCAAAACAGATATTAA
>JAESGV010001287.1_pt1 | contig 10547 bp, 1 predicted proteins | sample 9269781 | NCBI WGS metagenome assembly JAESGV01 (sample SAMN15741586, study PRJNA653496) | algae metagenome | isolation source: Tildeniella torsiva UHER 1998/13D and co-occurring heterotrophs from... | place: Slovakia: Slovak Paradise National Park, Hrabusice, Kosice Region | collected 2000-01-01
CTCCTACAAAATAGCCGTTTCGTAGCGTAGTGTGATGTTTCCACCTTGGTGCTAACTGCGATAGAGTACAGGTGCCATCTTTTGTAATTGTACAAACGTTGTTCTCTGATACTACCTTGACCTGACCTTCGTCAGAGTAGGCAAATGTTGGATTTTTCAAACGCGAAACATTTTGAGGTTCTGTACAATCGTTCAAGTATCTATCTAGTAGGCGCACTGGCCCTTTTTCGTAGAAAACAGCGTAATAAAACTGCAAATAATCAGCAGCAGTAGAGTTGTCTTGTCCCATCTTTTTTGTTTGCCTGTCAATCAATCCACGTCAAAGTTTGTGTAACCCAGTAACAATAGGATGGGACAAGACAAACAAGTTAAAAAGTTTGACGATCTTCCGTGCTCTGTTGGCATGTTGCACTATGCAAGCGGACGAAACGATTTTTTTATAAAACCCACAGAATGTGATGGCACTAAATCTGTCGCTACAAAATCAATTGAAGACACCCCAAGCAAAGAAGATTTTCAAAAAATGATTGATCATGATTTACTAGATATATTGCCTGGTATGCTGACGCATTCAAGTGGTCGTGACGGATTTTCATCTGTAGATTACAGTCCAAGGTTCGATTTAGCACAATTAGAAAGAGGAATTCCTATCAATACTGCTCATAAAAATTCTGGATCCGAGGAAGATGACTTTCGATTACTAGAGCGTGAACTTAGTCAATGAGATTGTTTTGTAAATGTAACAATGATACCAACAGATGGGTTGTGCGATTCATTGATCTATACTTGAATACACAAAAACTTTGAAGACCCATTAGGGAACGAATTAAATAGTAGCATTGTTTGTCAACTCTTCTAGTAAACTTGGTTTTTTAACCGAGACTACAGAGCTCGCTCACAAGTCTAAGACTACTTGTGTTGCCTCAAGGGAGGTTTGAACAAAAAAATTAAACATTACCACGTTCTATAAGCAACAAATGTACATCTCCAACCTTCGCATGAAATGAACAGCAGAATAGGAATGCAATCGTCATTGGAGCGCGAACTTGATTTTAGACTGTTGGCAAAACCATCACACCATATTTAGTAGTAACCACAAACAAGTACCACACATTCCGAACAGCTATTCGAACCAAACAAAGACATACTGTGCAGTACACTAATGTTTACAAAGTATCGATACATTAACTACCTTCGCAAAACAAAATATGCAAAATATATTGAATGATTTTCTAGCATTTTACACATAAATACAGAAAGGAACATAATACATGAAAAGAGGATGTCCTTACGATTATTCGTCACTTGCAAGAGCGCAAAGACATGCTTAGCTGTTATGAAGAATCCCGCAGAGATGGCGGTTTAGCTGATATCTTTGGCCCCTTGGAGAGATTGATGACAGTACTTACCCTTTTCCAATCTTGTAAAGTGACGTTGACGGATTCGGGTGAAAATCAGCATCACAAGAAAAACGTTCGTGTGTACACGCTAGAGTAAAAGCATCATGAGAGCAATCGTACTACTTGCTCTTATTCTTGCAATTTTAATTTGTTTCGCTTACGCAGAGGAGACTACTGCAGAGGCTACAACTACGTCCGAGGCGACAACAACTTTAGAGCCTACAACAGATGAGGCTACAACCACCGTTGCACCAACGACTACTGTCGAGGTCACGACAACTGTTGAGCCTACAACAACTGCAGATCCAACTACGACTTTGGAGGATACTACAACAGTCACACCAACAACTGCGACTCCAACACCAGCCGAAACTACAACGGAGGCACCAACAACTACAGCCGATGTAACAACTACCGCGGATCTTACAACTACTGCAGAGGCTACCACCACTGCTGAACCAACTACTACTGTTGAGGTCACTACCACAGCAGAGCCTACTACAACTGAAGCAGTTACTACGACCGCTGAAGAAACAACCACACAAGAAGTTACTACAACTGTAGAGCAAACTACGACAGAAGAAATGACAACTACAGCTGAACCTACAACTACTATTGAAGCCACAACAGTAGAACCAACAACTGCAACACCAACTCCTATGGAGACTACAACAGAGGCACCAACAACCACCATTGAGCTTACTACCACTGCAGAGCCAACAACAACAGTAGAAGTTACCACTACAGCTGAACCAACAACAACAGCAGAGCCTACTACTGATGCTCCAACTACAACTGCAGAGGCGACTACTATGGAACCCACGACCACAGTTGAACCAACTACTACACAGGAAGTTACTACTGAGGCACCAACAACCACTGCAGAGCCTACTACTACACCAATGGAAACTACTACTGAGGCACCAAGCACCACATCCGAGGATACTACTGTTGCTCCAACAACAACGGAGATGGCAACTACAACTGTTGAATCCACGACTACTGCTGAACCTACGACTACTGTAGCTGAAACTACAACTGTTGAACCAACTACCACTGCAGAAGTTACTACGGCAGAAGCAACAACCACTGGTGAGCCAACAACTACGATGGAACCTACCACCACCGTTGAGCAAACTACAACAAGTGAAGCAACCGCGACTGTTGAACCAACTACCACCTCTGAAGTGACAACTACTGTTGAGCCAACTACAGCAACACCTACTCCAGCTGAAACCACTACTGAGGTACCAACTACTACTGTTGAAGTTACCACGTCAGCAGAGCCCACTACAACTGAAGTGCAAACTACAAGTGCAGAGCCAACTACTACACAGGAAGCCACCACTACTGCCGAACCAACAACCACTGCAGCAGAAACCACAACTGTTGAACCAACTACTACTGTGGAGGATACCACCACAGTTGAGCCCACAACAGCTACACCAACGCCAGTGGACACTACAACTGAGGCGCCTACCACTGATGCTCCAACTACAACAGCAGAGGCGACCACTACTATGGAACCCACGACAACAGTTGAAGCAACTACAACTGCAGAGCCGACCACCACAGTAGAGCTTACTACCACTGCTGAGGCAACAACAACTGCAGAACCAACTACTACACAGGAAGCTACCACTACAGCAGAAGCAACTACAACTGCCGAGCCAACCACAACAGTTGAACCAACTACAACAGCCGAAGCAACTACAACTGCAGAGCCAACCACCACAGTAGAGCTTACTACCACTGCTGAGGCAACAACAACTGCAGAGCCAACTACTACACAGGAAGTAACTACCACTGATGTTCCAACTACTACTGCTGAGGCAACCACAACAGTAGAGGCAACAACCACTGTGGAACCTACAACAACTGCTGAGGACACAACAACAGTGGAGCCTACCACGGCAACACCAACACCAATGGAAACTACCACTGAGGCGCCTACTACTACAGTCGAAGTTACCACAACTGATGCACCAACTACAACAGAAATGGCAACAACTACTGCTGAACCCACTACAACTGTTGAGCCAACAACAACGGTAGAGGTTACTACCACTGCTGAGGCAACCACAACTGACGCTCCAACTACAACTGCGGAGCCAACCACTACTACTAGTGAGGCAACAACTACAGCTGAACCAACTTCTACTAGTGAAGTTACAACTACAGCTGAAGCAACTTCAACAGCGGAGCCAACCACTGCTACTCCTACCCCAGCTGAAACCACAACTGAGGTGCCAACAACCACAGCGGAGGTTACAACAACTGTAGAGCCAACTACTACAACCGTTGAGCCAACAACCACTGTTGAGGCAACAACTACTGTAGAACCAACAACTACTGTTGAACAGACCACAACTATCGAGGCAACGACTACAGTTGAACCAACTACAACAGCAACACCAACTCCTATGGAGACTACAACAGCTGAAGCAACTACCACTGCAGAGCCAACCACAACTGAAGCACCAACAACAACAGAGTCAGTTACGACTACCGTTGAGCCCACTACTACTTCAGAGCCAACAACTACTGGAGAGGCTACCACTACTACAGTTGAACCAACAACAACTGCAGATGTTACCACTACAGCAGAAGCCACTACCACCGTTGAGCCCACTACAGCCACTCCAACTCCAGCAGAAACTACAACTGCAGAACCAACTACCACAGGGGAAGTTACAACAACTAGTGAGCCAACTACTACTGCGGAAGTTACCACTACAGCAGAGGTTACTACCACAGCTGAACCAACAACTACACAAGATGTCACTAGTACTATGGAGCCAACTACAACTGTAGAAGTTACAACAACAGTTGCCCCAACTACGACTGAAGAGCAAACAACAACAATGGAGGCTACCACAACAGCCACACCTGCTGAAACCACAACTGATGCACCAACTACAACAGAAATGGCATCAACCACCGCTGAAGCTACAACTGCAGAGCCAACCACCACAGTAGAGCTTACTACCACTGCTGAGGCAACAACAACTGCAGAGCCAACTACTACACAGGAAGTAGCTACCACTGATGTTCCAACTACTACTGCTGAGGCAACCACAACAGTAGAGGCAACAACCACTGCAGAAGTCACTACAACAGCAGAAGCTACTACTGCAGAACCAACAACTACGGCAACCCCAACCCCAATGGAAACAACAACTGAGGTACCAACTACTGCAGAAGTTACCACAACGGCAGAAGCAACAACTACTGCAGAGCCAACCACTACTGCTGAGGTTACAACTACTGCAGAAGTAACTACAACGGAAGAGGTGACAACTACTGATGTTCCAACTACCACTGCTGAAACTACAACTACAGCAGAGGTTACTACCACCGCTGAACCAACTACATCCGTTGAGGATACCACGGTCACACCAACCACAACTACTGTTGAGCCAACTACAGAGACTCCAACCCCAGCTGACACTACTACTACAGTTGAACCAACCACTACCGCTGATGTTACTACAACTGTTGAACCAACCACGACTAGTGAGGTAACAACTACTACTATCGAGGCTACAACAACAGCAGAGCCAACCACAACTGTAGAACAAACAACTACCGCTGAAGCAACTACAACTTCAGAGCCAACAACCACTGTAGCTGAAACAACCACGCAAGAAGCTACCACTACTGCTGAGGCAAGCACAACGTCAGAGCCAACAACAACTGTTGAAGTAACGACAACTGCAGAGGCAACTACTACTATCGAACCAACTACAACAGCTACACCAACTCCAGCTGAAACTACAACCGAGGTGCCAACAACTACAGAGATGGCAACCACAACAGTAGAGCCTACCACTACAGCAGAACCTACCACCACTGCTGAGCCAACAACCACCTCTGAAGCAACTACAACTTCTGAGCCAACAACAACTGTAGTAGAAACAACAACTGTTGAACCAACCACAACATATGAAGTTACAACGACAGCTACACCAACGCCATCAGAAACAACCACTGCTGAGGTTACCACAACTGCGGAGGCCACAACTACTGCTGAACCAACCACAACAGCTGAGAGCACTACAACAGTAGCTCCAACTACAACTGAGGCACCAACTACAACCATGGAGGCTAGTACTACCGTAGAGCCAACAACAACAGTTGAGCAAACTACAACTGCAGAGGCTACTACTACTGTTGAACCAACCACAACAGCGGAGGCAACCACTACTGCTACACCAACTCCAGCTGAAACTACAACCGAGGTGCCAACAACTACAGAGATGGCTACTACTACGGCCGAACCAACTACCACTGCAGAGCAAACAACAACTGCCGAAGTAACTACTACAGCAGAAGCAACAACCACCGTTGAGCCAACAACGACAATGGAACCCACCACTACAGTTGAGCAAACTACAACAAGTGAAGCAACCACAACTGTAGAACCAACAACTACACAAGAAGATACAACTACTGCAGAACCAACTACTACAGCTACTCCAACACCTATGGAAACTACAACGGAGACGCCAACTACTACTGCTGAGGCAACCACAACTAGTGAAGCAACGACCACCGTCGAAGCCACCACAACTGCGGAGCCAACAACAACAGCAGAGGTTACTACTACAGTTGAGCCAACTACAGCAACACCAACTCCAGCTGACACTACTACTGAGGCGCCAACCACCACACTTGAAGCAACCACAACTGAAGCTCCAACTACAACTGCTGAGGCAACCACCACACTTGGAGCAACCACAACTGTAGAGTTGACAACAACTGCTGAACCAACTTCAACTCTTGCTGAAACTACTACTATGGAAGCAACTACAACAGCTGAGCCAACAACTACTGTAGCAGAAACCACAACTGTTGAACCAACTACTACTGTGGAGGTTACTACCACAGCTACACCAACGCCAATGGAGACCACAACTGAGGCGCCAACAACAACGGTAGAGGTCACTACCACTGCTGAGGCAACCACAACAGAAGCTCCAACTACAACTGCTGAGGCAACTACTACAGTTGAGCCAACCACAACAGAAGTGCAAACAACAACTGCAGAACCAACTACAACACAGGAAGTTACCACTACCGCCGAATTAACTACTACACAAGAAGTTACTACTACTGCTGAGGCAACCACAACTGCTGAACCAACTACTACAGTCGAGATCACAACCACAGTCGCCCCAACTACAGCTACACCAACACCAATGGAAACCACAACTGAAGCTCCAACTACAACGGTAGAGGCTACTACAACTGAAGCACCAACTACCACTGCTGAAGTAACCACAACTGAAGCACCAACTACAACTGCGGAGCCCACTACAACTGGCGAACAAACTACTACTATTGAGTTTACCACAACAGCCGAACCAACAACTACTGCTGCTCCTGGCGCTCCAGCTAACGTAACACTTACTATTGTAACTCCATTTGAAAATCACATCAACACAAGCTCTGCCGAGTACTATCCAATTTTGTTAACAGCTACTGGTGACGGTGAGTTACTACGTAACTATTTAATCAGAATTGTGCAAACTCCTGACGTTTGTGTCGTAGATTTGTCAAAGAGTTTCTCAACTGATAATAATGGTGTGCTTAACATTCCATTAATGTGGAGTGGTACTATCCCAGATGGTGGTTGTGCTGTTTCAGGACAAATTGAAACTGCTGGTGGTACACAGACATTTAATATAACTGTTTTGTTGCCAGAGATTCAAGCATCAGAAACACCTACTCCTACTCCAGAAGAGACAACAACTGCAACTCCAACTACTACTGTTGAATCAACAACTACCGAAGCACCAACTACAACAGTAGAGGTAACAACAACAGAAGCACCAACCACTACTGTTGAGTCCACTACCACTGATGCTCCAACTTCAACAATGGCGGAAACCACAACAGCTGTACCAACAACAACAGAAATGGCCAATACTACTACTGCGGAACCAACCACAACTGCTGAGGTCACAACAACAGCGATTCCCACTCCAGCTGAAACAACGACTGATGCTCCAACCACCACAGCTGAAGTTACTACAACGGCAGAGGTTACAACAACTGCGGAACCAACCACAACTGCAGCACCAACAACAACAGAAATGGCAAACACTACCACTGTGGAACCAACTACAACAGCAGAGGTCACTACTACAGTAGCCCCAACAACGGAAACACCTACACCAGCTGACACTACAACTGCAGCCCCAACAACTACAGCTGCTGACACTACAACTGAGGTTCCAACTACAACTATTGATCCAACCACTGTTGCACCTAACACCACTGTAGCTGACACTACAACCGCTACTCCAACAACTACAGAAGCGGCTACAACCACAGTTGATCCAACCACAACTGCAGAGGCAACTACTACCGCCAATCCAACAACTACCGGTGAGGTCACCACCACGGATGCTCCAACTTCAACAATGGAGGGAACCACAACAGCAGTACCAACAACTACGGAAATGGTCAATACTACCACGGCAGACCCAACTACAACTGCTACACCAACAGCTACTGAAACTAGTACAGCCACTCCAACCCCAACAACAGCTGAAACAACAACTGAGGCACCTACCACTACTGTTGCTGATACTACTACCGCTGAAGTAACTACCACTACGGCGCCAACAACCACTGCTGCAGATACAACCACGGAAGTGCCAACAACTGCTGAGGCAACAACTACTGCAGGTCCAACTACAACTGAAGAGGTTACCACAACAGCAGCACCAACAACTACCGAAATGGCAAACACTACTACTGTCGAGCCAACTACTACAGCAGATAGCACTACTACAGCAGGACCAACAACGGCAACACCAACGCCAGCAGATACTACAACAGCAGCTCCAACAACGGACGCACCCACAACTACTGCTGCCGACACTACCACTGTTACACCAACCACAACAGTTGCTGAAACTACTACCGCTTTACCAACCACAACAGAGGTACCAACAACCACAGGTGCTGACACAACTGTTGCTCCAACAACCACTGTCGTCGACACGACCACTGTTGCGCCAACTACCGCAGGACCTACCACTAGTACAGCCACACCAACACCAGCTGACACTACAACTGTATCGCCAACAACTACTGCTGCTGATACTACTACTGTTACACCAACCACAACTGTTGCTGATACTACAACAGAAGTACCAACTACCACTGGCGCTGACACAACAGTAGCACCAACCACAACAGATGCACCAACCACTAGTGCCGATACTACAACTGCATCGCCAACAACAGTCACTACCACAGCAGCACCAACTACAACCGTGGCTGATACTACCACAGCTTCACCAACCACAACAGATTCACCAACCACTGTTGCACCAACAACTACCGTTGCTGATACTACCACTGTTGCTCCAACAACAACTGATGCACCAACCACTAGTGCACCAACAACAGCCACACCAACCCCTGCTGACACCACAACTGCATCGCCAACAACAGTCACACCAACGACCACTGTTGCACCAACCACAACCAGCGAGGCAACTACTACATCAGCACCAACTTCAACTGCTGCTGGTACCACAACTGTAGCACCTACTACAGCTGCACCAACGACAACTGGAGCCCCTACAACCACAGCAGCCCCAACCACTACAGCTTCACCAACAACCACCCCAACTACTACTGGAGCACCCACAACTGCAGCACCAACAACTACATCTACTCCAACTACCACTGCAACACCTACTACAACAGTTGCTCCAACAACAACCACTGCACCAACCACTAGTGCACCAACAACCACTGCCACCCCAACTACACCCGCTACCACTGCGGCTCCAACTACCACTGCAGCTCCAGCACCACCAGCCACTACTGCAGCACCAGCAACTACTACCACTACTACAACTGCTCCAGCAACCACCACAACTACTACAACTGTTGCTCCAACTACCACTAATGTACCAACAACTTTCTACGTACACATTGGTCCTGTTTGGAACTTTAACAACAACGGTAATGGTGTAAATGGTATCTTTGTAACACAAGCTACCTTGTCAGCTACTGGTGGTCGCACGCTCGTAAGCTGTGAAACCTACTTCAAGGCTGTAAACAACCCAGGATTTGGAACAGGACCTATTTGTTACCTAACAAGAGGAGTTGATCCAACTTATCCAAGCTACAACTTTGAAATTTTGTTCGGCTCAAGCCCAACATTACCAATTAATGGATCAATGTATTTGGAACAAAACACTTTCAGTGAATCAACAGGAACACAAGTCATCATTGCAGGACCAGCAACTTCACCAGTTGCACCAAAGGTATCCGTTGTTGGACCACAATCATTGGGAACTTGTGAAACCGACATTCTCCTTGATGGTTCTTCAGCATCCTCTGCTGATGGTCGTACATTACTATACTCTTGGACTGTTGATGACAGCACTTTACTCACCGCCTTGGGCACCAACGAAATACCACTCAATTTGTACTCGTTGTCATTCAGTACTAGTTTGATGGAATTCAAGACCTATGTCTTCACTCTTACAGTTACCAACTTTATGGGTGTTTCTGCAACTGCTACCAAGACTGTTGTTCGCACTGATACTCAATCACCAACTATTGCTGTTGCCGGTGGCACTTCATTCGCATGGAGACGTGCATCTGCCAACACTATCTCTGCCACAGCAACTACTTGCGGTACCGGAGCATTGACATACAAGTGGTCCGTTGTTTCACCAACAAGCTTCACACTTGGTCAAACCGACTCTAACAAGTATATCACATTCGCAGCAAACACTTTACCAGCTACTGAAACTACTTATACTTTCAACCTTGCTGTAACAACTGTTGGAGGTACAACTGCTAACCAACAAGTCACAGCAACTGTCAAATTTGATCCATTATCAGCTGTTATTGTTGGTGGTGATCGTGCTATTGCCTCAAAGGCTAATGCACTAGTTTTGAACACCAAGATTATTGATCCTGAAAACATTGCATCAACCAGCGATGTGTACGTATGGGCATGTGCTCAAACCGTTGGAAACTCTGTTTCAGCATGTCCTGCTGACTTGGTCACCTACTTGGCAACTAAACCAAGCAGCGTTGCTTATGCTCCTGCTTTGGATGCCGGTACTTACGTATTCACACTCAACTTTGCACGTGGTTCAAGAACAA
>JAESGV010001288.1_pt1 | contig 10539 bp, 9 predicted proteins | sample 9269781 | NCBI WGS metagenome assembly JAESGV01 (sample SAMN15741586, study PRJNA653496) | algae metagenome | isolation source: Tildeniella torsiva UHER 1998/13D and co-occurring heterotrophs from... | place: Slovakia: Slovak Paradise National Park, Hrabusice, Kosice Region | collected 2000-01-01
CCCAAACCCAAACCCAAACCCAAACCCAAACCCAAACCCAAACCCAAACCCAAACCCAGGTTCTATATGTGTCAGCAAGTAATACATTTAAAATTGGTGTAACTATAATTTTAACATACTTAGAAAGTGCATAAGTGACTTTTGTAATCACTTGCAAATATAAGTCAAAATACACATTTGTTATTTGTATGACCAGTTCGTACTTCGATTTAAAGCTAATAGATAGTACGTATTTAACATAAAATGCCTCTGATACCATTATAGCCAGTATATGTTTAAATTTTTTTGAATGGTAAACCTGTATATCCTTGCCAGCTCTTAAAAAATTGTAAAGTTTAAGTTTAAGTTAACAGAGTCAAAAAGATAATAATTGTCATATTCTTTTATAAATAATATAACATATTTGTATTAGTAGGTAAAAACTTAATAAAACCATTAAAATATTGTATAATAAAAATACTATTATAAGTTTTGTAAAAATAATAAAAAAATCAAGTTAAAATTTAAAAATATGAATTTTGTCACAAAAAATTATTTTATCGTATTTTTTGATATTTAGTTTACATACAGGGTATTTTTATATTTTATATATATATCTAAATTTATAAGATTTTTATAAATATTTTTGATTTGTAAAATTAATAGCATTAACAAATAACATAAATAAAATACAATATTTGAGATTTTATGTTAAAAAGGTATAATAAAGAGATATTATTTATATAAAAATATTGTATGCTTTTAAAATATTGTAAAGTTTCATGTCACTTGTCAATTTTTCACAAAAGATGCAGAGCAGACCAAACCTACCGCAAGAAGCCCGTGGGAAAAACACCAGTTTTGCAGCGTTATTCCAAACGGCAGACAATTCTGATGAAGATTGGCAATATGAAGACCCAAATGCTGATTCTGAAAATGAATATCAAGTTGTAAAAGTTCACCAAACAAAAAAACACACAAAAAGAAAAGAAAAGAAGAAAACTAAAGAAGTAAACCACCTAGACAATAAAAACAACTCTCAAAAAGAGAATAACACTCTAAATCCTAATAGAACTGTTTGTAATAAATGGTTAAAGAGTGATTCAAGCAAAAGATGTACTTTAACATATCTATATGCTAGACATACAGTGTTTGATAGAGTTCCAACTTGGTTAACAAATGCTAGATGGCAAAAAGAGTTAAAAGTACCAGAATCTATGAGATGCTTACAACATACTCCAAAATTGCAGCAGTTGTTAAAAGATCATACATTATTAAGGTTTTTTAACTTTGTGTGGGGTAAAAACTGGTTTACAATCAACAATTTGACTAATAAACAAGGAAGGTTGTTGGATAAAGAATAGAAAGACTATACAAAACAAGATTAATACTTATAGATGGCAGTGTATGTAATGTTAGGATTGAAACAAGAACCAGCAATAAAAGATCATTGGATAAGAGGAGAAAAAAAGCATCTAACAGAAGAACAAAAATTATATATTAATGCACTTTACTACAATTCTGCCATTGCTACAACTTTGAGTTGAACTAATTAAGATGAAATGAACAAGCATATTTGTATTGTTACAGAGGATAAACAAGAAGGAATTGCAAAAGAAGGAAAGAAAAACAGGATCAAACAACTTAAATTCTCACTACATAAGGAAATACAAGACAATATTTGATTATACTATATATCACATCAAAAGATAGCTGGTAATGAGATTATTATTGATTTTAATGGGTGTTGTGCATTTCATGTACATGTTATTGGCAAGCTTAATAATACAGGAATGAAAATGTATGGAATAGTTGATAAAAAAGATGTATTAATTGATTATTACTTATATCAAGAGTTGAAAGAAGGTAAAACCTTTGATAATATCATATGGTACTTTGCCAAGCGATTGCTAGATAGATATGGACCAAACTATGTTATTTATGCAGATTTATTGTATGGTTCCTGGATACTAGCACAAAAGTTGCATGAAAATGACTTATACTTTTGTATAAGTGCAAAAAAGGATAAACCAACAGTATTATTCAAAAACTATCTTCATCACAAGTTGGATAAGGGTAATTGGATGTCATTAACTTATAAACTAATAGGTATTACTGCTATTACCTTTCATGATAATAGTAAAGTAAATATCTTTTGCAACTTTGTAAATGTAAGTAAAAGTTAAATAAACTTAAAAACTGCTAAAATGACAATATATAACTTATAGTTATATGTATTATGCTAATAAATAGGTTTTTTACATCTTTGTATTTTACTATTGATTTTAAATGTTTATTATAAAAGTAAGGGCTGGGGAAGATATATACGCAACTACTAATAGTTATTAGTGTACTTAGTATTATGTTACAAACAGTACACAACTTTGTTTACAGCATATTGCAATATTAGTGTAACATTTGCTGTAATAAAAAACTTGTACTAGTTAGTTTTTTCGGCCAACTAAAAAGGAGTTAACTAATACTTTGTGTTAACTAAATTAATATGACTAGTACTTGCAAGAAAGACATTAAAGTGTTTAATAAGAAGCAAAAGCCATTACATTCTCGCAAGCGGCGACCATTAAAAAAGCTGCAATGCACTATTTAACACATTATTAGTGCTACAAAGAATTATTAGTACACTAACAATCGCAAACTAACTTGTTAGAATAAACAAGCACCAAAAGGTGCAACAAATGAAGATTATGCTAATGTAAATGATATAATACATGTGGAAAAACAATGTGAAAAAAACCAATTAAGCACACATATAGACAAATTGGCTAACAAAGATGACCAAGATAGTGCAGAAGGACTGGCCACAGTATGCAACACATTCGTAACTAAATATTAGGTTAACAATGGCACAAAGCAAAATAAAGACACAAATAATTATGGTAAAATAGTTTGCTGTAATAATTAAAGTCAGTTAATATGTTGTATCACATTAAATTGTTTTTCTTTTAACACTTTCTTTTAATTTTAAACTACAAAAAGTTAAACTATTATAGAAAATGTATTTACAAATAACTAAACACCAAATTGTATATGATATTTAAATTTGTCCTCATATTCTGTGCACTTTGCTGTCTATTTCACCTTTAATGTTCCGTTCTTCAAAGCTATTTTTGTGTTCTTTATAAGTATCATATCACTTGTTTGTGTGAGTTGTTCAGTTTGAAAGTTTACTAAAACTTGTTTCGTTCTACAATGAACGAAGACTCTCTCAAACAACAAAAAGTTGAAGCGTTATTGGAGAAATACATTCGTACCAGTCCAGCCTCCGCTATGCCCGAATATAATAGTGAATCAAAATCAGAGCTCACAGATGAAGATTTAGAACTACTAAACATGTTGCAAATATCTAGGAAGAATGAAGATTCTAACTTCAATTTCGAAACTATCTATTATCAAGAGCAAGAATACCAAAATACAAAACCGCACAATGTTAGTCCGATTAGAGACGATCTTGGGCGAAGTAACGCTGAAGTTAGAAACCTGAAAATGAAATTAAAAGTAGCGAATGAATCATTAGCAAAAAGTACCGCAGAGATATCGCAACTTAGATCTGACTTGGTAAAAATGAAAAATTTTAAAACCAACGTACAAACGGCTCAAAAGTCATCTGATACTATCGTCAAAAAACTAAAATCACAAGAAAAGAAAACAGATGAGGTAACAGAAACTACAAAATCAGAAACGTACGTCAAATAGTCTATTTAATCGTTAGAGCTGTTCCTCTAGAGCAATTCAATAGATTACTTGAATACAACAAACAACTTCAGAGTAGAATCAAAATAGCACTAGCCGAAAAAGTACGCATTTATTGTTTATAACACAGTAGAGAAAACTAGAAGATCGACTATCACAAAAACTACTCGTCGCTACTCCACAAAATATAAACTCAGAAACAGAAGAGGCTTCATCGCTTCTCAAAACGAAGTTGAATCAAATCAAAACGCAAAAAAATACCAACACAGAAGAAGCTATATCTCTTCTGCTAGAAAAACTATCAACTCGACCCAGAGTATCGGAAATCGAATCTTTAGAGTTAAAACAAAAGATGCGTCAATTAGAAAAGAAAAATGCAACAATCAGTTTGGAATTGGAAGAGAAGATACTATCTCTCAAAAATATGTTAACTGCAAGTATAAGCGTACTATTTCTTCAATGTGATATATAATTCTTAGATGAAAACTTCAATATAAAGAAAATCAAATTAAAGAATTGGAGGATTCAAACACTAGAACGGAGTTATATGTAGAGAGCCTACAGCGACAGTTGCGTTTGCAGGAATTAGTTCATAAAGAGCAACTAGTGAAGGTAGATGTTAATAATCGTTAAGTACCTAACAAAACTATAGGAACGGGAGATCTTTGAAGAGAAACTGAAGGCACTTAAGTCACAAAATAGCAGAGCAAATCTATGTACAATCTTAGCAATTAGGAAAGTTCCTAGCTACTCGCTCATGCACATATTCTCGTTCATAGAATACAATAGATTGGGTTTAATGTGTTTGGTATGCCGTGAGTGGAACTACGCAATCAAGTTGTTGCTGGAAAAGCGTGGCAGTTTAAATTATAAAAATTGAAATAAAATCCAACTTTAATGCATTCATACTGGCCAAAAAACAGTTTTGTAAAATGCTTGGCAAAGTTGTTTTGTTTGTGTTATTGTGTTTCGTGGTGGCGGACCAATACGATGAAACACTTCATATGATACCACTGTTGGATGGTAAAATCATGAACGAGTTCAAGTTTGTCACAATAACCGAGCAGGGTAAATTCAAACGCTCTTGTTAATATCTAGATAATCATTTTAAAATGTTTCCACGAGCACTAGCACACGTTATGAAAAAATTCGATGTAAGAGAAATGCACTTGAGTTTATCACAAGGAAGATGGAGGTACGAAAAATGGGGAGCACCTATTACACCGTCACCAGTAGGCGCAGAACTCATTTCTTACTTTAATCAACCCAAAAAGTAACAATTATATCTCTACTAACGTAAAAAAGCATTACAGACAATTGGAAAGGGCTTGTGCATGCTCTATCAGGTCTACTCTGTGCATCGTTAAATTTTTTGGATACAACAACACAATCTACGTATGCATCTGGTGTAGTGTCTGGATTAGGAAGCGATCCAACATTTCGTTACGGTACATTGAGTCACGAAACTGTTTGTACTGAAAATTTAACACCTTTTAAAAAGTTACTACCATCAAGAGCAAAAGTAAGTGTAAAACATTTATACTAAACGTTAGTGTGGTTTTGGATCGCTTTTACACCCGCTAAAATTGTACGACTCACAATTTCATTCTATGGGACTACATTATGTTTCAAAGCCAGACGGTCGAGAGGAACTTATTCAAACTATAACTGTCGTTAGTGATCTATTGACAAATAGAAGTAAGCAACGCGTTCACACTTTCTAAAGTTTAGTGTATTCGAATTTTGGTTTCAACATCTTTGGTCACAGTAGCTCTATTGTTAGATGTCCAATGTCTACTAGTACTAAACTAGTAGTTGATACAGAACGTGTTCGATTTTCGTTTGGGAAGGGAAAACTAGGAACTTTGAAGCCACAAAACTATGTCGTTGAAAAGCATGACACTTTTGAAATTGATTTCCCACTAAATACACCCATAGAAGCAAAGTTTGAATGGAGTAACAAAGTTTTGGTTCCAACAGGTACAATAGTGATAAATATTTAACGATTGTAGAATATCCAGGTCAAACTCCCATCGTTGCTCATAGACATGAATCTAGTACACCTTTATCTGCCTATTTGACACTACATGTTCAAAATACACTAGACACAAATATCATGGTGCACTATTATGACGCTATGCCGTGGTATTTTAGAATGTACTGGCATACACTCAAGATAGAAGGAGGTGTGGTGAAATACATTCACAAGAGAATGGCAAGAGAACGAGTACGACCAGCAGAATTAGAAATGGGTGTATTGTTAGGACCAAAAGAGGTACAACAACTTTTAACACTAACAATTAGAATTTTACTGTATCGTTCAATTTTGACAAAATATTTTTAACATACACGGAACATTCACCTGATGCAAATCGTGGATTCGATTTATCGTCATCTGTTTTGAGTTATACGCTGGAAACAGAAAATATAAGTCAAACAATACCACTACACTATCCACCAAACACTATTCACAGAATTTATACGGACAGTTTACTTATATCGCTACCAACACCTGATTTCAGTATGCCATATAATGTTATTACTTTATCTAGTACGATATTAGCTCTGTTCTTTGGAAGTTTATATAATGCCCTTATTAGAAGATTTAAAGAAGATGCAGAACCAAAACCAGGTCTTTTGAAACGGATTTTAATAGGAGCACGTTCAATGTTTAAAAGAAAAATAAATTAACACTACGTCATTGTACATTACTTTAATTTAACCATTTCTTACAGTTAACAGATCCACAATGACAAGCAATCTTCTCATCTTCGAATGGGAACTTGTAATCATAAGTTAGTTCTTCGCCAACCATTATTGGTTTCAAAGCATAAATAACAACCTTCTTTTCTTCGTCTACTCTAATAACTTTAGCGCAACAATTGGGATCACAAGAATGGTTAATAAATCTTGCAAGATTCCCTCTTGTTGTAGCATCAATAATATATTCATTGTCCAATCTGAACATGTAACTACTTCCAATACCCATTCTTTCATACCGTTTTTCTCTTACATCGGCAACATGTTGTCTGACAATTTCTCCAACATATTCAATAACCATGTCATTCAAATCGATATTTTCGAGTGCAAAGAGACCCCAGTCGTGAATTGCACTCTTTGCGAATTTTAAACGTTTCTTTCTGGAGCGTAATTGGTTGAACTTGATCTTATCACCATGGGTTGCATCTACACAGCCAATAAGCATTCTATGTTCTCTTCGAGTGTTTGCTCTGTTTCTTCTAGCTTCCACACCACCCACAGAAACACCATCCTTTGTTTGATTCTGTTGACTACGAATAGCATCATGAATAACAGCTTCTACAATGTCTTGAGTAACAGGTTTCTTCTTGATCTTCATTTCTTTGATTTGTGCCATTGTTAGTCCTTCTGTGCGTGCACACCCAGTACCATTATGGAATGCTCTTTGGAGACTCTCTACAATTTCGTTTTCTTCTTGGTCTGCTTGCTCTTCAAACTGTTCTGCAAATCGTATTCTCTCCCGTTGTATTATTTCTGCTTGTTGTGCGTCTCTTTCTTCGTCAGTGAGTTTTATACCATCTTCTGTTGGGGATAATTGTTCAACCTCTTCTGATATTCTCTTCTTTGGTGGTTTCTTCAACTCTCTCTTTTTTTCAATCTCTTTCCTCTTTTCAATAACAATCTCCTCCTGACCTTCATCGTCTGAACTTTCATAACGAGCCTTTCTTGACCTTTTAAGAACCTTCTTTTTCTTCTTTTCAAATGAATACTCTTCCTCGGAATCAGCATCTCGTTCTTCAATCTCCACTTGTTTTTTGGCAACTTGCTTTTTAGGTCGTTTATCTTCAAGTCTCAACTTTGGCTTGGATTCACGTTGTCTAGTCAACTTGATTTTTGGTAGTGCTGCAATGCTTGCCATGTTGATGTCTTCATCAAGGGACAACGTAGGCTGTTCATAATCAGGGACATACGTAGATGTTCTGCCTTCTTCTACATACTTGGTTATTGTTGGAACAATAACTTTTCGCGTAATATCATCTGTAACTCTTTCAACTAGAGATTGTTTCAAACTTCTGATTGCCATTGATTGTGGGGAATCATCTTCTTCTGATGAGGAAGATGATGAAGATGATTCCAACTTGTGATGTTGTGGCTTGCTTGTAACGTGCACAGGCTTTTCAGTTTCCACCGTCGCTAACTGCAACTTTCTATTTAAGAATGTCTGGTTCGAGAAGAAAGAAACTGTTCTATCTGCTTGTTGTCTTGTATCATACTCCAAATACCAACAATGACTGTCTTTAAAGATTGACTTGGGTGCAAATGTTCCCACAAACTTTTTCTCAAATTCTAATTTCGGTGTATCAAGTGGAACTCCACGAATTCTTACTGCAATAACGCGTTGAAGAGCATCTTTCCTTGGTGAAATAAACCGAGGTCCGCCCATTAAGTGAGCTGGGTGATATCCATGAAAAGGTCTGTCCATCATGAACGGTGGAGGGTACATTGGCTTGTATGGTACAAAATGAGGTCTGTGATGTGGATTGAATCGCTTTGCAATCTCTTGTAGCGCGTGCATATTTCTCTCCACATCTTGTGCTGTAGGAGGTGTATTACCAGTGTACATATGTCTGTCTTTTCCATTCGCCTCTGGCCAAAAAGCGCCATTAACGTGTACATGTCTGCATTCTGGGCCCCATTTACAAGCATTAAACTTGAACGAGTTACATATTTGTGGATATGCATATTCATTTGTTATGATATGTGGATATTGTTGAACAAAACGTGTTGGTACTCTAAAGAACGTTGCTATGTCATTCTTGGACCGAATTTTCACGTATGGTTCTCCATTGGGAACACCCATATCGTCTGGATCTTTTTGTATGATCATCATGTCAAAGGGTACTCGTAGTGCTGGTGGAGGTGGTTTATAGTCCTCTAGAGGTGGTGGCGGTGGAGGTGGTGTTGCTTGTTTGGGCGGCTTAACCTCTTGAGGTTCTACAGGTATCGAGTCATCAAAATTGTCATAATCCGAAAGGGTGTAACCAAATGATTTCAATGCCTTCTCAAGTCCATAACCAGACTCATCAGGCACTACTGTTATCGTTGTACTAATATTTCCTGCGCCAATCATTTCTCCATTCATCTCTTTTGCTGCTTTTCTCGCAGTATCAAACCTCTCAAACACAATTGTAGCAACAGGTAAATTCTCTCTTGTTTTGATATCACGATATATTTTCACACGTTGTATGGCACCTACTGTACCAAACGGTAGTCTAAGAGCATGTTCTGTTAGACCCTTGGAGATTCCAGTGACGAGTACTGCTGGTTTTCTATCCGAGTCTATACTGTTCAAATAGTCATCTAATCGTCCTATCATTCCGTCATCGAGTGCAAATTGTGGAATTTGGAACTCGGTGCACATCTTGTTTTTCATCTCCTGTTTGTAAGTTTTGTACGTGCTATTTACATATCTTGGATCACGTACTGTTGTGTTCTCTTCGTTTGGCATAAAACCTTCGATTCTGTACTGCCTCACGTGTGATAGAGAATTCTCATTTTGAACTTGACCATGTTTGAGTAGTGCAGGATCGTTTACCAAACTCCAGTTTCCACCTCTATACTTTGAAACAAAAGTATAATTCATTGGCTTTGATCTTGAGTTTTTGATCTTTGCATTGAAAAGTTTGTGGTCTTTTATGCGTGGTTCGTAGGGTGGTGGAGGCGGTGGTGGAATGTCTTCTTCTTCTTCAATTGGTTGTTTAGATTCGGATTTTTTATCGTCAGGTGTTGGTGATCTTCTGCGTCTAGGAGCATCTTCATGGAATTGTGGTGGGCCATCAGGTCGCACTTGATTATCTTCAAATCTATCATAATCACTTGGTCTTCTATAACTGTGTCGTTGACTGTTGTAGTAAGGACGTGGACTGGGGCCATAATGATGCATAGGAGGGTAACCAGGTGGAGGAATACGATGATGCATTAGGTTACGATAGCCATCGTCTTCCATTTCGTACGGATTTCTCTCTTGCATGTATGGAGGAGGATAATGATACATTGGCCGTCTATGACCGTATGGTCTTCTAAAATCACCTCTACCGCGATACGAAAACTGTTGTGGTGGAGATCTCCTATCGTCATATCGTTTTCTGTGTTCCATGTATGGCGGATACTGTGCGTTTACGTCTCTTCTGTAATGTTCGTCACGCGAAGAATAACCTTCTGATGAAGAAGAGGAATCACTATCCGAAGAAATTGATTCAGAATGTGATCTTCTTCTGCTTGGTGGTGGCGATACTGACGTTGAAGGTGACCGCGAAGACCTGTTTTTCACATTTTTTGTTCTGTGTTGGTGTTTTCTCGCTTCATCGCTTCGTTGACGTGACTCTTCATTAACTCTATTCGTTTTATCTGTTTTATTCTCAAAATCATCATTCGCGTTTGATATTTTTTCTTCTTTATCAAGTCCGTTCGAATTTTGACCTACAGTGGTACTCTGATCAGTCTTATCATCTAGGTGTTCGTTATTTTCAGCTTTATCATTCTGGTCACTGTTTACAGATGATGCGGCTTGTTCATGTGACATGCAAGACTGGTTTTGTTTTTGTTTTTCGATTTTTTACAAATTTTGAAAGCGAAGAAGCATTAGTCAAACAATAAAAATAAAAATTGTATTCAAAACAAGAACTATATGGTAACATTTAACGTTGAAAACAAAGTTTTTGAGTTAGATTCTATTTTGTAATTTCGAAGTTTTAACGAATCAGCAGTTGGTCAACTTTGTCTTCTTAACAGCAAACTTTTCTAGTCGTGAGCAACATCATCTCTACAAATGTCGAACAAGCTCGCTGAGAAGTTACAGTCGTTCCAAAT
>JAESGV010001289.1_pt1 | contig 10533 bp, 6 predicted proteins | sample 9269781 | NCBI WGS metagenome assembly JAESGV01 (sample SAMN15741586, study PRJNA653496) | algae metagenome | isolation source: Tildeniella torsiva UHER 1998/13D and co-occurring heterotrophs from... | place: Slovakia: Slovak Paradise National Park, Hrabusice, Kosice Region | collected 2000-01-01
AGTCGATACCACTGAATACAAGTTGGAAAACTGGAACGGAAAAAAGATGAATTTCCATCACACGACAGAACAAGCTGTGAATTTTATGCGAGCGTTACAGAAACGTGAAGGTACGAAAAAACGTGGACCATTTTTGGCAGAGTTGGAATTGGAACATTTATTGATACAAAACAAACAAGGAGATGTTCAAAAACTTGGACAATTGTTAGCGCAATACTACGAAAAATTCGGATCCAAGACCATATGCTATGAAGATATGAAACCATACTTGTCACACGTTGATCGCGCACTGTTACAACAACTCGTTGTGCCATCTCAAGAACCATTATTACAAATTTACTATCGCGTGACGTTTAGAAAACTCGAACGACATTTCCAAGTTCAAGTTGATCCAAAAGATTTACTCGTCGAATACATTAACGCACTTCCATTCGGAACAAAATTAGAAAAAACAGAAAACCAATACGGAGATGAATTTTTAATTTTGGCAGTTCACTACTTGATCGATCGTGCAGAATATCACACTGGTATATTACTCCTCGAATATGGATTAACAAAATCCGAGTACAATTTCCAGTTCAAGATTCTATTGATTCGTTTGTACTCGAAAATCGGAGCAAGCGCAGGAAACAAGATTTCTGAAGTCTTTTTGAAGAGTTTGGAATTGAAACATATTCAATGGGAATCACTTTCGTATTTGATCTTTTATGAACTAGGTCGATTTGGAAACTATAAGAGACAAAAAGGAGTTGCTGATAAGATTTTGGAATTTTATTACAATGAACATTTGAAAGAAACTCCAGAGCTAACTGTACTACCATATAACAGTGGTGCTTATAGCAAGATCAATGAGTTTACCAAGTTTAGAAAGAGAATGGATAACTCGTATCAAGTGTATTTGGCACAAATCTCTCAATGTTTCTTGGATTTGGTACAAATGCGCGCTTCCAATTTTGCGCCAGAAATTTCACAATTTTTAAAGATTTCATTGTTACCGTTCAACAATGATGTATTGTGGGGAACTTTCAAATTTGAGTACAATGAAGATTTAAGCGTGTTGTTAGATTTTACATCAGAAAACGTACGCAAGATCAACGTTCCACAAGAGCTGGGCTCATCTGAAGAACAAAAGAGAAATGTCTTGCAAAGAAGATACTTGGCACTTCGTACTGTGCAACTCAACGCAGAATTGGTTGATCTTGTCAGCAAGTTGACCGTTGTTCCAAAGAAGAAAAAGAAGAATGCAAACGCTGTTGAAAGTAACCCAGAACAAGTTAAAGAAACACTACGAGAAAACGTGAAACAATTACAAGTCATAGTCGAACATTTATCTGCACTACAAGATTCGGAAAGAGCAGTTATTGAACCACTAGTAGAAATTACTCGTGTTATGTACGGTCTTGCATTAGACGAAGCAGGTTCAGTTACTGATGCAGCTGCAAAACTATCAAAACACTTTGAAAGTTTGACTTTTGATCTAAAACCACAAGAACCAGAAACTGTAGCTACAATTGTTCAAACATTGGAAACTATTATTCCATATGACGCTTGTGTTTCCATTTGGTCACAATTTTTCGGTAAATGGAAGGGTACAGTTGACGCCAAGGCAGTTATAAGCGATGTTACAAACACAAGTCAAGTACTTGTTGACAAGTTATCACAATTGTCAACCATTCTCAAACAAGGACAAAAAGAAAGTGCAGTTAAGGCTGATGCTACAGTCATTGGTACAGAAGAGTGGAAACGATATGTAGAAGTGAACAGTGCCAATGTGAATGCATCGATCATGCAAACACTTTCAAATATTACTGTTGTCGCCAGCGAATCAATAGAAAACTTACGAAGCAAGTTTTAAAAATGTATAATTTACAACATGTTCGCTCGTTTCTTTTGTTGGTATTGGTTTTGTCTATCTACAAAATATTCTCTTTGAAGTTGATCCATTGGGTTTGATAATGCACTATTATGTCCCATTCTCAACTGCTCACTCAGATTCAAATTGTTTTCGTCTGCTACTTGCGCAACTAGATCTCCAATTTCATTATCAGGAAGAGAATAGTCGATACTTGCCATGCCTTTCTCCATGACGTCAGAAGCAATGTCCAAGTCGCTGCTAAAATCGTCAAACTGACCCATAGTCTCGGAAAACTGATCTACGTTGATGTTATTCATAACGACTCCTAAATCACCGACTATTCCTCGCATTTTTTGTTGCAAGTCTACCATGTTGCTGGCACGTTGTACATTTGCGCCAGTTGCTTCCATTTTATTGCTTAGTGATAAAAATCTATTGCTTTCGTTTTTTCTAAAATTGTGTAAATTATTGGAGAGTTTTTTAGTTACTTTCTAATGGCTATTTCTGCATGAATTCTGGCCCGTTCCATATCACCTTTTTCCATTGCTTTTTTGACAAGTAGTTTTTCGTGTTCCATCTCACGCAGCGCTTTATTTGACTGCATGCGATAGGACATGCTGTCCATCTGTAGATTCATGCCCAAGTTGTTCATTATTGTTTGTTGGTCTAATTATTTTTAGAAAAATGTTGTAAAAGGGACTTTGACACTTCCAAATAACAAAACTTAACATTCCAACAAGATGATCATTTTTTAAGATTCTTATTTTGCGAATCTTGCAGAAAAATCTTTTCATGCAACATTATTTCTTTATCCATCTGGCAATTCTTTCATTGCCTTTTCTTGCATCGATACTTATATCGTTTTCTCTGTTCTCAATGTTTTCGAATCCTCTTGGCTCTAACAACTCTGAAACAATTTTGTAGTCAATTTGGAATGGTGGCCCGCCACTTGTCAAAACGGTAACATTGGTGTTAATCTTTAGTGGATAGACCAGTGTGAATAACTCACCACCAGGTACAATTAATTCAGCGTACTTGTCTGCCCAAGCTTGTCTCAATTCAGGATCTAACGCGCACAAGAATGTGTAGTCAAACGCGAGGTCAAACTTTCCATCAACTTTGAAAAAGTCATTCTGTTCGAATACAGCTTTGCTTGCGTATGGTTTTGTCTCAATGCTCTCTTTCTTGAGTTCATTTGCGGCTTCTATTGCGGTCGGTGCAAAATCAACTCCAAGTACACGTTCTACACTTGGAATTTCGCTGAGTGTGAGTACGTCGAAACCTCTGCCACAACCAGCAACGAGTGCATTTCGAATATTTGAGTTTTTGCTGTAAACTTCTCTTGTGTAGTGCTCCAAGATAGGGACTGGCATTTTCTTGTCCCACGGTGTTTGTTCACTTGTCCACTTGTCTTCCCAGTGTTTGATATTTGTTGTCATACCCTACGTAGAATGTTTTTCTTGTAACCGAGTGGTTTTGATTGGCACCAACTGGGAAAACGATCATGGAAGAGCGCTGCAGGCAAATTTTAAGCGATATCTTGGTTCAAGTGAAACAACTAGATGCCGATTTTAATAGCTCCGATTGGCATTTTGCCAAAGAACAAGACGGATGTAAAATACACAACATGGTACACTGCAATACATACCATACTGACATACAAGTATATTCCAGACTACCCAACTCGTATTTGGCGTGGGCATATGACCATTCCTGGAGTAACCATAGATGAAGTCAAGACTCTTTTAACAACAGTAGGCGATAAGGAATTGTACGTATTTTTCGCAAGCACTAACTATTTAGGCTCAAAAGAGTAGACCCTGACTGTGTTTACTTTAAGTTAATAGCGACTATCAGTGACGACATTCAAATATACCACAGTCAATACACACCAAACACGTGGTTCGTTAGTGATAGAGATTTTATACTAGTGAGAGGTAGACACGAAGAGGGTGACACTTTTATCCAATACGGATGCTCAATTGAGGAGAAATTAGCAGATGAAGATATTGTCTCCTCACGTCCAACTGCATGTGTAAGAGGATCTATATACATGTACGCAAAAGTTGTTAAAAAGACGGAAAATGGTGTTACTATGGATGCCTATTCCCATACAAATCCAAATGGCCTGATACCAACTGAATTAGTGAACTTGACAAGTGCATCACAATCACTGAGTGTTCTTCGTCTAAAAACAGAGCTATTATCTAGAAAATAATTTAATAAATTTTGTTAGCTGCCAACTTCCACGCTAAACCATCTCTTGCTTATGTCGTTCTGATGCGTGTACTTCTATCTTGGTCGATACTTGTGTCGCCGATTTGCTCTTGAATCGAAACCATGCCCGTACAAGCGTTGATTGAATACATCGATCACATGGTTCAGTGCATTGATCACTACATCGTTCTCAGAGTCGCAGTACAAGACAAGTGCAGTGCGAATTTTACGTAAAATCTTGTGGAACGAAAGTACAGCTACTTCGATATCATTATGGATGATCTTGCATTCTCTGCTAATTCTGTCCAAATCTCCATGTAAAAAGTAGTCCAGTATGTGTGATGGGCTATCCTTGATTTCATACTTTGGCGCATTAAAGTACGTACGCGGTAATTTGGCATGTTTTCGTGCTGCTTTGTAGACTTCATACGTTTCATGAATGTCTTGGTTGAACGCTTGAGCACTGTCTAGAAAGTCGCTACTCAATGATGGTAACAACTTTGGTTCTCGATACAAGTTATTATGTCTCGTAAACAAATGACAAAGAATCGATACAAATTGTTTCATTCGTAGCGAATCGGCAATATCTTGATTTGCCAATAATTTGTGCAGTAACTTGTTTTGCAAGTAATGAACAAGTAAGAAATTAGATGGTTCTTCAAAGAAAATGTGAGTGATGAGTCCTGTAAAACCTTGTGGAACACCAAATTGGTTAATGTATCCTTCTCGCATCAAGTACTCTATTGCAAACCTAAAGTAGTGACGCATCTCTGTTGTATGATCCATAGATGTATCCATTGTAAACAAAGGTAGTGCCAACAATCTCATTAGATCTTCTACTACCAGTTTCGTGCGTTGTTCTGCAGTTAACTCGTGCTTGATTTTCTTGCCGTTATCCTTGCACCCGTCAACAAGTACCAACATACGAAGAACAAAAGAAACGCTCATCATAAATTTTGCAGAGATATTTGGTACTGGCGCAGTCATTGTTGCTACAATCTCTTTTGGTGCAACTTCAAACAAAACTACATCTCCTCTTGTGTCAAATCCTCTCCTGCCTGCTCTACCACAGCATTGATTGAACGTAAGAACATCCATGAAAACGTTCCACCCTGCAATCACAACAGTTCTACATGGCATATGAATACCATGAGAAAGTGTACCTGTAGCAATGATCACTTTTAATACTCGAGAACGAAACAGCCTTTCTACCTCTTTTAAGTACTCTTTGTTCATGCCACTATGGTGTACTGCTATACCGTACTTGATAGCAAGCACAATGTCAAAATCGACTTTATCTTGTAGTCCTTCTTTTACTTCCTCAAATGCCGACTGTGCTTTTAGCTTCTCGACTGTATTGGAGAACAAATCGATTCTACGTAGTTTGTGTAGCATAGCGTTGCATCTGGAACGACTAAAGTTGAACACGATTGCAGGTAGCCGTTTGTTAATATTGAGGTGAGAAATCAAGTTTCTAAATTGCCGCCAGTATCTAGTTTTGTCTGTCTCTTCTTCTTCTTCAAAGGCATCTGGTTCTTGAAGACAAGTGTCTTTTTCGTGAAAGTTGACCGTGTACGAATTCAACATGTCAAAGATCTTTCTAATACGACGATCGTGAGTCGCTGACTCTTCCACTAGTTTGGCCTTTATCAACTCACTAAAATCTTGACACTCTACTCTTGTAATAGCTCCTTTTCCAGTAAAAAAGTGCACTGGATTGAACTTTTCAATGAATTCGTCATCGTTAACCAACTCTTGCATCGTTTCAAATAGTAACAATATATGCTTGGGCGAAAGTGCCGGTGTGTTGTGAATAACATCCTTCCAGTTCGGATTATACGCTAGTAACGCAAACGGATGTATATCTTGAACAGTATTGTTCTTGTAAATTCCATATGCCAAATCTCTTGGTCTTCTTTTATGTTGAATCAACTCTACTGTTCTATTATCACGAATACTATTCTTATTGGTGTTCAACCATTGTACAAACTCTTTTGGGTTTCCTACCGTTGCCGATAGTGCGAGAAATGGACACCGAATCAAAGAGAGTAAATGTTCCCATGTCGTGTTCTCACTGATGAAATGTACTTCATCAAACACGCAGTAACGAATGCGTTGCTTCCACTTTTGGTTATACGCCGAAAGCATTAAAATCTCGAGTGATTCTGGTACACAAATCAACACTTGTGAGTTCATTACATGTATCTTGTCATCGGCTGTAAACATACCCAATAACGCTGTACCATCATACGTGTACGTTTTGTTAAACTTGGCGTACACTTCGGCATACACTTGATTGACTAACGCTTTGGTAGGGCATACAAACACAAGTACACCATCGTCAGATTCTCGAAGTACCTTCTCAATCAAGTAGAATGCGATAAAAGTTTTGCCTGTGGAAGTAGGTGCCGATACAAGTACTGATTTCCCTTGATCGACTGTTTGGATGAGCTCTGATTGCCACTGATCAGGTTCAAATCCTAATGAAAAAATATCATTGTAACTCTTTCCAAGTTCTTCATACTCGTTATTCAAAAACAAATCCATTTGTTTTTTGAATCGTCTAATGTTGTCGAAATCATCCATGATAGAGTATTCTGAGAATGCGTTTAAAAGTTGAAACTTGATATTGTCAAACGTATGTGATGTTGACACTGTGCCTTGGTCGTCCACTAGTTCAAACGAAAGTTGTACAAAATCTTTGGCATCGGTGAATACATGCTCCCAATCTTCATCTGTGGCATTTTCGTCGATTAAACTAGCAAGTTCGAAAATATTCCATCTTGCTGCATTTAAATCTTCCGCTTCTTGTTGTTTAAAATGGTACAATTGTGCCATTCCCCACAATTTGATTACTAAACTGTATAGTAGACTTCCAAAGATCTTTTTGAGATGACTTGTAGTCAACGTGTTTGCGCTTTGTGCCACGACTTGGTGCCGAGCAACTTCTAATAATCCATCAATAGTCTTGAATCCATTATCGCATAATTCAGTAGTGATTTCGTCCACGGTAGCGAGATGTAGCGTGAGCGTTTGTCGTGTTGGTTCTTTTGAGAATATTTTTTTGATTTCTTTCAATTTGGATCGACATGTTCTCAGTGACTGTCCAATTGTTTCTAAACGCTTTTCCCACCGTGATTTGAGAACTGAGTTGTTCATCTTTACTACTGACTTTTTAGAACTAGTAGGTTTACTTTTTGCAGATGGAATCGCCTTGCGTTTGTGTAGCGAGGCCAAAGACATTGCATATCTATGCAATCTGTTTGTTGTGTCCGTAAGTTTTCTTTTCTGAGACTCTGTTTTTGGTGTAAAAGACATGTCGTCATCGAGTCTTTTTGTGACATGCCAGTGGTACTCTTCTACAAATCTTTTTCTTCGCTCTTGCGAAGGTGCGTCAGTCTTTGTGAAAGGCTCCATGACGTGCAACCAGTCACCGAGAAACTCAGTAGCAAGTGCATTGTCAATAGGGAATAAGAGAGGGTTGTTCATTTTTTTGTTTGCGGGTTTTTAAATTTTCCTCTGCGTTACAATCGTTTACTGAATAGTAAAAGTGAAAACGTTCACATTTTCGTTCTGTGTACCCCAACGAAGTGGTATACCGTAGTAACCAGTTCCTGTATGAGCATAGAATATTCTATTTTCTTGACAAATCTTTTGTATGTTTCTTGTATCTTCCAATCGAACTAATTGTCCATCTCTTGGGCAAAAGAATCCATAGTCTGGTGCTCCAAGTACTTCACTTATAAGTGTTCTCGCAGTGAACGGTAATTTAAACTGCGCACCATGGAAATGACCTCCAAATGTCGCTGTTGGAACACCATCACCAAGATCAGGAATATATTTGAAATGTTGTGGATTGTGTAACATGATTAATCTCACTAGTAAATCATCTCTCTCAATTTCTTTCTTGTGTTCTTGAAAAAATGTCTCGATAATTGTTTTTGGATTCTGAAATGGAAAATTGTAATCCAAACCAATGATTTGTATGTACTTGCCTTGTGCCGAACCTCGTGTTATCTTGATATGATCGATTTGATCAACTAACAACTTGACATTGGATCGTTCCAACTCTTCTGTCACACGTTCTGACAATTCGTGATCATGATTACCGAAACAAGCGTATAATCGATCTTTGATACCTTTTAGTGGTTCCAAACCTCTTGAAAGTGCTGTTTCTTCATCGTGTGCTTCTGATGTATAAAAATCTCCAGTCATGAGTACAACAAACTCTTCGTCAATTTTTTTCGCTTCCTTGCGTCGAACAACTTGTTTGGAAATGTTTTGTAGTGTTGATACGCTCATCATTGGTCCTAAATGGATGTCACTGAGTTGTAACACTTTTAACGTGTATGGTTCGTTTAGTGGTGTACTGCTCTTCATTTTGATTTTTGTGTCGGTGATGGGACCTGGTGTTAAACTTTGGTACAAACCGAGTAATGAAGCGAGAATGGCAACTATGAAGAGTAGACGACGAATGTTTTGTTGTTTGGTTCTATTGTACTCGGTGTTAGGTCTTCGTACGCGACCATTCTTGCAATAGATCATGAGATTGGCTAGTAGGTATAGTGGTAGGCCAACTACACAAAATACGAAGGTTGAGAAGAACCATACTGAACTAGGGTATGAAATAAGCGTTCTGAATAGTGGCCCACGTAATTTACCGCGAATACTTGAGTAGGTTTGAACGTACATAATTATTTGCATATAATACAGTGCGTAAGGTATTATTGTATCGAGTATCGAGTTATTTGAATAGTAAATGAGTTGTCTTGCGCAAAAAATAGTAAATAATGCTGTTAACGCGCTCAGGAATACAGGTATAAATACTAATGGAAACACTTGACGCCACGTGGCGCCAGAAGTAACTGCGGGAACGACTTTAAGTGCGAACGCTACACTAACTACACCAACACTATTGTTATTCAATTTTAATTAACAAGTACCACAAGAACAGTGTTAGCTTCTGAAAATTCTTAACTGCTTGCGACGCAGGTGGTGCGACTAAAGCTTGTGTCTTCTTCTTGTCCATTTGTTTATGTTTTGCATCAGTAAACTACGGACGAATTCAAGTTGAGCGCTGTAGTTTCGAAGAGTAAAGTTTGCAAGGGTGTCGAATCCGACAATAGTTTAATCGTCCTCTTCTTCAAAATTGATACTATCATGTCTATCGTCATCATCTGCTTCGTGATCTACAAAACCAGAATGATCTTCATCTTCATCATCAAGTATAACATGGCTTTCTAGCTCTTCATCGCTATCTGATCCTAATGGCGACATGACAGCAATAACATCTTCTTCGTCATCACTATCAATAGAAATGTGAGATTGTCGATTCTTAAATCTTTTTCGATCTTGTTCGACATCTATTGGTGAATTTGGTTCTTCATCGCTATCAATCGTCACTGTACGCGTCCTGTTTCCACGATTCATCATTTGTTCTACTTGCTCATCAGGTACAATAAAATTCCTATCATCATCATCAAGTTCGTCATCTTCTGATTCTGGATCTTCCAAATCCATTTCATCTTGTTCTCGTTGTTGTATAGCGCCTGTTTGCATACGATCGATACCCATAAGTACATTTGAACAAAGACCATGTAAATGATTCATTAATGTTTGTTCCTCTCCTGCTTCGTATTCGAATGGAGAATTCTTGTCATGGAAACTAAATAGTGATATGAAAAATCGAAGATAGGTATAGTGCATAGGAATCGCAATTTGTTCTTCCTCTTCGGTATCGGCATCAATATTTCCAGTCGGCATGTATTTAGTTGGGAAATCGCATTCGTCTCCGAAAATGGCCTCTACGAGGTGCAGAATTTCTTTCTTATCTAGTTTGATTTGTTTCTTGTGATCATCAATAAAATACAAGAATACGTTCGCCTTATCATTACCGTCATAGGTGTCACGCACCGAGTACGACATTTCAAAGTATTGATTGAGAACGTTCCAACGCACTTGTACCATCACTTCGTTCATTGTTGATCCATACAACACGAGTGAAATCTTCATATCTTTTTCAGGTAAATTTTCGTACAAGCAGGTTTGGTCCAACGCATGAGTATATTTCTGTAAGAAGAAACTATTCTTGGCGATCATATTCGAGAGTACGGTAGAGTATTCAAGATCTTTTAGAATGCTCTTGAAATTGGAACGTATACGAACCATGGTATTTCTTTTTGCAATTGTGAATGTCGATAGTTCGTTCAATTCTTTTAGTTTTTTCCAATTGTCGTGTTCTTTGATAGTATGTGTATGCTCCGTTATTCGCGACATTTTTTTTACGAGTTCTGTCATGGCACGCTCTTCGTTTAGAAATAGGTACGATTCATATCGCATTTTGAACCTAAGCTCCCACAGTTCTTCGTCATCGTCATCTGGTCGTTCTTCTTTTAAATCGAAATAGTATGCGTATAATCTTCTCCAAAATCGTTCTGTACCTTTGATGGCGTCGTTCCAGT
>JAESGV010001290.1_pt1 | contig 10530 bp, 13 predicted proteins | sample 9269781 | NCBI WGS metagenome assembly JAESGV01 (sample SAMN15741586, study PRJNA653496) | algae metagenome | isolation source: Tildeniella torsiva UHER 1998/13D and co-occurring heterotrophs from... | place: Slovakia: Slovak Paradise National Park, Hrabusice, Kosice Region | collected 2000-01-01
TTCCATGTTTGCGAAGAATCTGTGTCCACTCTGTTTCAATACCGTTAATCTTTGCCATGTCTTGATGTGTTTGTGTTTTCGACTTGGTTGACTAGACAATTTTTTGTTCGTTACGTCAAGTTCTTGGTCCAAGATGCTTGGCTCACCGGAACCACATCATTTCCGAAGCGTAACAAACCAGCATGAGAGAAAAAAATCGAGAACGATGCAGAAATGAGCTCTCTGTAATGGTTGTCAGAATAGCTCTAGAACCAGACGTTGACATCTGCCAAACTGAACATCTCACATGCAAGCGACAATCATCCACCACGGTCTTCATGTGGAATCTCACACACAGAAATCTTACGTTTTGTATCGTATAAAATTCATTGAAAAAGAAAGAACGTGGCATGCTAACAAACGCTACTCTGATTTTGTACGATTGCACAGCGACCTAAAACAAAAGTACAAAATCAACACTACTCTACCACCTAAAATTGTTCTACCAGGCGGAAAGACCAAAAAACTAGAAGAGCGCAAAGATGGCCTACAAATATATATGGACTACATCCTCACCGACACAGAAATCTCAAGGGACGAATTGGTAGAAGAGTTTATTAACAAACCCAACTCTGTTGACTCTTGTGATGTATTTGATTTTTTAAGAGCAGTACCACAAGATGAAGAAGAGTTCATGGGCGACGATCTACAGTTGAATTTTACACTACTAGAGCAATTCATGTCGCTACGAATTGAGCAAAAAATTAACCAAGCAGTACTCGCAGAGTACAAAGGAAGCAGTGATGTCAAGAATAGAATTTCAGTACTTCGAGAAATACTCAACACAGAGATATCATACGTAGGCCATACAACACTGTTGTGGAACATGTACTATTTACCAATGATTGGAGATACCGACGCATACAAGGTTGATGATCAAGATGTACCTGGTTTACCAGTCAATATCGCTACTAGTTTATTCCCACCTAATTTGGATACCATTTTGACTGTACATGCGGCCATTCTCACCAAGATGCATCAAATATTCGAACCCTATTTATCTAGGGAACCAGACGCAATGTTTTGTTTGAGTATTGGTAAGCTGTTTCAAGCTGTAGCACCGCTGTTCGGCGTTTATGTTCACTTTTTGCAAAAGTATGATCAGAGTGTAACAGAAATTCGAAAGTATCGAGAAAAATACCCACAGTTTGAGCAATGGTTGACTAGAAGAAAGAAACATCCAGATAGTGGTGGATTTGACATTTTATCATGTTTGATTACACCAGTGCAACGTATGTGTTTATTACGTATCAACTAACAATACAGGACTACCTAGATACTTGATGTTACTTCAGAATCTGATCAAGTACACTCCTACTGATCACTCTGATTATTTTTCAATCGAACGAGCCATTCGTATGATTTCTGATCGCATTTCCAATCACAACGATATGGTTAAATTAACAGTACTCAAACGTAGAGCACAAAAAATAGCAAAACGTTTACGTTTCGAGTACAGTCCAAAACGTAGGTTAATCAAGGAAGGTAGGGCAACGATACAGTTCCAACCACATATTGTGTACTTGTTCAATGATGTTTTAATTCTAGAAAATGAGCATCGATCAACAAAAAAAGCTCCAGTGTTTGTGTTACGACCAATGAACGCAGTCAAGATTTTTTTGTCTGGAAATACATCACCCATTGTAAAAGTGTGGTGGAATGATGAAAATGTAGAACTAAGTTTTGAAAATGCAAAAGAAACTGTGACTTGGATGCACGCTATGGAGTCTGTTATGGAAGTGATGAAAGGATTATCTGATGACGACTTGGATGTTCCTCAAATTTCATCTTCGTGTTCATTACGATACTTTTTGTATGCATCTGATGATTTTTTATAAAACTGAGTTTCACTTGTAAAGGCCAGTTAATCAAAATCACAAAAACATGTCTGAGAAGCGTATCATCCACAGTGACAATGCACCAAAGGCTATTGGTCCATACTCACAAGCCACTGGTTTCCAAAATATGTTGTTCTTGTCTGGACAAGTCGGATTCGTCCCAGAAACTGGAAAACTAATCAGTGAAGATGTACAAGAGCAAACCAGACAAGTATTAACAAACATTCAAAACGTGCTCAAAGCTGGTGACTCATCACTCGATTGTGTACTCAAATGCACCGTGCTATTGGCAGATATTGCAGATTTTGGAAAGGTTTGCGTTTTTGATCAAATATTTTTAACATAATAGATGAACGAAGTTTATGCTCAATTCTTCCCAAACAATCCACCTGCTCGTGCAGCATACGCAGTTAAGGCACTACCAGCAAATGCAAAAGTCGAAATAGAATGCATCGCGTTTGTACCATCCAACTCGAAGCTTTAAACAAACTTTTAGATAATCACGCACTTTCTTCTCATCTTATTTGTAAACTCACCGCTAAAACACATGGAAAGACTCGACATTGTGTTGTTTGGCGCAACTGGTTTTACAGGAAAATTAATCGTTGACTACTTGGCTACAAATGACGAAGCAAAATCGATAAAGTGGGGAGTATCTGGTCGCGATGTCAATAGTATCGGAAAGTATTATCCAAAAACAAACTACAAGACTTCATTCCGATTATCAAAGCGTCTGTTGATGATCAAAAATCATTAAACGAACTATGCGCACAAACTCGTATTCTCGTGAACGTAGTTGGTCCAGAAATCTGAGTATCAAAACTTGACCAAGTCCTATGTACTAACTTCAGCGAGTAGTGATGTTAACGTTGTTAAACGTTCAGCACTATTGAACAATTATTTTTTAGATGGCCAAGTTTCATTCGAGTATGGAAATTTTTTGCAGATTGAAAAGTGGTACAGTATCTTGTTAATGTCAGTGCTGATGCTTGTCGTTTTTATTTTGACAAGATTTTCATTAGGAGTGAAATTTGTGCTTTGGTTGTGCTGCAAATCAAATGGCGTGGTCCACGAGAAGGCATACGTGATGCTGGACGTATTTCGCCAATCTTTTTAGGATTTGCAAAATGCAAGAATGGAATCCAGAAGATCATTTGTGAAGTGTCGGCAAATGGTGATATTGGTTACGTAGAGACGTCAAAGTGGGCCAGTCAAGCAGCGTTTACATTACTTGATTTGATAAGTGGAAAGAGAAGTGAGATCAAAGAAGGTGGTGGAGTATTAACTACTGCTTCTTGTTTGGGAATACATCTGAGAGAACTATCCTACTGAACGAAGCTAAGAAGTACGTCTACATGCCCTAATAAATAACAACATTTGTTTACTAACCTTCCTCCTCTTCGTGTAGTACAAATTTGGGTGTAGACAAGGCAGGATACAAAATGGGAATCACAGTTATGGTACCAGAACCCGATAGTTGATTCTTTTTCTTCTTCATGTGTTCTGTTACTGTATTTCTCCATTGTGCTGATTCTTTCTGTACAAAATCGAGTTGCTTGAGCGCCGTTGACAAGTAGACTGTCCGTTCTTGCGGACACGGCTCTTCATGATGAATTCGACAATAATCAATCTAGAATGTAAGAAAACAAATATGACTTACATGCTGCTGCGGTATTATACCATTGTTAGTGTTGATACTACGCAACATAGCGATACGACTTTCGGTTTTGCTCTGTATAACCAAATCAATCGCTTCTTCGTTCCTAATGTGATCTTGTGTTGTAGATTCGTGTGACGAAAGTGAAGAAACGTCAATAAAACTAGCGTGGCTCACTGTCCTACTAGCTTTGTGCAAGTTTGGACTACTAGCATGTATGTACTGAATAGGACTTTCTGCGTCGATACTCTTTCTTGATGGTACATCTGCAACTTCTTCTTCATCTTCTTCCTCTTCGTCTTTCTATGCATGTTAGATGGATAACTGTTTCTTACCTTTTTTTTCGGTTCTTCCTCGTGTGAACGTAGTTGATCCAAACTTCTTCTACCTACTTCTTTCTTTTCAATTCTCCGTTGAGGTGGGAAGTTATCTAGTAGTCGACTTTGCATACTCTTTATCGCTGCTTGGTTAAGCAAAGCTTGTGCAGGTTGCAGTTGTTTCGCTTTGTGCTCATCTGCTCTGTAGATACGTTGGAACTTGTAACAAATGATTCTAAAGAAGCATGTACGAACGTCATCGCTCCAATGCAAGAACAAGTGGTAAAAGTTCTTTCTTAGTAACGTATCAAATACAAACTTTAGACGCTCTTTTCCTGTGAATAGATCCAAACACTATGTGTGAGTAACAAATGATATTCTTACGTTGTAGATCATAATTAGCGTTCTTGTGAGGATCTGGAAGTGATCGGTTTCGATGAGTTTGAGTACTGCCGTTTCAAAGAATGGGTAACTAAAGTTGTGTGGAACTTGACCCATAAACGCTTCGATAGGATACGGTGGACTTTCAAAATGTTTGATACGTTGTCTGTAATAGATCACCATCTGATTTGCGTTTAGCTGTTGTGCTGCTAGTCTCATCGTCCGTAACTCCTTAAACCATTCATCTGTTTGTTCACACGTGAAGAAAACTTCATTCAAGTTCAATCCATTTGTACTCGAGTATAACATTTCCAACAAAACTGCGATGAAACGCTACTTGTGTTAGTTGTATGAGTATGCTTACTTGGTTTTTCAAAACTGCGTAGGTTGCGTCTAACCATTGTCTGAATTCAATTCCTATTTCTCCTCCTATCTTTAGATACTCTTTTCCATACTGTACATAGTGTAATAGTAACTCGTTATAACCAGGAGTTAATCTCCAGTAACGCAATGTATGCTCTCCCTCCATGAGTAAGCGAACATGCGTACAAAATTGTGAGAAAAAGTAAATAAAGAAACTATGACAATCATCAAAACTATTTTGTTAGAAATTGCGATAAATCATACCTAGGCAGCCACGTATCGCATTCGAGTATCCATTGATGCAACTCTTGCCGATCTTTCTCAGTGACACATTTTGTTTTTGCTTCTTTTGCGGTGTTTGTCGTGTTGTTCGTGATGAAAATGGTGAGTAGTGATGTATGGCGGAACAATCTAGATAGTAGGGAAGCGTCGATTATACTTTGCTCTGTATCGGTGAGGATTGGATTTGTTGGTTTTTGTTGATCGTGATCCCAATTGCACGTAGACATGAGTTGCTCGATACTTTGATGCTTAGTTGTTGTATGTGGTTGTGATTTGATAATATTCATATTGTGGTCAACAAGTTGCGTCACTTCTGGCGTTACGTACTCTATAAGTTGTTTTCCAAAGAATTTTAAACAAAGTGTCTTTCATTGTTAGAGAATGTTTGTCAAACATACTTGTACGAACGGCAGTAAGTCCTCTATTGGTATGACTCTGAAACAGTTTGCTGCAAGCACTGACGCGCAGAACACATAAAGTTCATCGTAAATAGTTTCGTGTCGCCGTGTCATTAAAACGTCGTGAATTACGTAACGTTGCGTTTTGTACACTACGTAACTGTATTGTCGCAAAATATCTTGCTCTAGTTGATCGATAGTCGGTACGATTGCTCGAATAAGCGATTTAACAAACGATTTCTTCAATCGAGTGTGCGTGTGTTTGTAATAGATTGGATCTAGTTCATTCCTTCACTATGTTAGTATTATTAGTTGTTAAAATACCTCCGCATAAGCAGCATTATTATATCGAAGGCTAGACTCTTCTCAGAGTACGATAAAATGTCTATTATTCCTATTAAATACTCCCATAGATTTAAAAAAGTTTTAGTTGCTTTTAACCGTTTCTTCCGGACTGTATCGTGCTAAATGGTAAGAATTTTTTGTTTATGATTACTTGATCGACGTAGTGCGTAGAGGACGTGCTGATTGGTATCGCATGTTCTTGTTGCGAGGTATGGTACTCAAATTCTGGTTCCATTTGTAGCAATTCTAACACCTCCTCAAGTGCTCCCTTATAGTTACGCAGTTGATTCGACGTTGCACTCCTTGACCTAAAACATATGTTAAGGATCATTCGCAATTCGTGTTACCTAGCAGCACTATATAAATGTAAATATTACAAACAATCTAACCTACTTTTGGAATAATTTTTCTATTGATTTGTCCCACTTGACTAACATGTAGGTGTATATTTAAAATAAACGATAAGTTTGCTATGGCGTTGATACACGTGTTGCAAATAAATGATACGCAGGTGGGACAGTGTTGTTTGAACTGTCTCTTGGTGCGCTGACAGGTGCCCTAATCGTTTTGGATCAAAAATGAAAGAACTCTCCACCGGTCAACTGGATTGCAGCTCTAATTACAATACATGGAAGCAACAGCTCCCGACACAATCACCCAGCTCTTGTCAGAGATTTTTCAAGAAATCGACACAAAGGATGAAGGGACAATTTCACGCGAGCAATTTCGATCGCTGCTAGAAGCACTAGGAAAAAGTGTTTCCGATGCCGAATACGAAGATATAATAAAACGTGTTGACTGCGATAACACTGGAAGTGTTGAGAAAGAAGAGTTTGTTGCGTTTATGATGACAGATTATAAAGATTTTGTACATGGTGTGGAAGAAGAGGAAGAAGATTCAGATTTTATTAACAGCACTCGCTATTCATTATTTGGGGATGCAAAAAGTATTTCTGTTAAACATCTTATAGACAATGTATGCAAATTAGAAAGAGACTATGTCGATTCAGAAACTGTTAAAAAGCTACTAATGAAGTCAGTGGCTCCAAGCCGAACACTGCAGACCTTGAGCGTGGCTGATTATAAAAGCATTTGTCAAGAGGCTATACTTGAAGGGAAAATAGACAAAGCATTCAAAGGATTGCTTACTGCGCAAGCTAGGTATGCAAAAAGTCATGACGATATAGCACCTGTAATAGAAAAAGAGAAGGAAGTAGAACCAAACAAATCTGTTAGTGCCTGGGAAAGAATATTCAAAAGAGAAACTACACCACCATCTATCAAATTAGAACAGAAAAATGTCCAATCGCGAGTAATACACGACTTGGTTGATGCGTTAGAAGATAAGAAGACAATTGAAACTACTACAGCTGATCGCTTTAAACAATTAATAACTGAAAAATCGTATACTGAATCTCAATTTCGAGCATTGATATTGAAAGCATTCAAGAAAGAAGATCCCTGGCTATCATCGCTATTAACGAAAATATACTCTGCTCGCCAGTGTAAAGAAGAATAATTTATGTATCTTCCTCTTCTTCTTCCTCTAACTCTTCCTCAAGTTCATCCGGATTCATATTTGTAATGAAAGCATTCGATTGTTCATTCTCTAGCTCTATTTCCTCTTGATCAAACGCAACAGGCGGTAAGAACGGCTCAGGAACTTTCTTTTGTGGTTTGATGATCGGTTTCGCAGAAGCAAACTTTGAACTAGCCATCATACTCTTATATCGTTCCTGAGTTTGCTTATTCTTTATATTATCAGGAATTACAGGAGGTAAGAATGGATTTGTAACAGTTATCGATTGAGGTTTCTGTGGTTGTGGTGTCACTCGATATCCATTGATCTTTGCAAACAACAACTTGAGCACTTGCTCTTTCTCCTCCCAAGTCAGAAACGGTGGAGTAGCAGGAGCTTGCGGTGGAGGATGATTCGTGCGATACGTAGAAACCCCACCTAATGTGCCTTTCAAATATCCAGGAACATTTTTCGTAGGTGTCCGTTGCGTTAGTGTAGGTAACTCTGAATTTGCTAAAATTTCTTCTCGTTTTGCTTTTTCTGCTTTTACTTGACCTAGAGATTCTGTAAAATACATTTCAAGTTCTGTTCGTTGGGAAAGAATTGTTTCTGCAATTTTTTTCAAATGTAGCAACTCTCTTGTTCGTACAAGTAAATTATTTTCTAATTTTGTGATTTCTGCTTGCCAATTCTTTTCTTGATTTTCGAATTCGGTGAGTATTAACTTTTTCTCTTCTTTTTGTGAGGCTGCAATGTGGGCGATCGTCTCTTCTAAACTTTTTTGTTTTTGTTTCATTTCTTTAATCTAGAGGTTAGATGGATGATGGATACGTACATCTTTGGAGAGCATGAGGTTATCTTTTGCGTAATCTTGAATGTTTGTGCCAGCAAGTAAATGTTCCGTTTTTAGTTTCTTATTTTCAACAACGAGCTTTTCTTTCAATTGTTCCAAATTTGCAACATCTTTCTGAAATCCTAATAGCTACTAATGTTAGTCTTTTTGCTGTTCAATTTACCTGTTGTTCAATCTCCTTGTTTTGTTGGTAAATATCTTGACTTTTTCGTGGTAATAGTTCCATCGCTCGTTCATGAATTTCATCTTCTAGTCGTTGTTTCAATTGTTCCTCTTCTTTCTTTTGTTTTTGTTTTTCGAAAACGAATTGTTGTTTGACATTGTTCAACTCTTCGGCAAAGTTTTCACGAATCATTTTCATTTCGACATCTTTTTGAGCGAGTGTTTCTTGGAGTGTTTGTTTCGTTCGCTACTAGTTAGTCGCTGAGAACCGGAGTTACTTTTGCTTTATCGAGATCTGCTGTTTGTCGCGACAATCGAGCATTATTCTCCTGCAGTTCATTGATCTGCGACTTGTATGCTTAACGGTTTAGAAATAAAATCGAAACATACATGCTTCTATGATTTCTGCTTCTGCTGATTTTTGTTTTTTCAACTCGGCTAAACGATCTTTCTCCTCTTGCAACTGTTTCTGAAATGAAAATATCGTTTTGTTTTTCAATTCTACATCTGCTTGCAAACTTGCTGTTAATTTCATCTATTGCGAGTAAATATACAATATTCGAAAATCGTACGTGAGTTTCATCTTTTTTCCGTATTTCACTTCGTAGTTCTCGATTTTCTTTTTGTATGACTTTGTACATGCTCATGTAGCTTTCGAGAGCTTTTAACTTTGCTTCATAGCTGTACGTCAGAGTAATCGATAATGTTTATACCTATTCTCATCAAGTTTTGTATCTATTATCGCTTCTTTCTCATCTTTTTCGTCTTCCTGTTTTTCTGCTGTTGGTGGTGCACTTCCGCGTGAGTTCTTTAGTCGGGGAGCTTTTATATTGGACATGGTTGTAAAAATCGACTCTTTTCTAATTGTTCCCAACAGTTCCCATTGGTCATTGCATTTTGTCTGTAATTTTTGGTGTAGCCTGCTCTGTTAATCACGCCTGTTAGCACTGTTTTCTTGTCCAACGAGTTGTAAAATTGGTGCAAAACTAACAGAAATGACACGTAGTTTGACACACGACGTGGAACTCCTTGTGCTCACATATTGCGACATACGCACTGTTCTCAATTTCAGCTATTGCAACCACGAAATATACGAACTTGTTCATAATTCGAATTGGCTTTGGGAACAGCACGTTCGTGCTGAAGCGACGTACAACATTGAAGAGAATTTAGAAAATTGGAAAGCAGAGTATATCGAACTTTACACCACCGTATTCGATTTATTGTGCTTACCCGAGCAATGCCGTTCTCATTGTACAGTCAACAAAGGTACTATATCACGCGATTTGGCAGAAAACAAGCACACAGAATATTGGGAACAATACTTATCTAAAAAGACAATTCTACCCAACACTGTTACTCACGTAGAGTTCTTAATAAACAGAGTAGAGGACTTAGTACCACCCAATGCCTATAAAGTTTGCGTTGGTATCGAATCAAAAGACAAATGGGTGTACAACAAGAAAGAATGGCATGAAGAGATTGTCGGAGCTGGCGGATTTTGCGTCATAATTGGAACTGGTCAAATAAGTATTCGTAATAGATATCATGATACAGAATGGAACAACCTAAAAGTTGGAGATAGAATTGGATTTATAGTAGATAATGGATTTTCAAATCGAAATATAGTAACAGTTAGAAAGCTGCTAAATGGAGAGGAGAGCAATTTGGTACCAGTTCCATATCACCTTCCTGTGACGGAATACAAAGCTGGTGTGAGTATGTGTAAAGATCAATCAGTAACACTTACCATGATGAGACAACTCAAACGAAAACAAAGGCACATTACAGTATGTACCGTAAATAAATAGCTAACACCGTTGTAATTTAATTTCACTTTCACGAACATGGGAAACAGCAACACATCTGAAGAGACAAAATATGGCTTCGAGAAGAAGGAGAACATAACCACTACTGCAACAATTTCTATGCAGTTATCACAAGACTGGACAGCAGAAAACTCAGTAGTACACCACTATGAGCAGAATAACATATGGACTGTCACAAATATACTCTCGCCTAACGAGTGCAAAGAATTAATTGAAAAAAGCGAGTCACTAGGGTTTGCAGATGCACCATTGACAGTCGGCCCAAACCAGTATGTAATGGCGACGGACATACGCAACAACACTAGAGTTATTTGGGACGACAAAAACTTTGCTGCACAATTATGGCAACGATTGAAGCCATTTGTCCCAGTAAACTGTACAGATTTGGTCAGTTGCCAAAATGCAGGAAAAGGTTTTACAGTACATGAAGTAGGATGCAATGAACGTTTCAGATTTTATCGATATGAAGAAATGGAGCGTTTTAACCCGCATTTCGACGGATGTTTCGCACGCACTGTTGGAAACACACAAGAAAAGAGTTTCATTA
>JAESGV010001291.1_pt1 | contig 10529 bp, 9 predicted proteins | sample 9269781 | NCBI WGS metagenome assembly JAESGV01 (sample SAMN15741586, study PRJNA653496) | algae metagenome | isolation source: Tildeniella torsiva UHER 1998/13D and co-occurring heterotrophs from... | place: Slovakia: Slovak Paradise National Park, Hrabusice, Kosice Region | collected 2000-01-01
GTCAAAACATGGTTCGAAGATTCAGCAGAAAAAGGAGAGTGGACAGAAGTCGCAAAGACTATTACGAACGGATGGTTGAATGGAAAAGAAGGACTCAAACCTCGTTGCATCACTCGTGATTTAACATGGGGAACACCAGTACCTTTGGACGAGTTCAAGGAGAAAGTATTCTATGTATGGTTCGACGCACCTATTGGTTACATTTCCATCACTGCCAACTTGTTACCAAATGATTGGGAGAAGTGGTGGAAAGATCCAGAGAACGTCAACTATGTCGAATTCATGGGCAAGGATAACGTACCTTTCCACTCGATCATTTTCCCTGCAAGTTTAATCGGAACAGGAGACAATTGGTCCAAAGTTAACACTTTGAGTTCAACTGAATATTTGAACTATGAAGATGGCAAGTTCTCAAAATCAAGAAACGTTGGTGTTTTCGGAAACCATGCACAAGAAACTGGAATCCCATCAGAAGTATGGAGATATTACCTATTGAGCAACAGACCAGAAACTGCAGATACAACATTCTCATGGGATGATTTTGTTGCCAAGAACAATAACGAATTATTGGCCAATTTGGGAAACTTTGTCAATCGTATTCTAAAGTTTGTCGCTGACAAGAATCAAAAGATTCTTCCTGGAAGAGGAGAACTCGCAGAAGTTGACAAAAAATTGATCGGAGAAATCAACACCAAAGTCACTGAATACATTGCTGCTTTGGAAAAGGTCAAACTCAAGGAAGGTCTCAAGATTGTCATGGACATTAGCAGACTCGGAAACGGTTACATGCAAGAAACCAAACCATGGGAACTCTTAAAGACTGATGTCGACAGATGTAACACCATTGTCAATCTTCAAGTACAAATCGTCAAACTCTTAACTGCTTTGGCGGAACCATACTTGCCAGCGTTCTCTGTCAAAGTTCTCAAGCAACTCAACTTGTACAAGGAAGGTGAAGAGAACTTGATCGCAGAAACTTTTGACATCGACGCAGTTGCCACTGGTCACGAAATTGGAAATCCAGAACCATTGTTTGTCAAGATGACTCCACAACAAGCACTAGACTTTAGAAAACAATTCGGTGGTGCTTCAGCCAACAAAGTTATTCTCCCATTGGATCTACGTATTGGTCAAATTGAAGAAGTCAAGGAACATCCATCTGCAGATAACTTGTACTTGTTACAAGTTCGTGTAGGTCCACAAGAAGTTCGTCAAATTATTGGTGGTTTGAGAAAGGCATATCCAAACAGTCAAGATCTTGTTGGAAAGAAGACTGTTGTTGCATGCAATCTCAAACATGCCAAAATGAAGGGAGAGAAGAGTGAAGGCATGCTTCTTGCCGCCAAGTTTGGTGAGACTGGAGAGGCCAACACTATCTCGCTACTTGTGCCAAATACAACCAACGATGTACCAGTTGGAACTAAAGTTGTACCAAAGGGAGCTTCAGTTGAATTGGAAAAGGTTGTCGAACCAAAAGCTCTCAAGAACTTGCTCAAGAATCTAGTAGTTGGAGACGAATCACGTGCAACATTCTCCGAATGCCCACTACAATTGGCTCAAAGCGACGTGTTCATAGTAACAGAGAGAAACCTTGAAAAGGGAGCACAAATATTCTAATTAAAATTTATTTATTTTCTCAACTTTCGTACTGGTTGTCTCTGCAAAAGATTTTCAAACAATGTCACTACCAACAAAACGTCCGAACGTGCAACACGACAGCAATGCATTAGTGACTATACGTACGCAAGATAATTCTGATGCGATTATTTTACTGATGCCGTCACCAACACGCGCAATGAATGTGTTACAAGAGTTTTTTCAAATTATTGTTTTTCTTTTTTTATCCGAAATTTTCATTTTGACTTTTACCGACATCGCACCTACAAATGTCATGATTCAACATGTATGTAACATTAATGTGCAAGTGGTGACGCATAACTCCTTAACGCGTACAAAGCGTATGCGCTAGGGTATAATTGTATTTGTGTAACTAGCCATGCAAAGTTGACCGTTCGATACCATAATTGCAGTTTATAGTTTTATTTTTCATTGAAAAGTACTTTCTGTTGCCACAGGTAAATCGGATCACCCAATAGTTTACCATCAAGCAGAAAAACTCTACATCCATGTCGCAAACAAAGTCGAAAACCTATTCTTTCTTGACAAAAAGCAACTCGCGATAGCAACTTATAAAGAGATACACGTATGGAGCGTAACTACTCGTACTATTGATTATTCAGTACCAAAAGACGAAATAGTTTTCACGATGATGAAAGTTGACAATTGGATTGTTTTTGACAGTGTAACTGGCTTACTCGCGTACAATAGCAGCACGAAAGAGACTGAATGCAATGCAACACTAGGAGAACCACACGATCTATTACGCGTAAACGCATCTCGTTTCATTTCCAGTCATGATGATGGACTCTTTTGTGTTTGGCAAGTTGGACCACTACAACCAGTGTTGGGCACCCAAGCTAAAAATATTGTAAAATTATAATTTTATTCTACCGCACTCAGCAAGTCGATAGTTGTGCAAAGCACAGGCAATTTTGATCACTTCATAGTGACTCTCTCTACTCTTAAACCATGGCATTTGTAAAACTTTAAATCTTTTTTTCATGTGTCCAATTGTTGTTTCAATTCTACTTCTCGCACCAGAATGATTCTTGTTCCATCTACTCTCTTCATGAGTAAATTTTCGACTTCTTTTTTTTGTGTACTTCACCAGACAAAGGGTTGATTCCAAACTTTCTCTAATATGGTATAATGGTTATCTGCCAACATGATATCACTCTTGCAAAATATTCTCTTAATCTTGGATTTTGCATCACGCAAACAATGACCATCATATTTTTTTGGTTTGAATGGTCCATCAGTCCAAAGAAATCTTCTAGAGTGGTCGATGATAAATTATACTCTTGTTCCATGCTGTTTCAATTTTGCTGAGTAATGTTTGGACTTCCCTTTCCATTTGTCTTGTTTGATAAGTTTAAAATCTGCGGAATCTACCAGTAACGTAGTTGCTCCAAACGGTTTGGGTGGTCGTCGTGTTTTCGCTGTGGCACGTCGTTCAGAGAGTCGGTTTGGTTTAACGATTTTGTTTGCCCACTTAAGTAGCAAACTACGCGTTTCATCAAACAAGTAGGTAAGATTGGAGTGTGGGTAGGTGGTCTCATTTTCCACCCCTCTTTGTCCACAGCCAGTGATGCACCACCATAGAAACAGGTAGATTGCTTGCATTGCATTTACACCACCAAACATGCGTTGGTCAACAGGTGTCTTTGTACGTTTGAGTATGTCTGCCACACAGCGTTTAGAGACTTTTTGATGTACGTCATTTAGTAGACGTCGTGTTATCTTTACCATTGTTTGTGCTTCGCAAAACGATCTGAAAGAAACTATATTTATCCAGTAAATTTAGCTTGGGTGCCCAACAGTGCAAAAAAATGAAATTCGGAACAGAGTCAATATACTCCATGGATTGGTGGTCAAAATCGCAAATTGTTTGTTGTTCTGAAAAATGTATTCAAGTATGGGATTTGACAACTCAACGCCTCGTCAACTATATGCAATTTACAGATGTGATATACCACATCAATAAGCTAAGAGATAATATACTTGTTTACTTTGGCGATAAGAAATACACTATAATTACTGATTTGACAACACGCAAGGTTGTTAGATGTGATGATCTACTTGCTGATGTGTTTGCGTATAAACCATTTGTGAACAAGAATGAGATTGTGTACTGTATTAAACAGAAAGGTATCCAGGTGTTTGACATGAATTTGAAGAAGATAGTTGGATTAATTCCAGGACTGTTTGGTGATGTTGACCTAGCTATTTCTTAACATGTTTAAATTATTTTTAATGAAACTGGGTGGATCCTTTAGCCCATACAATAAATGCTATTGCACCAATGATATTGAAACCAATAACAATGTTGAAAATTTGATTCCATGGATCTTTGTGGCCTTGTAATATCGTACCTGTTAATAGTGGACCAAAGATGCCAGGTAGCGTAGCAAACGTGTTGCTAACACCAAAAAGTATACCAGCGTACTTGGGTGCAATATCAATGTGGTTACTCATGTAGCCTGCTCTGCTGAACGAACCACAACCTATGCCTAAACACAGTAAAAGCACTGATAGCGCAGCATTCTCTTTCCCATTGGAGAATCGCATTAAAAAGTAAAACAGAGAAGAACCTGCAAATGCTATCGTTTGCATAATTTTTCTAGTTTGTTCAACGCTATAGTGATTGATCAACATATCTGCAAACTGTGCCGACACGTTTGAAACAACAATAACGATAACATATGATAGCACACTAAAGTAACCAACTTTTTCAAACTCGATACTCATTGATAGTAGAATCTTTGGCATGTAACTAAGAAGAATGTACCAACCAAAGTTGTAACACGTTTGTGCGATAATAATAGCCCATACGCTACTCGATTGTAACAAGTGCGTCACAAGACCACTATTCATTTCTAGTGTTGCGTCTTTCTCTTTATCCAAGTTCATATCATTAATATACAACCTTTCACTCTCACTAATGAGTGGATCAGTGTCTGGACTTTCGCTAACAGAAAGATTAAACAAGAATGACCATATTAGACCCATAATTCCGAACGTGTAGAACGTCCATTGCCAACCATACGTTAAAGAAACAATAGGGCCCAACATCATTGCACTACATGTACCAAAATCAGTTCCACTATTAATAAATGCCATAAAACGAGTGCGTTCGTTCCGTGGTAGCCACGAGCCACATAAATGATACACACTTGGGAAATTAGCACCTATAGAGTGATTACATGACAAATAAACGAACCTTCACCAAGACCCATTCCAACACGAACAGCGTATAGTACAAGTAGCCATCGACCTGAAGCCCATGCAGCGGCAACTGGTGTTAGAAGTGTGAATACACTCCATATCAGTACACCTGCTAATAGTATGTTTTTACCGCCGTATCGTTTGCATAATAGACCAGAAACGAGTTGTGTTGACATGTAGCCCCAAAAGAATGAACTGAGTACTGATGCTTGTGTCATTTCGTCCCAATTAAAATCTAATGCCATAGGTATAATACACACACTCATATTTGTACGATCTGCGTAGCAAATTAAATTTGAAACGAATAAAAACAGGGAAACGATTAATCGTCGTCGTGATTGTTGTTCGACTGGTGGCATTTCGAGACCAGAAAGAAGCTTTGTGGTGTCAGAGATTTGTTCTTCAACAATGACGTCGTCATCGTTTTGTGCGCTCATGTTGAAGTAGAAGAGGCTACGTGTTTTTAAATTATTTGTTTACAACTGTCATGTGATGGTCTACGGATTCAATTAGCTAAGGCCAGTGCTGAGTGCGTACCGTGAGGTAGAGATTGTACTCGTTATTCTACTAGCCACACTTTTGACGAAATCGCAAACTTTGGTTAACGAAAAGTGTTTTAGCTGCGCCTTCATTGGTACGGTAGGAATTCTAGGGAAAATATTGAAAGAGCTCTTTCGAGAGCATAATAATATAATGCTACCAATCGACGTAAACGTTCAAAATTAGGTAGTAAATATGCATAACATTTGCTTTTAATCCAGGGTCACTTCATTCATCGCAAGTTTCTAATAAATATCATGATTTTTGAACATGCACAACTTAGATTTGTAACTTGCACTTCAAACAAAGATGACAGATATCAACTTGGCTATGAAGCCTATCGGTATTTTCGAGTCCGTTTTCACAAAGAAGAACGCAACACCACGTCAAGGTGCACTGTGTACACTATCACGCGGACGTTTGAACCTTATTCCACAAAATTGTTTTGGTGAATACGCACAAGGACATGGTTTAGATGGCATCGATGAATTTTCACACGTTTGGGTTATCTACTATTTCCACGAAAATGGCGATAAATACAAACAATTAAAAACAAAAGTACGAGCACCTAGACTCAATGGAAAAACGACAGGTGTATTTGCAAGCAGAACACCGCATAGACCTAATCCTATTGGTCTCACATTGGCACGACTCGACGCAGTAGATATCAAAACGGGTGTCGTGCACTTATCAGAAGTAGATTTAATAGATGGAACATACGTACTCGATATCAAACCATTTATTCCACAATACGACACTGGAGGATATTTCCAATTTTACCAAGCAAATAAGCAACTCGCGGAACAAACAGAAACACCCAATGTAAAGTATGCGTCGTGGATAGAACAATCGCCTGTTCCTCCAATAGAAGATATCACATTCACTGACGAAGCGTTGCAACAGTTGCAAGAATCGTGTTCTAATGAACGTTTCCCACTAAAGTTTTATACCAATTGGCAAGAAGTACGAGATGCGATAATCGAGATTCTTAGACTCGATCCGAGAAGTACGTACAGACGGAAAAAGTGTCAAGAAAAGACTTACTTTTTCCACATTGATGAATTGAATATTTCTGTTGACATAAAAGATCACGAAACTGGCACGAAAGCGATTATTTTCAAAGTAGAGGTTTGGCCCATTGTATTGGAAAACATCGCAAAGAGCAATGCAGAAATTAGAAATGAAGATGTTGATGAATAAATGGTTTGTGGAAAGGTTTAGTTACTTTTGGGCTGCAACACGTAGAGCTAATTTACACCAAATTCAAAATTAAAAAGGAATAGTAAATCAAGTTATATTTTCTATAAAACTTGTTGCAATATGCATCAACGAAGACTTGCATGCAAAATCAAAACCTTGCTTGCGTTTACATGGAAAACAAGTTGACAAACCATGAATCACAAACAAAATCTTTTCACCACATTAACAGAGACTGTCAGCAACAGTAAAACAACCAACACTGAAATTTTCGATACAATACTTTCTAAATCAGTAAATGGACAGTTAGAAATCAAAAGAATTGTCTCTACAGGACAATGTACACCAGAAAATGAATGGTACGACCAAGAAGATGATGAATGGGTTATTTTATTACGAGGGGAAGCTACGATCGTCTTCGAAAATTGGACAACAGATAGTGTAACACTCTCAGAAGGCGACTATTTGGATATACCAGCCCATATTAAACATCGTGTCGCTAAAACCAGTCAAGAACCACCGTGTGTGTGGCTCGCTGTACATCATACAATCAAAAATTAAACATTTCAGTTAATGTCACAACATCTCTGCTCTTTTTGTTCCAAAAACCAATCAACGCTTGTAGTGTACGAATGACATTGAGATGTTCTAAGTTCGGATTACAAACTGTTGTCCTATCACAGAACTCTTAGATCAAAAATAACGTTGTTGTCACAATGAAGAGATTCACCAAGTCCATCGTGCGACCTGGCTTATCTCATCTTCAAGGTACAACAAAATATACAAAAAGAAGCTTTTCTACGCACAATAACCAACGTGCTGACGAAAATGTTGCCGTTCCACCTGGAACACCATTTAAAAATCTTACCATCGGTGTACCAAAAGAAACAGCCCTCAACGAAAAAAGAGTCGCCCAAACACCAGACACAGTAAAACAACTCGTCAAAGAAGGATTCAAAGTTCGAGTCGAAAAAGGTGCTGGTGCCCAAGCCCAATTCTTGGATTCCGATTATGAAAAACAAGGTGCGCAAGTATCGTCAACTGAAGATGTTTACAAATCGGACATTGTCGTTAAAGTCAGACCACCTACGCAAGATGGAAAGAATGAAACCGATCTCCTCAACCCAGGAACAACATTAATTAGTTTCTTATACCCACGCGTCAACGAAAAACTCGTCAAAGACTTGGGAAATCGTGGCGTTACCGCATTTGCGATGGATGCTATTCCTCGTATCTCTCGCGCACAAGTGTTCGATGCACTAAGTTCTATGGCAAATATTGCAGGTTATAAAGCGGTCATCGAAGCCGCCAATAACTTTGGAAGATTTTTTACGGGTCAAATCACTGCAGCAGGAAAGATCCAACCTGCTAAAATTTTGGTTATCGGTGGAGGTGTCGCAGGTTTGAGTGCCATCGCTACCGCGAAAGGTATGGGTGCTATTGTCAGATGTTTCGATACACGTCCAGCCGTTAAAGAACAAGTTGCATCTTTGGGTGCAGAGTTCTTGGAGGTCCCAGGATTCAGTTTGGAAGAAGGATCGGGAGGTTATGCCAAAGTATGTCAACGATATATTCAACACTAACGGTTAATAGGAAATGTCAAAAGAGTTTATTGATGCGGAAATGGCATTGTTCTTGAAACAAGCCAAGGAAGTCGATATTATCATCACTACAGCTCTCATTCCTGGAAAACCAGCGCCAAAACTCATCACAACCGAAATGGTTGAGAATATGAAGCAAGGATCCGTGATCGTCGATTTAGCAGCAGAAACTGGTGGTAATTGTGAAGTCACCAAACCAGGAGAATTGTACAACTACAAGGGTGTTACCATTGTAGGTTACACCGATCTACCATCGCGATTACCAACACAATCTTCCGCACTCTATGCCAACAATATTACGAAATTTTTGTTGAGTATGGGAAAAACCATTGAAGGTCAAAAAGAGAAAGAATTGAAACTCGATCTCAGTGACGAAGTTGTTCGTGGTGCCATGGTTCTCTTACAAGGAAAACTCATGTTCCCACCTCCAGTCGTTGCAAAACCAGCAGCTGCAGTAGCACCAAAGAAGAAGGAAGAGAAGAAAGTTGTTGTCGTTGACACCTACCAAGAGACTATGAGAAACGCACTCATGTTCACAGGAGGTTTGGGTGGTTTACTCGTCATGGGTGTTGCAGCAGATGCCTCGTTCGCTACCATGTTCACTACTATGGCACTAGCCAGTGTCGTTGGTTACCAAGTCGTTTGGGGAGTCACACCAGCACTTCACTCGCCTTTGATGTCTGTTACGAATGCAGTCTCAGGTATCATCGTAGCAGGTGGTCTCATTCTCATGGGTGGTGGTTTGTTACCATCAACTACAGCTCAAATCATGGCTGCGTCAGCAGTGTTACTCGCCTCGATCAACATTTCTGGTGGTTTCTTAATCACTCAACGTATGTTGGACATGTTCAAGAGACCCACAGATGCTCCTGAGCACAATTATTTATATGCTATTCCAGGAGCTGCTTTTAGTGTTGGCTACCTCGCAGCACTTGGTCTTGGATTTGGTGGCCCAGCACTGATCCAAATGGCATATTTGGCATCCTCAGTATTCTGTATTCTATCATTGGGAGGTTTATCCAACCAATCTACTGCTCGTTTCGGTAACGCTATGGGTATTTTGGGTGTTGGTATTGGAACTGTCGCCACTATTGGTGCCATTGCAACTAGCACTGGTCTTTCTCTACCCCTACTCACTCAAATGGCTGTTACTATGGGTTTGGGAGGTACAATTGGTTACAGTATCAGCAAACGTGTTGCTATTACTGAACTTCCACAACTCGTTGCAGCATTCCACAGTTTTGTTGGTTTGGCAGCTGTTATTGAGTGTGTTGCTTCATACTTGAACGATTTTTCTCATTTAGATGCAGGTCACTTGACTGCTATCTATTTGGGTACTTTTATCGGTGGTGTAACCTTCACTGGTTCATTGATCGCTTTTGCCAAATTACAAGGTCTAATGGCTTCCAAGCCATGGAACTTGGCAAACAAGAACACTATTAATTTGAGTATGGCTGGTGTAAGTTTGGCTGGTTTCGGAGCATTCTTACTCGTTCCCAATATGGCAGTCGGAGTTGGATGCCTCGCAGCAGCTACTACATTATCATCTGCTCTTGGTGTCCACTTGACTGCTTCTATCGGAGGTGCCGATATGCCAGTTGTTATCACTGTTTTGAACAGTTACTCTGGTTGGGCACTATGTGCAGAAGGTTTCATGCTCAACAATCCTCTATTAACCATTGTTGGTGCACTTGTTGGTTTCTCAGGAGGTATCCTCTCCTACATCATGTGCAAGGCTATGAACAGATCCTTACCTAGTGTAATCTTTGGAGGATACAACATGGTTGCCAACACTAGTGGACCAAAGGCTGATCGTGGTTCTCACACTGAAATGAACATCGAACAAGCTGTTGAAGCATTAACTAGTGCCAAGAGCGTCATCATCGTTCCAGGTTATGGTTTGGCTGTGGCAAGAGCACAATACCCAATTGCAGAGTTGGTCAAGACTCTCATTTCAAAGGGTGTTACTGTCAAGTTTGCTATCCATCCAGTTGCAGGAAGAATGCCTGGACAACTCAACGTTTTGCTCGCCGAAGCAGGTATTCCATACGACATCGTGTTCGAAATGGACGAAATCAACGAAGAGTTCGACTCTACTGACGTTGCTCTCGTTATTGGTGCCAACGATACGATCAACAGTGCTGCACTTGAAGATCCAAACTCTATCATTGCTGGTATGCCAGTTTTGCACGTATGGAAGGCCAAGCAATGTATCGTGATGAAGAGAACCATGGGTTCAGGTTATGCTGATATTGATAACCCAGTTTTCTACAAGGAGAACTCTTCTATGCTTTTGGGAGACGCAAAGAAGACATGCGACGAATTAAAGAACAAGATTCTTCAACA
>JAESGV010001292.1_pt1 | contig 10526 bp, 10 predicted proteins | sample 9269781 | NCBI WGS metagenome assembly JAESGV01 (sample SAMN15741586, study PRJNA653496) | algae metagenome | isolation source: Tildeniella torsiva UHER 1998/13D and co-occurring heterotrophs from... | place: Slovakia: Slovak Paradise National Park, Hrabusice, Kosice Region | collected 2000-01-01
TAGTATGTTTTGATTATACATACCCTGATGTATCTACAAAAGTGAAACTATACTTTTGTTCTTTCCATTCTTCTGTTATAGGAATTAGTTCTGCCGCCAAAGTTGGTGTTTGTTCTTTGGGTACATCTTTTTTCGCCGTTCGCTTACATAGCACTGTTTTACCAACAGATAAACCACCAAGCAATGTTATTTTGTTGTTAATAGAAGAATATTCAATGCTCTGGGAGTTTGTTGTGTAATTTTGTTCCAATTGCGCAAGCTTGTTAGTCTTGCGGTCGTAATTTTCTAGTAGGTCTTCACTGAGTGTGGATACTTGAGTTCCCATGTGTTTGTGCGCGAATGATGTTTCTTGTTCTGGACTGAGTGTTCTAGTTTCGGAGAAACGCTGTCAGTTGTCATGTCTGTTGTAACGTGACCAGCTGTGAGCTTTTGGGTGGCCAATCGTTTCAAGTTGGCGGATGGTTATCGCACTAGTAGTTCACCTGTGGCCACCTTGTCACCAAGAATTCCCCAAAGATTTTCCAGTATCTGGATGTGCTATTTGATACAAGCTTCTATTTAGCTCGTTTTTCGCTAGTTCTCGCAGCGGTATAAGTACTACGCATATGAAACACATTCCTATTAGCGCTATAGCTGATGTAAGAACCATCTATAACAATGAGAATATTTTGTTACTCATACGATATGCTTATTCGACATTTCAGCAAATACACGGTATATGTTCTCGAATATACTTCCTGTTCCGACAATGTAACCCATGATGAAAAAAGCTACCCATAACCATCTACTTGGTCCTTCTGATTGTGGCATGATTAATTTGTTCAATTTAAAGTGTTTCTGAGTAAATCTTTGCTACACTAGGTAGCTGTTCTTCTAGCTTTTACGTTGACTGGAAAGCTCAACTAAGAGAATAAATACAGTTTAATCTTGCTTCTTCTTTGTTGCTCTACAAAGTACAAGTCTAACAATGTATACCATCAAATAGCTAACAACAGCTCCCAATCCCAACACTACCAAAGCTATATCAATCGCATATCGTTGATAGAACGGTAATCTACTCAGTATCGACACCGTGTGTGACATATCTCCCTTCATATCAATAACAAACTCAATTTCTTCTACTGCCCGTTTTGTACCACCTGCATGCCTCATAGTTTTTGACATCTTTACGGCTTCGTTAGCAAATGACTTATCTCTAATCAACAAGTTCAACTTTGTGGCTACTTCCTTCTCAGTAAAGTGATACTTTTGAGGAGAATGCTCTACAAAGATGTGCAAAAGCGGATTAAAACCATTATCGTTGTACAGGGTCAAACCAACGTGAGTGTCTTGCACGTGAGTGCCAACAGTGACTTGATCAAATTGGAATGGCATAACAAGTACCGGTGTACCATAATACAACGCTTCTTGAACGCTGTTCATACCACCATGACTAATAAACACTTTAACATTCTTTTGTTGCAGTAACCACTTTTGTGGAACAAGTCCTTGTACAATATTCACTCTTTCGTGTTTCAAAAACGATTCTTGCTTTTCCTCTTTCAACACTTGCATCATTGTTTCATGGTTATCAACTGCGAGAGCAAGTAACAACGATGTTGATGGGTTCTCATGTACAACTTGAATCAAACCAAGAATTAAGCTCTTCATGCGTGGATACTTGATTCTCGATGTTGTACCGAACACAGCTAGTACAATACTTACGTGAGCATCAACCCACGTTTGTAACTCTGCTGTAGGTTTCTCAAATCCTTCAGAAATATAAGGACCTAAGAAGACAGCGTTTGGCGGAGCAGTTGTTAAATAGTTAAACTGTAATGTGGTCGTGTACAATTGTAACGAATTTTCTTGCGTTTCGAATAATGATCCTAGCGTGTATCCATCTCTTATTTCTTGCGGAATTTCTTTACATTTTTTAAACTCGTTAATTTGGTTTTGAAACATGCCTAATACTCCAAATAAGAATTTTACGTGTTCGACTAGACCGTATAATCTCTTTGGGAAACTTGTCAAATCTTGTAGAGAAAGTGCTGATAATTGTGCAGGTTTGTTGATGTCCATTAGTGTCGGGAAGAACGTTGGAATGTTGAGTACCATAGGAATCTTTTTCTGGTACACCGTCATTTGAATATGCAAGTACATGACATCAACGAGCACGAGATCGAAATGTTCTTGTTCGATAGTGTCCAATAATTTGATTAATAGTTGTTCCTCGTTCTTTCGTACTTCATCAAACGCATCAAACACGGCTTCAGCTGCTGGTTTTTCTGCTAATGCGATAAATAGGTCGTATCCAATTTGATACTCGTGTTTTGCTGCATCCTGTGACTCGTTTGCCCATATTATACGTTTAAAAGGTACTGAGTTGAAATCAAAATGATACTCAGCGAGTTTTTGTGTTGCGAAAGTTACAGAATGTCCGTTCTGAACTAGATGTTTCGCAACTTCTGCGATTGGTCGTACATGACCTGCGCCACCGTTTACGGCTACAAGAATGTTTGCCGAGAATGCATACTGTGTTATACACACGAGCAACAGCAATGCGAGACGTGTTTGCATTTTAACTCGTTATCTGTTGCTTGTACATGAACAGTTTCTTAGTTGACGCGAAAATTGTACACGAAAGTTCCCACAAGATGGAAAGTAAGTGAAAACTTTTTTTGTTCATATTTGCGTGGCTATTTTGTTAGGTCTGTGCAGTAGAAGTAGTTAACCTTGTGAGTCATTCTTCTGGTTTTTAGAAGTTGTCCAGGTAGCTGAACCAGTGCAAGTATTTGAAGTTTGTGAACAGTCGAGAGTTCAGATAAATCTATTACTGTAATATTTGAAACCATTCCAAAGATCTCTGCAGCAAAAAAGGATAAGGTTGATTTAAATTTTAGACCAGTCTAGCCGTTGTCACAAATAGATTAGCCCAGATAAGACATCAATAAGCTATTTTAAAACGATATCAATGCCATTCGAAAGCTTTTTAGAGGTGGTTCTGGGTTGCTTGCGATCCATATTGAAAAAAAAGACAACCATGACAGTGAGTGATCAGTATGAAGATGACTTCTTTGAAATCAAGGCAAGAGAGACAATCCCAGAGAAAGAACTCAACGACTTGAAGCGAACCATCAGAAGCAAAAACCCGAAATATTCTAATGGTCGGAAGATGCAGAGCTGGAAAGAGCACCGCTATCGGTGTGCTGAAAGACCCATGCTACGAACCTAAAGGCATGAGCATTTTTGCCGAGACCGTCAATCCGAAGTTCCAATCCTTTTCTCTCGACGACAAGCGAAATGGAACCAAGTACACTCTCAGTGTAATCGATACGCCAGGACTCAAGGAAGTCTGTCGACTTGGAGAGAATGCTCGTTCAGATGCAGTCATCTTGAACACCATCAACTACTGTTTGACCAACGAAATCACAAAGATTAACATACTTTTGATCTTCATTGCGTTCGACATTGGGTGAAGTTTGGAAGCAAGAGTTGCTGGAGCAGTTGAACCAACACGAGTACTTTTCCGAGGTCCTCAAGAGCGATAACGTCAAAGTTCTATTCATGGGATGTGTAGATGCTGTCAAGACCGAGACAATTTCCCACATTGACGATGCCAAGAATCTGTACGTCAAGGTCTACAAGATGAGAGAAGAACTCATCGCAAGTATATTCTCCGCAGAAGAACAAGTGATGTTAGTCGATCTTCCAATCGCATCAGGTGTCAAAAGTGAAGTGAAGAGTCTTTTCAAGTTGCAGAACGAGATTCTGGACTACTTGGAAAACGTGTCTGACTTTGGAACTGGTACAGTGCAAAATAGGATCCAAGACTTTGCATTGAACATTGACGCAATTTCCGATAAAGATGGAATTTTAATGGAGGGAGAGATCCAAGTACTCTTCAACGAGATGAAGCAGAGAATGCTCAGCGTGATGAGGAAGATGCCAGATGCTGAAACCAGAGCCAGGTTCACTGGTAGACTTATCATGTTCCAGTAGATCATTAAACGATTCTTTTACCTTTTGTACACTAATGTCTTCATGATTGCAGTGGTTCTTCTTCGCTTGGAGAAACAGAAGCTGGTTCCTGAACTTGGTGCGTTTCTTCCGGAGAAACCACAACTGGTTCTTGCTCTACTAGGACATCCTCTGGTGTAACAACAACTTCTGTTGCAACAACCTCTTGAGTTGTTTCTTCTACTGGTGCGACCGGTAGAGTATCGTATACATGTTCTTCTTCGACTGGTGCGACTGGTAGAAGATCGTTTGGATTCTCCAAATCTTTCAATTCAACGTGTTCCTTAGTTACTGGAACTTTTCTGCTTAATACATAGCGGATGACGAGTACAGCTACCACTGCAATTGTCGTGAGTAGTAAGCATCCAAGTATTGATCCTATAACCGCTCCTGCGATACCTCCAGCAGTAATACCAGTAGCACCCTTCAACTTGAGTGTTCCTGCTGTTCCAACGTTTTGTCTTCCATAGTATCGTACATTAACTGCCATATCTTTGACTGCTCGAATAACACGACCAGTTGTACTTGACAGCGACATACAAATAAAGTATGGCTCGCTAGCAAGAGTACCTGCCAAAGTATCATCTGATACGTACACATCAACAGTAGCTTGCGCTTCGTTGAGTGTATTGACAATTTGTGCAGTTGCAAAACCTCCAGGTGCATCAACAGAAATTAGTAATACATAGTAAGTGTTGGTATTAAGCGATACAGAAACAGAACTTGAGTCTGCACCAATTACAAGTGAAAATACAAGACCACCGTTGACGTTTCTTACTGCAGCGTTCAAACTGTATTTTCCACTTGCGTCATTCAACCATGTTTCAACTGCTGCTCCAGAAGGTATAACTTTTGGAAGTTCAAACGCCACAAATATCTGCACTCCTGCAATGAGATAGCTTGGATTCAAACAAACACCTTTTCTTCCTGTTTCAGATTGTCCAAATGTGTTGCTAAGTGTAGCATGAGTACTAGCAAGTTGGAATGTTGCTGTACCAGTGTTTCCTGGAATTGTATTTGCCACGTCCATATTTGCACTACCAGTATTTGTGCTACTATCAAAAGCAACATAAGAGGAAGAAGACGATTGCATGTTGATCTCACAATGTCTGCCAAGTGAAGTTGGTGTATAGCACTGACATTGGCCTGATACACATGTTCCTGCATTATTGCATACTTTTCCATTGGAGTCGATGCAGGAAGAGACTGGAGCACCAGTGGTTGTTGGAGATGCTGTGGTTGTAGGTACAGCAGAGGTAGTCGGAGCAACTGTAGTTGTAGGTGCAGTAGTGGTTGTTTGTGCTACAGTACTTGTTGGAGCAATAGAAGTTGTAGGTGCTGTAGTTGGAGTATCTGTTGGTGTAGTTGGTACAGGTGTGGGTGTGTCAGTAGTTGTAGATTGTGTTGGAGTGTTTGTAGAAGTTGGCATTTCAGTAGTTGGTGTACTTGTTGGTGTTTCCGTAGTAGTTGGAGTAGTAGTTGTTGTAGTTGGTATTTCTGTTGGAGTTGGCGTTTCTGTAGTGGTAGGTGTAGGTGTTTCTGTTGTAGAAGTTGGTGTTGGAGTAGGAGTATCAGTAGTAGTAGTTGGTGTAGGAGTAGGTGTTTCTGTAGTCGTAGTTGGTGTGGGAGTAGGTGTCTCCGTAGTCGGTGTAGGAGTCTCAGTAGTAGTTGGTGTAGGTGTTGGTGTTTCTGTCGTTGTCGTTGGTGTTGGGGTAGGAGTATCAGTGGTAGTAGTTGGAGTAGGAGTTGGCGTCTCTGTGGTCGTTGTTGGTGTTGGTGTTTCTGTTGTAGTAGTTGGTGTAGGAGTAGGCGTCTCTGTGGTCGTCGTTGGTGTTGGAGTAGGAGTATCAGTAGTCGTAGTTGGTGTTGGTGTTGGTGTAGGTGTCGTTGTAGGTGTCACTACAGGCTGTCTTAACTTGATACCTCGTACAACATTGTTCCGTTGATCAACTACATACAATATATCATTCTTGCTATCATACTGTAATCCTATGGGTACATTGAGAGGTAACGAGAGAGCCAATCCGTTTGTTCCATTATATTCTATAAATCATTAATCGTTGAATAAATACATACCACTTTTCAACTCTTTTCCAGCAATAGGGTAAATACTGGATCCGTCAGCAAGATCTAATGCGCTGACTTGGTATGTATAGGCATTAGTAAAATAGAGTACATTTCTTGCGTAATCTATAGCAAATCCATTTGCCGTTGCATCCATTTGGTACGGTGGATAAAGGGAAATATCTGCAAGAGTAGTAACATTCCTTGCAGTGAGGTCTACTTTTTTGATCGATTCTGCATCGCTAACATAGAGCACGTTTCTCAACGAGTCGTACTCCATAGCTCCAATACCTCTAATCGACGCTACTGATCCGGATTGATCCGTAAAACCACTGTTGGGACTTCCATACAGCGTGCTAACAGTATTTGTCGCTCTATCAACTACTCTAGCAATGATATTGAAATATGTTTCTGCAAAGTACATCTTATTGTTGTTCACATCTAGGGCTAAACCTTTTGGTCCATTTACTATTGAACTGGAGAGAGGTGTATCTAATATTATTAAAGAATCGTAAAACAACTTACTATCAGCTTGTATATTTTGTGTGTAAGCTCCATCTCCTGCATAGTTGGATATAATACCAGTAGCAAGGTCGATGACTCTTATGGCCCAATTTACACTCTCTGCAATATAGAGTTTGTTTTGACTTGGGTCAAATAGCAAGCTAACTGGTGCATTAAGCTTTGCAGAGGTTGCTGGTCCACCATCACCATCATTGTATGTAGCAGCCTGCTGCATTGATATACCAGCAATAGTGGAAATTGTGTTTGAAGTTAAATTTATCGCTCTGATAATATTTTGGTTATTGTCTTGCATGTTATAATGGTATAAAAAATGCTACCTGAGACGTACAAAGTATCATAAGTAAGTGTGTTAAGCGCTGCTGCATATGGCATATATAACCTTGCTTTCGTAGCAAGTCGTCCATCACCATTTGTTTTATCACCAGCCCAAGTAGTCACGCTGTTATCTGTTATTGATAATCGGCGTACTGCTCTGTTATCAGTATCGGCAATGTATAAATTTCCATCGTTAGTATTTGCAACAATGCCATATAGCCTTTTTGTTAGATTTGAAAACTATATACCTATTGTATCTAGCTTGGGACAAACTACCTTCTACATACCCTTGTACATCGTTACCACCACTAACAAGAGTATTAACAGCATTGTTGTTTGTCAAATCAACTGAGAATATGTAATGATTGGTGCTGGAGCATGCATAAATCTTTCCACCCAGATAGGTTAAACCAGTAACTGGCCTTGAAACTGAATGCAACGTTTTGATGATTTTCGTACTCATATCAATCTCATAGAGTCCCTCTTGAGTTCCCATGTACATTTTCCCATTTCGTATTAGGATAGATATTGGAGCATTTATTTGTGTTGCTTGTGTACCATCACTTGGGGCTCCTCTGACACCCAAAGTGCCTACAAAAACTGTCATGACATTGGTAGCAGCGTTAACTTGGAGCACGACATGACTACCTGAATCTGCGCGACGTTAAAAGTAAGAAATATAGCTTACCAGCAATGTAAAGGTAGTTATTAGCCGCATCGAAGAAGAGTCCCTGTGGACTGGAGAGCAGTGAAGCCTTTGCCGTACTGGCTATAGTCGTACCTCGGCTATATGGGCTTCCAGCAAAGGTTTCCATGATACCAGATGCGCGATCAAGTACAAACACGGTATTTGAAGTCAACGCAGCAATGTACAGCTTGTTAGCGACTTCATCTACTGCTAAACCGTAAGGGGCGTTCATGTAAAGTTTTTTTGCATCGTCCGGACCTATTTGTTAACTTTAATCGATAACATACCAGGATAAAATAATTGACTCATAGAAACAGGAAGGCCGACCTTAATTCCAGCTATAGTAGTAATAATGTTTGTTCCCATATCAATCACTCGGACAATGTTCGAATAGGTGTCTGAAACATACATTAGATTTCTTGTACTATCATATGCTATAGCTGATGGTGCAGTGAAGTACGCCTGGTCCTTGTTTTCTCCGTCTCCATCATAAAAGTCTCCAGCTACGTCGTATAGAAAACCTTTGGACAGTTCTGCTGCGAGAGTATTGTTGTACGCAGCACTCACATAGAGTGCCAGTAACAGAAACACGATTACGATGCGCATACGGATGGCGAGTTATCGTTTTTGCTTTGGGAGCAAGTTTTCAACCTCTGAGTAAAACGCGAAATAAGCTACCGCTATTTTTTCTCGCACCAGCGAGAAGCTACGTATTTGTAAATTTTTGATTATTATGTTTGTACTGAACTACGCGTAGTCACTTTACAGGTGTCATCCTTGCAGTTTTGTGCCAGTTTTATTTGGTTAACTGTAGTTTATCTTTAACGGTGCCATCGGGTAGAACAAACTCCCATATAAGATCAGTCTTTGTGATCTTCATTCTGCCATAGCCATAGTTTGAGCAATCTACATACTCAAAGTGCGGTAGTTTTATGCAGTTAGTAGACAAGTGCATACCACCTGTACCAACAATGATGTGAACAGGAGCACCTTTCGTACATTTCTTATGCAATACAGCACATGTTCTTTGATAACTATGATGATGACCCCAGAACGCTAACGCAACACGATGTTCATAAAACAAGGGTTCCAAGTTCTTTCTCATCTCCTCAGCAACTTTCTCGTTATCTTTTCCAGTTGAAGCCAAGTACGCTGGTCGATGTCCAGCAACAATCACCCATGGTGTCTTTGTTTGGTCAACCAATTTCAAGTCATTCGTTAACCACTCATGCTGTGCAGAACCAATAGTAAAGTTATGTTCAGTGCTCAAAATCACATAATGTGCGTATCCAAGATCAAATGAATACCACAAACGATCTGGGAATTTCACTTCTGGACGAATCATTGGGAAACGAACATCATATGGAACACCACACTCACCATAACTATCTTCACCTTGGAAATACGAACTAGAACCAGGATAATCCATTTCATGATTTCCAATAGATAACATGTACGCTACTCGTGAAGAAACAAGTGTAATGTCATGCATGTATTCATCCCACAAGTGAGAGTACCCGCGTGCATATGAAATGTCACCAATGTGTAGAGCCAAGTCAACATTACCTTGAGAAACTTCATTTGCGACGGCACGAGTGACATCTCGTGCTCCAAGTTGTTGATCAACTTCGGTACTTCCATCGGCATTTGCATGACCCATATCTCCCCACACTGTAACGTGTGTTGTTGATGTAGAATCATGTGGAGTATACAAAACCTGTTCGGCACTCCAAATGTTTGATGTTGCATCTCCGACAATGTAATAGTACTTGGTTGATGGTGTAAGGTTGTTCATGATTGCAGTGTGGAATATACCTGGATCTCTCCATCCATACGTCTTTGCGCGACCTCCACACATGTGTTCACGAGTGTATGTTGTACTTGTGGCTATTGCCGATTTGTCGTATGCTCCTGGTTGTTTTCCAAACTTTACAGTTGGTGTAGTAACATTAGCACTTGTCCATACAATACGCATTTCGTCTTTGTTTTGGGTTAATGATATGTGTGGACCTGTTGGCTCTTTTTCGCCTAATTTGAAACGAATAGGTGTGGATATGGCAACGATGGAAGGTGCCGAAATGTTCTTAAGAATAACAAATGTGTAGTCCTCACGATGGTTCACTAGATTAAATTCTAAAGAACCAGAACCGGTAGTTAAATAATCTTTAGAAAGTTCGGCTTTTTTGTAGCGAATAGGAATTGTTGTTGTACCGTTTCTGTTTGGTAAAAATGCAGCAATGTAGTCATCGGTGTGTGGATTAGATACTCCACTCCATGTTACTGTTACAGAATCGCCTGACCTTTCAAGCACGGATGGTGATGCTGAAATCGTTGCATTCGAGGTTAATCGAACAGCGAGTGGCCGGTCGTCGCTAAATCCTTTTTGCAATATTTTTTCTGCCGCGAAACGATGCACTGCAAAACCACGTTTCTTGTGAACAATTTTAATTTTTGGCGAAGCAACCACGAGCACGAAACACACTACAGTCAACACTAACAGTACTGCTTGTGTGACTCGTGACATGCTTTTTTTTGAAGTTTGACACGAAAAATAGTAATAAATTGTTTACTCCACTTATCATTTCTCTTTACGTGGGAGAATTTGCAGGAATTCAATAACGTGTTGAATAATCTCGAGTGGCAATTTCGCGATTGGACACTTTTCCGCATTATTCTTCTCTGCTGCAAGTAACAGTACTCTTTTACACTCCCATGGGCAAACGTCGACAATGTATGTAGTCCATGCTTGGTTTTCCTGTAGTGGTATACATTTGAAATTATACAATTGAACACCCCAGTCTCTATGATAAGCAAACGCCATACATCCAGATTCCATTCCCTAGCAGAATTTTTTTTTCTTGACGACTATTTTCTAAACACTTGTTGCCGACTATTAAAAGTGAGAATCAAACGACAAGAAAGATAAAAATTAATA
>JAESGV010001293.1_pt1 | contig 10524 bp, 7 predicted proteins | sample 9269781 | NCBI WGS metagenome assembly JAESGV01 (sample SAMN15741586, study PRJNA653496) | algae metagenome | isolation source: Tildeniella torsiva UHER 1998/13D and co-occurring heterotrophs from... | place: Slovakia: Slovak Paradise National Park, Hrabusice, Kosice Region | collected 2000-01-01
AAGGTTACAGAAAGAAAGAGGGAATTATGAAGTGAACAGTAAATAAGCAGTTGTCACTTGCGATCTGTGTCTAAAATCTACCTTTGTCTTATTTGGTGAACGTGTTGGTTAACCAAGTGCAGCAAACAATGGTGAACACGAGCACCACACTGTTGGTGAACCACTCTTCAGCTACATTGTACTCGGTATGTTCGGAACCTACGCAAAACGTTGACGAAACTACCATTCTGTTGGATGTCATCAAACCCAAAGTGAAAAATATTCGGAGCTTAAGTACGAGGTTATTCGTGAAGCACTTACCAATTGTATCATTTTTATTCGCTGGTGTTACTATCGCATTGGTTTTTCTTTTAGCTACATCAATTACACGTCGCACAAGTTTTTATCCATTACCATCGATATCGTTTTTAGGAGATACAAAACCAGCTTCTTCTTTATTTTCATGGGGCATGGTAAGCTACACTACATACAAGTTAACATTCTAGATGATGACCTCATTCTTTTATTATACTGTAGTTTTCTTTAAATATATGCAATTAGGATACCAATTACGCTCAATACTACGGAATCGTATGCTTTTAAACATAAACTAACATATTAGCTGAGAATCAAGAATCATCAACTCAAATTGTACTTTACAGGGTATTTAGAATGAACGTACTCGTATTTGGCATGCTAGCTGGACTATTTCTAGGAATATTGTCGTGTGTAGGAGAGAACACCGTAAGCACGCTGATACATGACGCAAGTGCTGGTTCATTCTTTGTTGCCATTCTTCTTCACATGGTCAGTATGTCTGTAGTAGACATTGTAGCTCTAAAAATTGATGCAAAGTTAAGACGAGGGTTAGCTATAGGAAGAATTATTATCACTATATTCCAAGCAGCAATGTTTGTCAATGGGCTAATATTCTTTATTTTGAAAGATAGGTCGCCTATTCTGTACTCCATTGCGGCAGTAGTAGAATACGTTTACATTATTGGTTGTCTAACACATATGGTAACCTTTGGTATAGAGTTTGGTGACTTTGATTTTACATTTCGTGTTACATTAAATAAGAACAAGTAGTTAAAAGTGCAGTTTCTTTTTAGCACTATTTGGTGTTGTTACAGTTGTCTTTTCTTCGCCGTAAGATGGCCAATAGCTCGACTTGTGCGTAAAAGAATCATTATACAGCTTGCTATAATATTGATTTGCTTCTTTTCGTAGTGGACTAATTGGCATTACCGGTACTCTGTATTCATCTACTGAAGAAGTAAATGTTTTCTTTGGTTCTGTAGATGCCGAAGAACGTGGAGTAGTTGTCCTTTCAGAGAAGCGAGAAGGCGTGTATGGATGATCTTTCACAGGCGATCTCGCCAAGTATGAAAACTCGAATAATCCAGCTTCATCACTAGGATCTCGAACACGACTATCATATTTGGTCGCTAATGGAGATTTTGGTGACATGACAGAATCCAATGAAACTTTTTTCTCCATTGGACTACTTGGAACAAGTGGCGTTTCTAACAGCCTATCAACACTATACTTGTTACTATACCGTAGGAAATGATCTCTTCTATCAGTTGTATTGACATCGCGCATGTCGTTATATTTTTGTTTGACAAGTAACTCCAAAAACTTGTCATCAAACTTGGTCTTTTCCAAATTGAAAAAGTCAGAAAATCGTGTGAACTCCGAATCAAATCTATTAGAAATATTTTCCGCCATTTCTTCAATAGCGCGCATTAATCTTGCTTCTCGTTCTACAATTTGATTACGTTGCCGTATCAGTTCTTCTATTTTTTCTTGCAAAGACATGACGGTATGGTCAAATTTGTTTTGCCATTTTATCTCATTTTCTCGTAGTTTTACGGCAATTGTTTCGGAAACATTTCGCAAGTGTTCGGCAATTTCTGCGTTTTGTTGCCATTGTGATTGATCTAGTTTTTCTAACCATATTGCCTCTATTTGAGTCATTCTATCTTTCCATGATCGTTCTTTTAATTCAAGTTGTTCTTTCCAATACTTTTCATGATCTTCGAGTTGCTCTTTCCAGTACTTGTCACGCTCTTCGAACACTTCGTCGATTTCTTCTCGAGTGGTAGCGAGTTCTTGTCTTACTTGTAAGATACTTTGTTCTAAACGCAAGTTCCATTCTTCTCGTAACGATTCAAGTTGTTCTTGAATATTTTTAAATGATTCTTCGATATCGGCAAACTTTTTGGTCATATTCTCTTGTGTTCGTTGCAACTCTTCTAGGATTGCTCTATCGCTATCACGTAACTCTAATATATCTTGATTCAACAATTCTATGTTTTTCAATTGTTCATCGATTTGTTGTTGCACGTGAGAAAAGTTTTGTTCCATACTTGTTCTCATTTCACTTAGTTGTTGCTCTACACCACGGAACTGATGTTGTACGTCAGTAAATTGTTCATCTACTGCTTTGAAAAATTGTGCTGTTTGACCGAACCGTGTATCTGTTTCTGATTTTAGATTCTTGGCATCAGTTTTCACTTGAGTAATTGTATCTTCGACTTGTTTGAATTTTTGTTCAGTATCGGCTTTGATTTTCTTTGCTCGTTCTTCTGCTAGATTTATCGCTGTTTTTAGTTCAATGATTCGTTGTTGAAGTTCTGGTACAGCTTGTTTGAATACTTGATCGGATAATACATTTACCGCTCCGGCGATTTTCTCACCTACTCCTTGTACTATTGGTGCGACTACTTTATCGGCAATATCATGATAATCGGCTTCTTCTGTAACAATAGTATGCGTTGTTGTGATTGTATTTACGCTTGTATGTTGCGGTTCCAATACTAGCCGATAGTTGAGATGTTCGCGCTGTAATTGATCTTCTCGTGAGCGTATAACTGTACAGAATGATAAATTAGCTTGTTGTAGTACATCAATGAGTACGTCCACGTTTGGATAATATGTTACGCGAGCCAATAAATTGTAAGATCTTGGTATTGGAGTCAACGTGAACATTGTTATCGTATTGTCGCGGCAGTGAAGTAAAATGTACTCGGTAAAGTGAACCTTGATAATAGCACACGTACTTGGATCTTTTCCAAAATTAATTTCTGAAAGAAGAGATTGTACATCAGACGATGGCGTCAACTTTGCGATGCTATCTACTTCTAAATGAGCATCGAATCGCTCACATCTTGCTACTACATTTCTTATGTCGCTGTATGTTCCAGCATTCTCATACTCTGATCGCTCTTCTCCGGCTACTGGACTATGAATTTTACTCAACTCGGTAGCGATAGAAACCATACTCATGATAGCTTGCTGGGTGAGTACAGGTCCTCTATCAGGGTACAATAAATTCACAGCAACATCGCAACAAATAACTTGAGCAAGTATCTCACGTTCAGAATCGTTTTGATACTTATCTCCTGGGATTGTAGCAACTGTTGCTTTTACAAGAAGTGGGTCAGATGTAAAAAGTTCTTCGACGGAGCTAGCTACGGAAACGTTGTCGTCGTTATCATCTTTTGTTTTGATGTCGGCTAGGTATTCTTCTTCGTATTCACCATCTTCATACTGACTCATTTCCTGTAAGTTTGACTACAGAAAAGGCAACTAACGGCCAAAGAAAACCAGTATGCTATCTGTATGAGTTTATGATAATATCACAAAATGGCTGGTCTCTTGCTAGTACTCTCCAATATTGAACTTGCCAAACGCTACTTGATAGAAAGTGTACCAGTGGATTTTGATCCATCAACTATCAAAGCACTCGGATTGTGGTGAGCAGTTGGCAACAGGACTTTCAAGTAGGGACATGATTGCTAATAGCACGGGTGGCTCATTTCCCTGCTCTGAGACAATTGCTCGTACAGCATTTTGGTGAAATCTAACTTCTATGGCAACTGTCATACCATACAGCCACAACTCATCGAATCTACTCTTTCTGTAATGGAGGATCAAATCACGAACGTCAAGAATTAAATGCAAATACTTTGATGATCCGCAAATGGCAGAACTGTAGAAAGTCTAATACGTAGTTCTTCGCATGGCTTTGAGTCTGGTTTGTACGATATAAAACACTTTTCGCGGAATAGTCACAGTCCGTTTTCATCAGAGTAGAGGTACGCAAAAATGGCTCATGGATATGGTCCATGTACGTTACATTTCTCTTGTGGGAGCTTATTTACAATTATTAACGCACATTATTCCTCAATGTTCTGCACCTTGGCCTCCAGTATGAAAAGTATGAGTTCACACGGTGCAAGTATTTCTGAAGTTTGCAACTGTTTAAAGTTCCAGTTTCGTATGAGAATACTTGCACAAACATGCTCGCTGGTTGAATCTTGTAGAACACAATCGTATAGTTTCGATTTCGTTAGGGTTTTGATTTGTGTTTTGAATTGTTTGCCTTGTAAATCGACACGACCATGGAACAGCAAGAAAACAAAGGGATGTGGCTTGAAAGTAACCTCGCTAAGTGGTGCGTACAAGCGAGTAGCGGATTACTGGATGGTGTTCAGATATGTGACGCGATTTTGTACCTACAAACAGATGAAAAAATTTTTACACCCTCCAGAGCGAGAGCACTTGTTTTCGAATTTATAATCGACCAGTTGCACAAAGATCCCTCAATACGCATTTTCGAACTGTTAAACATTGTTTCGGAACAACCGGAACACGAATGCTATATGAGTCGAATTTTACAGCTGTTGCCAAGATATTTCAGCTATTCTGACGACAAATACGAGGGAAGTCGCAGGTACTTGGTAAAGATTATGAAAGGCACCCCACGTGACGTTTTATTCGATTTTTTGGAAAGCTATTTTCACCAACATATTTGTTACAGAGAAGAGCCTCTGTACTGTGAAGGATTTGTTAGTATACTACTGCGGGTAGTTTTTGAATTTAAAGAACATCCATTGTGGTATGTGTCGACAATATTACAACTGTTAGAGCAAATCAAAAACGAACGAATACAGTTGTTAGTCGTTATGCAGATATCTGCGTATCTACCAATGTTCATAGAACACATAGACAAAATTATACCACTTGTCATCACAAACATTTATGCCAACGATGGGGAATTACAATTTGCAACGAATGCACTTGTGAAAAAGATTTTGGCCACTATGAACGAGTCCAAGTTGTTACCGCATTTACAATTAATATCAGAAACAGTAGAACAGAATCACGAAAAAATACAAGACAACGTACTGTACAGAATATCGTCTAATTTATTGTATTTGTCACGGTATAATTTAGAATTACACAAGAAGCTAGCAAATAGCTTCTTGCAGCGATGTTTGAGAAACACAATAGATACTCAAGTGTTTCAACGACTACTTCAGATTGACTATGTGTTCCCACTGATCGACACAGTACGGCTACAACCAGAAATTGAGTACGTGAGGGATGTTACAAGACGACTAGTTCGCGGGTATCGCGGTACCAACACAACAATAGAGTTACTTGTCAAAACAACAGAAATGTATGTTGGAAACAACGAAGATCTACTAGTAGAGCTAATTCAAACAATACCAAAGCAGGAAGAGGTGTTATGGGCGATTAGTTATTTTACTCATGGAAAACATGGTGACGTGCTCGTTCGATCACATATACCACACATCATTGACTACTTTGACAAAGTAACAACGTATGTGTGGTCTGAGGGACTCATGAACATTGCAATTTGTATTATAGATTTGGTACGAGAATATCCTGATGCGATGCAAAGTCAAGTTGGAAAGATTGTAAAACTATTGGAAAAGAGATCAGCATCTCCTTACTCACGTGCCGTGATTTGTGTGTTGAGCGAAGTTTACCATGGAGCACCTGAGATTATTGATCAAGTATACAATTTCACGTCAACGTTTAGCAAGCGACTCTCGTCTCTAGTTGATGCCAAATTCAGATGGTACATTGAGTTTTCTGCTCGTTCATTGTGTAATGTAGCAATCAGAGATCCGTATTCACTGGTACTACATGAAAGAAACATACTTGCAGAATACATAGTTGAGGTTACGCCTCCGCGAATCCAAACACCATTGAACTTGCGTTTGTGGGGTAGAGCATTAAGTCATTTGGGATATAGAATCGATGACAATACACCTATGATACTAAGACAAGCGATCAACCTCGCTAAAAGCACACCTCTGTTGGAATGCATGTCGTTTATTGACATCAGCATCACTACCGTGAATGGCGAGTCGCTAAGCTATAGCTTATAAGTAAACTGAGTATTCCTGTTTGTGTCTAAAACCTCGCCACATTTCAGCTGTCAAAAGAACACAAATGCAAACAGAGTACACATGGACTGCGAGTTCTTTAACACAGTTACACAACGACGCAAAGCAAGACGCAGACGAAATTAAAAACAGAGCAAGGGCTCAGTTTGTGTACGACAATTGGGTCCGAAAAAGAACAAAAGATTTCTTGATAATAATCTCGAACTACGTGGAAGATGGAATCGCGAGCAAGTTGGGACCTGTATTGCCAGAGTACTACGATATTTTAGAAAAGTTATTTATTGTCTCACTAGAAAACTCTGATATTGATCGACTCATGCCTACTCTCACCGCCAACTTAACAATGTTAGACTTTGGGGAAAACGCAACAGGAGTGGTTTGCTGTATTGAGAGAATTTATAACAAATTCCCAGAAGCAGTTACCGCGTTTGTCAAAGAATACGCGCAAACTCATGCTCAAGAACAAGACGCACAAATATATATTTCTCTTCTCGCACTACTATACAACCTATTTATTAGAATCAAGGAGAAAAAGGAAATTCCTACATGGTACCTACAAATAGTTGTAGATGGTTTCAAAAACGAACACGTTAACGTTCAAAAAGCTGCGTTACGAACTTATAATGAAATTCCTACACTATTCACAAGATTCGATCGAGAAATAGCCTCAAGTGTATGTCACCACATACGCACAGATATCAACGTTGACGAGTACAAAAAAAGGATGCGACTACTTGTTGCTATATTTAACTCACGCACGATTGACTCAATGGTCAAACAGTTAGTGGATGTTATCATCGAAACTCATGATTCATACAAACACACATACGCTTACGAGAAACACACTATTCCATTAATACAATCGATTATTCATCGATTCCCAATGTACTGTCGTACACTCTGTGATACAATGTTTCAGTTTGTGTTAGACAGGTACAACAATGACATCAAGCGTTGCTATGCAGACCTTTTGTGCTACTTTTTACCAGTAGTCGATGCTCAAAAACACAAGACAGAAATCGAAACGTTGCGAGATAGATGCATACAAGAAGGGTTTCGTAGAGACGAAAGCGCTGATCAAGTTGCTTGCCTTTGCATGGAACACTACTTTGGTCCCTACGACGACATCGTCTCTCGTTTACTTGAAAATCGTAAAGTCCAGTATGGACGCTCAAGGTTCGAAAGCTCAATAGCTATACTGTTAAGAATCAATCCCATGTTGGCACTGTTACAACTCGATGAGGTACTTTATGAAGCAACCCTTTCGCGAGAACAAAGCAAGTCCACTGGACTTATGGAAATGATCAAAATGTTTGTATTGTTAGAAGTAGAGGAGATAGAGGAGTACATTCCAAAGATGTGTTTACGATTGTTCCCTTGTTTGACTGCACGTACTTATTTTATGTGGAAACCCGAATTCAGTGGTAGTTACGAAGAGTTTGCTAATTTGTGTTACTTGGCTGACAAGTTTTGTAACTCTCAGGCAGTGCAAGCTACGCTTCCTCGACAAGAATATTTTGAGTGGTTTGTTTCGCAAACGGAAAAGATTTACGATGCAAACAGAATAGAAACGTTGGTTGCTTTGTGTAATATGGCGTCAAGAGATATCAGTTCGGTTATAGTTAATAACAAATGTGTTGTGATATCATTTTTGGAGAGATTGTTTAGTGTTGATGATCTACCTGTAGATTGTGTACAAGTATGCGTTCCTGTAATTGAAGCACTGAAGTTGAGAAATGTTGATTGTAGTGGTGAAATTGTTCAAAAGATTCTTGCAATTCATGCCAACTAATTGGAGATTTCCAAGACACTTTCTACGAAATCGTTCATTGATATAGATTAATTTATAACTTTGATAAATGCTCCACAAATCGAACCAAAATTTGAGTTGTTTCGTCCAATTCTTTCATTGATATACAGTACTTGTCATCATCATAATCTAGAGATAAATTTACAACAGAGAATGCTTGATCATTCGGTACTTTGACTCCGCCGTAGTACAACGCGACATGGATCTTTTGCATGACTTCATACCGTGTAGCCCGTGGTGGCGCACCATAACCACTGATACGTTGCGACGCTGGTAAACTTTTTAGCTTCTTTAACATACCACTAGTTATGCTATCATATTCGTTGTATAGTTTCGACAAAAGATCCTTGGCAATTATCTCTGCGTCGATTCTACCTCTCCATTCTAATGCATCTGAACAAAATTCACTCTCGCATGTAGGTATAGGCGCTCCTAACGCTTTTTCAAAAAGATTCAAAAGTATGTCTTCTTGTGATGGTACGATTAGTGGTACACCTCGATACTTGGTCACTGCATGTCGTTGACCTTTGTGCCGATTTGACATACGATCTACCATGATTCCAAATTGTGTACAAGAGTGAATTTCTTGTAGTTTTTCGAATGGCAAGTTCATCACTCCCTTTTGTCCGACCTCTTCCTGAGTTGTAAAAACTACATGCACGGGTACTTGCGTGCCGTACACTGTTTCTTGTTGTTTTAGTGCTAGTAGCGTGTTCAATATGACCACAATACCGGTCTTATCGTCTAACCCAACTTCTGTATTGTTGTCATAGTGCACAAGTTGAGTTTTCAAATCATGTCTAAACTGCACACGTGTGAGGTCCTCGGCAGAGCTCGGAAGGTGGTCACTGTCTAAATGTGCAACCAACAATACACCACGCGGTAGAACATTCTCATCACAACCGATTCTAAACGTACGAGAGTAGTGTACACCCCACGAAATATCACTTTCGATTTTTGCGTTTTGCACAAGATCATTGTTGCGTAACCATTGTGTAACAAACTCTATCATTTTTTCTTCTTGACCAGAAGGATTATAGATGCGTGCCAAACTCTCGAACAAAGACATGTTTGTTTGAACACTCGGTTGACAAAGCCTCGCGCTTGTAAACAAAACTACAGTAAGGACAGATGGCATTTACTACCCGTGCACCCCGCAGTGGGCTGTATGCCACTAACACACCAGCACAAGTCGGACCAGGTTCATATAACTCTAGCGACTTTCAAAAAGAACAAAAGTTTAGGTAATCTTTTAGCTAATGAAATAACATCTAGTATGGCACCATTTGGAAGCACGGCGAAGCGACATTCAGATGGAGATAAAGATGCTCCTGGACCAGGTACCAATGATTATCTTTTTCTTACATTTAGGTTCTTATAGCTCTTTCCATTCGTCAATCGAAAACCCAAAAAATACACCAACAACATTTAAGTCAAAATCGGCACGTTTCGACGAGAGTCCTAAAAAATCGTTAATACCTGGACCAGGAAGCTACGATACGGGAAACTTGATGACGAGAAAATCATTTAGTGTCAGAAACAGCGGCAAATCAGACCAAAATCATAGTGGAGTAATGTGGGTAAAAGTATCGACAGCACCATCTATTCCGTCATATCATCAATCACATGGTTATGAAGAGGGGAATCGTACGTTGTATTTCATCAACTAACATACTCTAGATGGCGAGTTAATCAGACAAAAACCACCATCGTTAGGCTACACAGGTAAATCTGGCGATTCAGCAGGACCAGGAGAATATTCGTCATTTTCATCTCCATCAGAGAAGCGTATTAGCGCAGGATTCAGAAGCGGAACAAAACGTGACGTTTTCGATTCGAAAAAGAATACTCCTGGACCAGGTCACTATGATGAAAACAAACCACTCGATTCTCCAAAACAAAAAAGTTCGATTTTTATGTCTACTGTGGAGCGTGGGACATGGCATACCAAAGATTCGGATAAACCTGGACCAGGCGAGTATGGATACGAAACAAGTTTTAAGAAAATATCAGTTGCTCCAAAACTACAAAACTTTGGTAGCAGTACTGTAAGACCATTTGATTTACCAAAAGAATTGCAAAATAGTCCACAAAAGTTTACACCTGGACCAGGACAGTATTATAACCCGAATGATAATATTATCACTCATATAACATCTACGAATTCTGTAGCATCAGTTCCATTTGGTGGAAATGCTCCAAGATTTACAAAAACAACAAGTACTGTGCCACCAGTGGGTCACTATGACAGTCAAGGCGAGAACAGTAGTTTCGTACAAGATACTTTGAAAAAGAACAAGCAACATGGAAACTATGGTGTGTTTGGAAGTACAAGTAAACGATTTAATAGAGATAAAAATACATTACCTGGACCAGGTAGCTATGACGTCAAGGAAACGAACAAACGGATGGAATACAAATCTCACATGTTTGCTTCGAGTTCTGGTAGGCTAACAGCACCTGCTTCTCCAACACCTCCACGATCTAGTCACGGTCAACCATTAACAG
>JAESGV010001294.1_pt1 | contig 10521 bp, 9 predicted proteins | sample 9269781 | NCBI WGS metagenome assembly JAESGV01 (sample SAMN15741586, study PRJNA653496) | algae metagenome | isolation source: Tildeniella torsiva UHER 1998/13D and co-occurring heterotrophs from... | place: Slovakia: Slovak Paradise National Park, Hrabusice, Kosice Region | collected 2000-01-01
CAAAACATTGTACAACAACCACAAATTACCGCCCAGCCAGTAAGGAAGCTTAGTGGCAATAGGATTGGTACCAAGTACTAGATGTTTGCTCATTACTCGTTATTTATGTTATAGTAAATACCCAAAAATATTCTGTACGTGTTAATTTATTACGATCTGTGAGTGGAAAGTTTGTATTTCTTGGAATTATAGGAAATACAAACATTTGGCATGTTTCTTCCATAATTTGTTAAAGTACCAAACTTTTCTACCGTAGCTCTCGCTGTAAGCTACAGTTTCGTACCATTGACTATGCTTTTGTGCAATTTATGTTCATTCAGGAAACTTAAGATATTTGCTCTTACGTAGTCGTTTGATCTTTCAACGACTTTTCCAATCAATTTCAGGATTCTGATGCTAGGGTCACTTGGATTTCACCCTTGGCTGCATTTAGACGGCTTCAAATTTGTTGACTGATTTGTCGCTGGTTTACAAGCTGTTCACAAACAACATGACCGACGCTAATGTACGCATCATACCATACGAAGACGCTACACAGCAGTTCGAAGCTGTGTATCCAAGATTCCTCAATGCTCTGCTATCGGAAGATGAATTCTTGAGCGTATTGATGCAAGCGAGCTGTTCTTACTCATATACGCTTAATACTCGAGACTTCAGAAATAAGTGCGCTAGGGTGGCGTTCTTACCAGGAATTCTGTTGATCATTGGTGGAATCTTACTTCTAGTATTCACTAGCGAGTTTGACATTGATCTAGGCTTGCACATGATATTCAGTGTTCTCACTTTCGCTATTGGAGCGTTAATATCACTCAGCGCAGCGATATTTATCACTATAAACCATCGAAGATGCAACGTGGACGCGAAAGCAAACTTACTGAACATAATTTACGAAAACAACGCTAGATACTTCGACAGAGGAGTTCAGTTTGTTGTTACTAACGCTGCCTTGGGTCCAGACGTCGTACAATTTGTGCCAGAACTTCACATCAAGTTGTACGATAGAACGCAGACACTCTATCAAAGCACAGAGCATACGTGCACATCTAACGATGTATCTATTCTTGTCGCTGAGCCACTTCATCCTACAATTATTTACTACAGCACACAAAACGACACTCGGTAGACAGTGATGAATAAACTTCAACCTTATTTTCTATTAGTTAGTCCTTTGTAATTCTCAATCAACTTGACAAAACAATGGAACAAACATCATTCGACAATAGAGACCCATCCAAATGGTATTCAAACCTTCGTACAGAGGACTTGACAGAAAATCATAAAAGATATGAGAGGGAATTCGCAGAAGAAAAGATAATTGCAAAACATGAACCTGGTGAAGAACTGTATGCAACAGAATTACTCGCAGAGGCAAAGGATGGAGACAAAAAATATTACTCTTCGGTAGTAGGTAATAATGGCTACTTTAAACGCTACAGAGAGGCAGAGCATTCCATAAGAAGATTTTTATCCGTTCATGAGCATTTGAATACTCTAAAGCCGCATTGTCCATACCTATTTACTGTACGACACATTTCAATGACACGGTCATCAACTGTACGCGATTGGGACAAAAGAACATTGAATTACGACACGTACTAATTAATTCACGACGAACCACTTACTCAAACCTATGAAAACGCTCTTACAAACAGAACCTTTTCTTCTGTCAAAGAGTTTGAAGATTTCGCGTTTCATATGGCAACTGCACTCGCTCATCTTCACTCGTTGAACATCAAACATGGAGAAATAACTCCTGATACTATTTACTATGAAGAATCAGCCAAGCATTACAAGTTAGTTCTACCTATCAATCGACCAGAAGATCCTATGCGAGGTTGGGAAAGAAATGGTGATTATGACTACCCTAGATATCTAGTAACGGACAAGTACAAACATTATTTGTTGTCGCCAGAATTCAAAGGATATAGATTTTCAAAACCACAAGACGTATTTGCACTAGGAGGAATCTTTGATGTTTTAGTACATTCTGATTTTGAGGATGGACTAGATGGTGACTATTATAGGTTTGGAGATGCGAAACCACAGAAAGAGAAAAAGATTGGCGCACTCGCAAAACTGGTGCAAGATAAGTGTAGTCCTGGATGGTATATGTTTAAATTAATTGAAGCAATGCGAGAGGTAGATCCTGAGAAAAGAATAACTGCTGCTCAAGTTGCTAGAACGATACAGGATCAACAGTCTAAAAATGCACTTGGAACAAAGTTGGCGACTGTACTAGCGTTTTATGATGTCGACATTGAGTAAACACCTGCTGACCCACTCGCCATCTTACACTATTTAGCATCTATTGTTCACCATTGTTATGAGTACGATCTAGTTTTGAAGAGACTACTGCCTTGTGAAGAGCAGATTTGTGTGTTTGTGACACTCTCCTGTAGTGACACGTACAAATGCGGGAACAAACGTCAAAACATCAGCACATGATTCTAACACAAAGAAAACTGTAGCATGCTCTCGTCTAAGATACTCAACATACTATCGTCTAAGAAGAGACAGCCACGAGAAATTATTTCAAGTAGGTCATCACTGCCAGAACTTGGTGTAGCGGACCTACAAGAGTTTTTACAGGTACCTGTGCTTCGTGCTGGGTTAATGAGATACGCACAAAAAGAATTTCAAGATGATATGATTCTATTTTATGAAGACGTTCAAGAATACAAAAAGGCAACTAATCACGACCGGAAAAACAAAGCAGAGAGATTATTCAAACTATACTTTTCCGTAGATACAGAGTTTGTCGTCAGTGTAAGCGAAGAGATGCGAGAGAATGTAAGAAACAAACTAGATGAAAACGTTGTAGACGAACGATTATTTGACGAAATAGAAGCATATTTATTAAATGAACTAAAGGACGTATATGGCAGATACAGTGCCATATGCTCTTTGTGCAATAGTTTATAGGAATACTACTGTTAATTATGTCAGGAACGCTTGCACTAGGTCAAAGAATTGTTTTCTATCTGTTGGGAGCGTTCCATCTCGCTCGAGTTTGGTTCTGTACTCCTTGAGTAGTTTGGTGATTGCTTGTTTCTCTTCCTCATTCAAGTATTGTATCGTATTGCTGTCTATTTCATGCTCTAGAATGTAATTCAACTTGACTATTAGTGAAGCTGTCCGATAGTCTCTTAGTTGCTTCATTATACTTGGTAATTCAAGGTACAGTTGCAGTGGTGCTAGTGTTTTGCCTGCTACTGGGTTTTCTAGCGTGAATTTTAACAATTTGTGTTGTTTCGGTGTTAACATATTCACAAACGTTGATGACTGAGTGCGATAATAGTTTCCGTAAACTTTTAGTGCTTCTTTTAGCTCTTCCTCTTCGTTTCCGACTAATTCAATAAATTTCATTGTAGTGTTGGTAAAGAGTACGATCGTGGTGTGTTATAAATTTGAGAAATTAATAGTTCTCGTTTCCGCTGTTTCTGAATTTCACTCCACGCTATTTGTGGTGTTCTTTTATGTTTGGTGTCCAATATTGTGAAAAATACTTGTTTTGCAGTTGCGAATCCAAGAAATGAACTTATGAAAGTAAGAACAAGTGTCAGTGTGCGTGCTAATTGACTGCTTCGTTTGTTGTTGAGTGCCGAGTCAAGGATGTCAGTAACGTTCTGTGTGCTGTCCATAGTTTACACGCACTCAGACACCCGTTACACAAGATTTCAACTGCTTATAGTTTTCGCAGGTGTTGGCTGTAAGTGTATGAATAGGTTATTTATTGCTGTACATCATTTGGCTCATTTACTAATTTTTCAATACCTGCTCGTGAAATTGGTTCTATTGTGCCGTTGCTTGTCGCTAATATGCATTGGTCTCCATCTCGTAGTTCTCGCAAAAATTCTTCGCGTGCAACTACTTTCAATGTCGGCAATCCTACTTCTGAACATACGCTTGCCACAAAGTCTGCTAGTTTCGTGTTTGTTGTGTTTGCTTCCATTGTTATGTGGTGCACAGCGCAACTCTTGAGTGATTTTCGAGCATCAGTGTACCGCGGGAGGACATGTTTTGCTAAAAAAGCCCTAACTCTTTTCCTCATTTCAAAATAATAACTTCTGGGCACAAAAACGTCTTGGGCTACTAAGTTTATGCAGGCATGTAGACCCCAACTGTGGTGTGCTGTTTAGACAGTTATAACTTCGGAGGACTCTTCTACAAACACGTCTCGGGAAGCCGTTAGCGAATTACTTCTTATTTATTAGTGCTCGTATCTCGTCATTTGAAACGATTTCGGTTTTTCCATCACTACTGTATGAAAGTTTAATTCCATCATCTTCGTCGAGTGTCGCCATAAATTCATCGTTAGACACCACTTTAAGATCTCCAATACCAAGCTCACTATTAATCTTTGCTAGTATCTCATGTTCTACAGTGTTCGATGGTGTGGATGATTCTTTGCTTGCGTTCATTTTCTTACTTTCTTTATCTAACACTTGAGGACCTTTTGCTGGGAATTAATAACAGGAGTACAGGACGTTTTGCCTTTCGCTCTTTTGCTAACTGGCAATTTTGCTCAAGTGCGAGGTTAGGACGAGGTATTCGCGCACAACAAGCCATATCGACTTGGTATGTACTTTTGTGGACCAACATCAACTCATCACTTGTCACTCAAGTTCACTGTTATTAGAGTGTTAGTAAGGCATAATCGGGTCAGTGCTCTCAAGATGATCATTTTATTTTTAACATAAGTCCTATCGGCTCCATGATCTCACAGCAGGGCCCTACAATAACTTGATTTGATCAAAGTTAAAGTTGATCGAACAATGTGCTTTCGAAGCGGCCTCCTGGCAATACATACCTGGCGTTTTCGTTAATGTGCGAAGCAAAGCATGGGAAGTGTATCCTGATCAGGTGATTGGAATATGTCCAGTTTAACAGCATTCTCGTCAGTGCCTTGTTGTTACTCCCTGTTCTACTGTGTTGTGCTTTACAGAAGATAATAGTTGAGGATGCACCACGGTAAGTTGAGTTGTTTACCAAGTAACCCTACAAAAATCGAGTCACTGACAATCATATGTTTAGAATATGCTTCTGTGCTAATGGAATTTCCGTTTCTGCACTACAGCAAAGCTTGGGAAGCTTCTCTGCCTCAGGCGGTCGATTTCTTGTCTCAATATGTTCAATCTAACTTCATTCTCGTCAATGATTTGGCGTAGCTTCTTTTCTTGTCGAATCTCACGCATTTTTCTTTCCGATTGTTCAGAATCTTTACTTGTCGCATGTAACTCGTGCAGCTCTTGTCTTTCTCTTACCAACGTGTCCAACATTTTGAACTGTTCCGATAAGGTTACATTTTCATTGTATCGCTCTTGCATTTGACTCTCCATCTTTTTCATTGTCTTTTTCTTGTCGCGCAATTTGCTTTGAAGATCGGAATGAACGTGTACGATTTGTTTATCGAGTCGTTTTCGTTCCGCTTCCTTCTTTTTCTCTGTTCCGCCACCTTTTATTAAATCTTGCATCTCTTTCGTGACACGTAACATTTGTAGTCGCTTGTACTTGATATTCATCTCATCAGAATCAAAAGAAATAACTTCATTTTCCCATTCTACCTTTTTCATTAGTTTCCGCACTTGTTTGCTCTTGTGCATTTGTTTAATCTTTTCTTCACCATGCGATCGAATAGATGAATTTAATTCTTGTATGGTTGACTTGGATATCAATATCGCGTCACTGTAATCAGTAACTACAGCAGCTTGTGGTACTTCAACTTGTCCTTGCTTAAATTTGAACAAATAATCCAAATTAAAACTCTCTTTGACAAGTTTATCTCTAAACTCGTTCAATTCGGTCATGTCCTTGCTCATGATTCTTTCTAGTTCCAAATCTTCTTGTTTGAGTCGTTCCAATTGTTGCATCATTTCATCAAACGTTGTTTGAGCAACGCGTACTTGTTGATCAGAAACAATCTTTTGTACACGATGTTCCCAGAATCGTTCCCATATTTGATCCGATAGACCAGGTGGTTTATCTTTAATTTTATCAACAGGATCAACAAGTGGAGCGTTTTTGATTTCTAATCCAATATCAATATCTGCGAATGGATCTGTTCTAAATTCTGCCTTGTTAGATATTTCCATATCTATCATTTGTTGTGTTTTTATCTTGGGTCTATTTCTATACATTTTGTACAATTTGTCAAACATTTCTTGTGGTTGTCTCGTACCACTTGGATTCCCCTTCTTTCCAGGTACAGTTGGTGCAGGATTCGTAGGTGGTTGCGTAACCGAATTATTTAGTGCTTGATTGAACAAATTAACATCGTTTGACTGACTTGAAGCAAAACTATTCTGTACAGAAGGTTGTACTTGTTGCAATAACTGTTGTTGCTGTTGCTGTGCCATGTACTGTTGATGCATGTTACTTGAATAGTAGGCAGCGAGTGTATCAGGGAATTTACTCTTAAAACTTCGTTCCAAATTTTTATCTTCTGCGATTAAACTATCTAACGAGTTTTTAAACGTTTCAACTTCTTTTTTGTATTCTTGTAACGCTGTTGCTGACGTTGCTTTTCTACTTTTTAGTGTATCTAGAATACGATTCAACTGTTGTTCGTTCTTTTCCGACTCTTCTTGTTGAATGATAAATTGTGCTAATTTGATCACTCGTAGTTCAACCTCGTAAATTGATCCATCAGTGGAAAGTTTCTGCTTGAGTAACTGTTTCAACGATTCATCAAAATTGTTACACAAATCGGAAATTTCTTGTCTTGCGTTTTTCAATTTTGCTTCTAATTGTTTTCTCCTCTTGATTTCTTCTTCTTTTTTCAATTTGACTTGTGCTTCATAATTTCGTATTTCTTTAATTTCACTTTCTGTCAATTTACTCTTTTCCTTGTAGTAACATTCTGGTGGTTGTAACTCGTGTTCGTTTGTGTTTTCTGCAGTTGTGATTTCTAAACGACCATCCATCATCATTTGTAACGCGCGTTCTGCCAAATCTTGATTGTTATCTTTTGCGATACGTTCTTGTTCTAAACGCTCTTTTTCTTGTTGCTGTTCCAAATCACTTGTTGAAATATATTTTGATTTATCTGGAATTTCACTATCGAGTACTTCTAGAATTGTTTCTGGTTTCTCACTTGCGGGAATAGTTGGATTGAATATTAGTATGGGAACATTAGCTTCTTCCTTGTTTGTTGTTTCCAACTCTTTAAGAATCTCGATTATTCGTTCATTGATTTGTCCGATTTTTGTGATCACTTTATCTTTTGATTGTTGGACGTCATAGAACTTTTCATTATACTCGAGCATCATCTTCCTTATTTGCGAGTTGAGTAGATGAATTTGCGTTACGCGTCGTTGCCTTGTGTACAAATCAAACGTTGGATATAGTAGTTGTGAATCTTCTCTTGCCATTTGACTATACACTTGGTGTTTCTTTTTCGAATGAACATCAAGTGTTTCTTTTGTAGGTGCGTCGTCATAGTCATCATCATCTTGTTCTTTTTCTTCTTCATCTTCTGTCTTTTCTGATTTTTCCGATTTTTCTTCTATCGAATCTTCAACCTCTTCTTTTTTGTGTAATATTTCATCTTCATCGGGAAGTCCCCCTTCTAGATCGTATGTGATACTGTCGACACGACGTGTTATCAAATCGAGTTCCTCGAGTCGACGCATAAACTTGATTTTCTGCAATAGTTTTTCATACTCTGGATTGGCCTTGCGAATGACAAAGTTTGCGACTTGTACGTTTGGTTGAGTGACCTGATTTACTTTTTCAATGTTGATCGCAGAACCTTCTCCAGGCGTATTGTCAACGTATTTAAATCCTTGAAGTACAGTAATATGCTGTTCCATTTGGTCCCAACATTCTGCTTTGATGCGATTGGCGATAAATTCACTCTTAAGATTCTCTTCTTTCACTTTTGTTTTGAGTTCATCCAAACTCTTTTTAGCAACTTCTTCAAGATTGGTCTTGTACTCGTAATCGATAATAAAATCATCTTCAACGAGTCGTTCATCTTCTGGTGCAGTTTCATTTTCTAGTTTGATGTCCAAGAATTCTTTTCGTAGTTTTCCAACTTCTTCGCGCATGTATTCTTTTTGTGATTCATTCAAGAGTCGATTGACATTTAATAACTCTGCCGCTTTGATTTCGATAAACGTTGGATCATTTGCATTTTCTGCAACTACGTGTTCTTCTGGTGGCGCTTTTTGATTGAATGTCAATGACGAGAATCGTGGAGCAATATAAGCTTCGCTTGGCTCTTCGTCAAGTATCGAGTACACAAATATTGTTCCATCGCAACCAGCAGTGAAAAAGTGTGACCCACTGGTGGAGAAACAAATTTTTGTTACACCTCCAGTTGACGGGTCATGACTACAAAGCAACGCAACTTGATCTTTGCTACGATGTTCGGAATAATCTCTACTTGAAGGCTGCGTATCTAAATCTTTGATTGCTTTTCTGATCCATGCAACGCCATCTTGTCCTGCAGTTGCTAATAGTTGTCCATCTGGTGACATTGTTATACATTTTCCAACTTTGAAATGACACTCGATTTCACTGGTAGGAGATCGAGCAGCGGAGGAAGATATTGAATGAGTAGCCAAATCTGTCTCTGCCAATTCATAGTATTTGATAGTTTTGTCTCGTGATATCGTGTATATTTTCATCGAATTATCTTTGGAAGGGACAATGCCATAACTTGTAAAATCAAACTTGAATAAATCTTGTGTCAAGTTATTTAACAAGAATGTCATGTCGTTGGCAGTAGATTGATCCGCTGGATGATTAATTGTATAGATATCTCCACTGTCTGTCGCAACGTATAATTTGTTCTCGACTAACCATGTAACAGCGGTGATGCGATCTGGGAATTTGACAAACCCAAGTAGTGTAATGCTTGTCTTTTGTTCATCTAGTTCGACTTCGTCGTCATTAACATCTTCGGCTAGTCTTTTCGTTCGAACAAAAGCCATGAAATTGTCTTCAAATGCAACTACGACTATAGAATTTTCCGCGCCTCCACACTTTACATCAACAATTGGTGACTTTCTTAATCGTTCTGCAAAGATCAATTGTGGATTATTTTGATTATCTATTTCCATGATTCGAAGGTAACCTAAACTAGTTCCCAAATAGATTCTTTTCCCTGTCGCTTCACATGACAACGACGTGAATGAAGCCTTGTAGTGTCTTTTCGTGAGTAACGCGTTTGATTTGTAGTCCCAAAGACGTAGCGTGCCATCTAACCCACATGTCACGAGTAAATTTCTATCGTGCCGTTGAAGAGCGGATTCTTCTGTTAGTGGTAACACCTCCATACCAGTAACCAAAAATGAGTGTGAATCAGCGATCATTTGAATATTATAAGGACTATTCTCCAATTCTGATTCTGCTATCATTGCCTCTTTGTATCCTTGTATTTTCACAGTATACAGTCCTCCATCTGAAGTTCCGACAACAATGGATTGGTAATCGCCTGATAAACAGAGTGATACGACTTCACTATCGGCTACATTCTCTGCGACTTTTTCCAAGTGGATTTGTCTCGCTGTTAAACGGACTTCACTTGACGTTGAAACGTGGTTCATATTGTACAACCGCAAAATACCGTCATCGCTTCCAATGATAAGATGATGTTTGCTAATATCCATACAGTGGATTGGATCTTTGTCGTCAAAGAATTCTAGTTGAATTCCGTCCGAGTAGATTTCATCAAATCGTAGTAGGTCGCCATCAGTTGTGCCGCAATAAATTTCGTTTCTTATTCCCCAACAGTGACAATAATTCGCCGAAAGTTTGATTCGTTCATAAATCTTCTCCGAAACTTTTGGTTCTCTAACCGATTAGAATGGTTATTACTTAACATACACTGGTGTGATTTGATATCCTTCTATCGTTTTGTCGATAGTCCAAAAGGCTAGATGAGAAGCTCCTGATGTACATAACTGAAATGAGTTTCTTGGATTGAACGATAAAAATCGACTATGCATCGCGCCATCAGTCTCTACTAGTTTTGTTCCTGGCTCCCAATCCCACAAAATGAGTTTGTGATCTGGTAACGATCCAAGAGAGGCTAAATAGGCACCATCTCTAGAGAACGCGATATCATTGTATTCTATGGTTGTACCTTCGTGCAATGTTTGTAACAATTGAAAGTTTTGATAGCTGTAAATATGGATTCTTGGTTTGACTGTTCGTTCTCCAACTGCAAAAATTTTCCGATTATTATTGAACGCTATTACACCAGTTCCTGCTCCATTATATTTAAATTCTGAATTCACAGGATTTTGGTCTACATTGTCAATTATTTGAAATTAAAAATACCTTTTGTTGGCATGGAAGCAAAAGATTGGTCGACTGGTACTTCTGCCTCTTCTTCTACTTTTTTTACTGTTTCATCTTTAACCCAATTATGCGGCCAAAAGTACCGCTCTCCAAGTGTTGTTAAATTTAAAAACTTGATGCCTCTCCCACATACAAACGCAATTTCATTCTCATCAACGACATGAATTTGTGCTCCACCGTACGCGAATGATTGGCTATGAATGTTAGTACTTG
>JAESGV010001295.1_pt1 | contig 10518 bp, 5 predicted proteins | sample 9269781 | NCBI WGS metagenome assembly JAESGV01 (sample SAMN15741586, study PRJNA653496) | algae metagenome | isolation source: Tildeniella torsiva UHER 1998/13D and co-occurring heterotrophs from... | place: Slovakia: Slovak Paradise National Park, Hrabusice, Kosice Region | collected 2000-01-01
TCAGTCAACAAGACTGGATGTTCTTCTGGGGCTACACGCAATTCGTTGTAGAAAGTGTGATGCCAGATCTTTTCCATATCGTCCCAGTTGGTTACGATACCGTGTTCAATTGGGTACTTGAGGGTCAAGATACCACGCTTGGATTGGGCTTCGTCACCAACGTAGGCGTCCTTGTTACCCATACCGACCATGATGGACTTTTGTTTTGGTCTACCAATGATAGATGGGAAGACAGCACGTGGTGCGTCGTCACCAGCAAAACCGGCCTTGCACATACCGGATCCGTTGTCAACTACTAGAGCTTGTGGGTCTTCAGCCATTTTTTACGATGTGGGTTCTTTGTTTGAGAAAGTTTGTGAGCGTAAAAATGGCAATCAGAGCTTTTATGTTTGTGTCAGACGTGCTTTGATGGGCGACGTTGACGTGTAAGCGTATTGGCCGAGACCGTCAAGTAAACCAAGATTTTGACTTATTACAAGACAAAAGAGAACCAAATCCAGAAACCTAGCTAGATGACAGATCAAGACTTCGTATGAACAACAACGTATTTATCGCTGGTAAGGATGTATGTACACTGAAATTTCTTTCTCTGATACCTTGACAAATCTACTTTCTAGCGCTTCATCGCCTACTACTTGACCTAATCGCAAATCTTCTTCTTGCGATGACAATACAAGACTCAATGTGACAGGTGCTGGTTCTGTCCATGCTTCTAAATCGACATGCACGTCTGATTGTAAAAATCTATCTTGTTGACTCATGGGAAATAGTGAATGGGAGCCGTCATAAAATTGTACTAGTAGAAAAACTCCTGCAGTGAGGTGTACCGATCGATTGGTAGCACATTCAACGTGCAATTGTAGTGGTACATACGACGGAAACGATGTACTCTTATCTGAACCAGATGGTTGCGGTGCAGTGATTTCAAATGAAGGTACTACTGATAGCATGGTTAACGATGGTAGTACTAACGTTGGAAAGTTTGCTCTTGGATCAGTTGTTGTTAGATTCATCTCATTAAAATGCTCTTCTACAAGTTGATGAAGTGTTGTATCGTGTGGGTTTGTTTTCAGACGATTTACGAGAACCATTGTCTGAATGAGTTTCAATTGATGTCTCAAAGGTCGTGACTCTTCATCTTCAGCAATTGGTAGGTAAAGTGTTGCAATCTTGCGGAGTATACGTAGTAGATCACGGTGTACTGTTCGATACCGTCCATTTGTTGGTCTCACGAGCATAGCCAAGTACAAATGACACATTTGAATGTATAATGACGCAAAAGCAGTGATTGGTGTTTGCTGTGTGATATGTGATAGTTCTGCTCGTAATGCTGATAATGTAGCATTTGCAGATCGAAGTTCTCCTAAAATCGCCAACTTTTGTACTTGATTAAACCCATTCAGTAAGCGTTCCTGAGTTTGGTGCTCGTGATAATCTATTGATTCATTCAACTTGATGTGGTCGTCATAGATACTAGTCGAATAGTGTCTTCCAAAATTGAGTACTCGAATGCCATCAGGGAAGAATTGTGGCCATCGATTCCGTACTTGACTCAAATGTTTTTGTCTTATATGCTCTGGCATGAGGGAAACGATGCATTCGTTACGAGTGGAGGCGTTAAACAGTAAAATCAGAGCTCCAACGTATGGATCGTTATCATCATCTAGAGGTTGCTCTGGTGACATGATATGCGCTTTGATTTGCAAAAGTTCTTCGACTAATAGTTCACACAACTCTGGATGATTTCTTCCCATTTTTGCCAAGCATTGATAAACTGATTCTCGCTCTTGTCGCGCTACTGATAGTGTTCCTTCTCCAAATTTTCTGATTTCTGTTACGACTAGAGCTTTTACAGCTGCTGCCAGAGATATTGGTCCTCCTGACAGTATAATGTGGGAAAGAAGTTCGTGTACTGCAAATCTGATTTTTCGATTGCGATCGCCAACGAGTACGAGTACAATCAGTAGTTGAGCGTGGCTGAGTTCTACGGATCCTTCTGCTTGCCTTGCAATCCACGTCAAACATTCTATCGACGCGATACGAACTTCATCGATTTCATCATTGAAACTTTCCAATAAAAACTTTTTTGATCGATGAGCAAATTCAGAACTTCTTGCGCTTAATTTTCCAATACTATCAATGCATCCCATACGTACTTGTCTAAACTCGTCTTCTAATCCTAGAACAAACGTTCCAATCGCATCAGCATACAATCGTTGATCATCTTCGTTTTCTGTGACTTCTGTCATTGGTCCAGTTTCTGGTACTGATTTTCGATTTGTTCCACCTTGATTTTGTTGGAAAACTTTGCTTGGATCATAGTCGAGTGAAATTTGGTTAAATGTTTCCAATAGTACATTTGCTGCTATTAAATCACTTCTTTCTAGTCGTCCAAGTAGCATTGTTGCTTTTGCACGAACCGGAACAGTTGTATCTCTGACCATTGTGCACAACTTGACGAACGCATCTTCTACAATGAAAAGCCCACGTTGACGAAGTTTCGGAAAACGATTAGCGATTACACATAATAAATCCATTGCTTCTGTTTTCACATCTGCATAGTCATCTTTCAACGTTGCGACAACTTCAGTGTATATTGGTTTGGCAATACGGTTGGCTTCTCTTTCTTCTTCTATAGGATCTTGAGGAATTGTTGCTGTGGCCTTTTTGAACCACGTTTGTAGACAACGTAACGATTCTGCACGAACGCGAGCATCTCGATCGTTCATATGAGTACATATCAACTCTCGAACTTGATCTGTTGGTTCTGATATTATTACATAGAGTTGAATTGCAGTGGAACGAATATTGTAGTCCCAATCGGATAATAGCCGTTTCCACAGTGTTGTATGATTCATTGTATCGGAAATAATGTTTGTTCCTTGTGATTGGTTTGCGATGATCACTAGAGATGAGAGAACGTGTCTTCCTAGGCGTTTTGAATTTGTTTGAGTGCTTGTTTCTCCGTATATCTTTGCGAGAATATTGACAAGTCCGTTTGCAGCTTGCTCTTCTGATTCTTTGTCTCGGCATAGTGAAACGATGGACGACAATAGTCTAATAGCGTATAGAATCCCTTCTTCCTCGACGTGGCTTGTCATTTCATCATCACGCTCTTCCAAATATTCGTCATCGTCTTCATCGACTTTGAGTACTAGCTTCAAATTAGTTTGAGTCCAATTCAAAACGATAGAGATGATTATTTTCACTAAAGATTTCGCACCTTCTGGATCTTTCCGCAAAAGTGAAATTAATGGTTCGTACTGTGACTGTAGCCATGCCAATGCTTCGTTATAATTTAGTCCTTGTATCACATCGTTTAGTCTCTGTACAACCAACTGCAACTGTTCATCGTTTTCTTTTAATAGTCTTATACGTTTGTTACCATCATCTTCATCGTTTTCGTCGTCTCTTTTTCTCTTTCGTTGCTGTTCATGTGACATTGTTTGTGCAAAACTTGTAAAAAAATGCATGTCACGCGACTGTTGACGATCATCTTACTCATACTTCCATTACTCCTCTGTACACCCAATAACATCTCAGAAATTGTAGAACAATGCTATTCGTACCTAAAGTCGCACGAAGTGACAGGAGATAACTATGGACATCACTACCATTTCTACAGACCTTCATTGGAAAAGTATGGACCTTCCCAATGGTTATGGGACAGTGGTTTCCACATGATAACGTGGTCACATAGAAACGTAACAAACTCGATCCTAGATTTGAGAACTATGCTACAGTTCCAACAACCAAATGGAAGAATACCAGAACAAAACAATTGGCCTCCAATGTCATGGGAAGATAAAATCAAACAACTGATGCTATACAGCAAAGTAGAGTACAATGACCTAACACAGATGCCCGTACTTCCCTTTTCCTTACGCGCAATTTATCAAGCAACAAAAGACAAATCACTCGTGAATGAATTCCTACCCAAACTCGTACGATACTTTCAATGGTGGGCCAACGAACGTAGCGTCGATGGTGATTCTCTTGTCGCAATTTTACATCCATGGGAGTCAGGCCTAGATGCTTCTCCATTGTACGATCTTCCTCTTGGAGTCAAACACCCTAAACCTGCATTCTCAGAAATGTACCCACAGTTTGTCGAGTTGTGTTTAGAGTACAAATACCAAGGATGGAACCAAACAGAAATCATGCATCGTATGAAGAAACCAATGTTCTTCCCTGCATTCTTTATTGTCAAAGATATTGGGGTTAATGCAGTATATGCAGCCGGCTGGAGAACATTGGCCGACCTTGCGCAACAAGTTGGAAATATGGAATTGTACAAAACATGTTCTCAAATGCACATGCAAGTTGAGGAAGCGATCATTAAGAAAAGTTGGGATCCCAATTTGAAACAATTTTTATCATTTTATCGCGACGCGAATGGAGTTGAACAAAAGATTACCGTAGAAGCTGTACAAACACTGATGCCGTTACTTTTAAGTACCATTCCAAAAGATATACAACAAGTACTGGTCAACAATTTACTCAATCCCGACAAGTTTTGGACAAATTACCCTATCCCAACAGTAAGCAAATCTGAACCATCATACAATCCAGTTTTCACGATCGACTTGATGTGGCGTGGTCCAACATGGGCAGCTACAAATTGGTTAGTACAAGAAGGACTCTTGTTACATGGCTTCAAGACAGAATCACAAGCACTTACAGAACGATGGATAAAAATGGTAGAAAAATCTGGTATTTATGAAATGTACAATCCAGAAGATGCATCACCGTATGGTGTACTCGGGTTAGGCATGAGTACACTCATCGTTGACGCTATACATCGATAAATTATTTTTTCATCCACTTTGGCAAAGGGCCCATAACTCTACAGTACCCTATTACCTGTTCTTGTGATAGAATTTTCGAGCATATATAACTGTTGCTAGATAATCCAATTTCTGCAACCAAGTCATCAATGACAGGAACATAAAATTTCAAAGTTACATAGTCATCAATAGGATACAAAGCAGGAACAGCTTCTGCGATACGGTCCTTGATAGTCATTGCCATACCTCTAAAGAACCAATTGACCTCTTCTTTTTTAAATTGTTTAAAATGTTGCCATCGGTCGGGAAAAACTTGTTCTTTTTTCATTTGATCGATTACACCGGATAGTTCAAACATGACGGGAATAGTTTGGTTAATTTGTTTTAAAACATGGATAGGAGTTTCTTCGTTTCGGCAGTCAAAACCTTTGGCATCACTCGTCGTCACAAACTTGTACACGATCCATTGATTGATTTTTTTAAAACAGATCGCGTAAATGTACTGATCGTTCGATCGTAAGTTTGTGTTCAGCGCAAGTAGATTGCCTTGCTGATGGATAGATACGTTGATAAGATTTTGCGACGCGGCTATAAATAGAGCACGCATGTAGCGATTCAAGTGTGCGTATGAACCAGCGACACAGGTCCAAGGCTCACCGGTCACTAGTGCGGCTAACTCTTTTAGTGATGTTCCGTAAAATGTAATCAATTCATCGTCGACTATATCATCCTCGATTTTTTGCATTTTAGGTTCCGGTGCTTTGTCTGCAATTTTAGGCGCAGCGACTTTTGGTAGGTTTAGTGCCATCATGTCTATATCTTTAAATGTAAAGCAATGTGTCGCGCTATTCGCTTTAGAATATTCCAATATAAATACAGGGCCGACAATTGGTTCCAACGTAGTGTTGCTCATAATATCAGGTGCATATTCTTCACACCAACGATCCAAATTTTCCATTTGATTGAACTCGGAGTCTTCATCATATTTGTAACTCACCATGCAGTACGGATACTCCATGTTGTGACTTTTGTGATAGGCACGAATGTGGTTACGGTCTGTCCATCCTAAATCACGTCGCTTGCTGATCGCAAATTTATAGAAGGCTTCTTTAAGTTGAGGTAAGAAAAGTGTACGGGATGGCAGTCGTACACTTACCATCTCGACCTGCGCTAGAGGCCCAGAGTGTATCATAAGTACTTTTGTATCCGTCATAGTTGTATTCGTGCTGTGTGAGACTAGCTGTTACTGCACTTCGGGTTGCGAAAAAACAATAATTGAATCTTTGAACGCAATCAACGTCAACCGAATGAACAGTCCAACTGAATTTGAGAGTCGGTTACCTTTTACGAAATCTGTTAGCTAATTCTTTGGCAATGCTTGGTGCGCTAGTTGGTTTTGGCTACGAGCTGCTAAAACTTGATGCTATCAAAACGCTGGAAGAATTACCGGAGCTCAAGCTTGATAGCTGCAAGCAAACAGCAACATGAGAAACTTGAAGGTTCTGTTTTTATCTCATGAAGCCGTTTGCCTACAAGGAGATACGGAGGTCAGTAAGCGGATAACCAAGACAAGAGATTCTTACAAAGATAAATGTCGCACTATTACATCAACATACCAGGCGACGATGACGACATAGAACTTGTTGAAAACACACCTTTCAATGATTTGTACCACATTCCAGACCTTATGAGCGTCATCTTTTCGTTTTTACCATCAAAAGATTTATTTTCGGTGGGATTAACGTGTCGACAGTGGCGAGAAATAACAGAACTCGATGTAATATGGCAACCACGTTATGAAACACTTTTAAAAGATCGATACGAAATTGAAATGGCGGAACCAATGACTGGAACCTTCAAACAAAACTTTTTTCAATTCACAAAAGCCACAAACAAGTTTGATTTCCACAATCAAAAAATTATGGCACTAGCGTACTATGAACGACACTATTTTCCACTATCATTACTGCTGTGTAGAGTCTCTTCCGCACTGGATGCAACTATTCTAGTTTTACTTTTTTTATTGAGTGATCATCAAGAAGTCATCATACTACTTATGATCTCCAAACTATTTTTCCATGTTTCTAGAGTGTTAATATTATCAATCTCGGCGTTCTTTTTGGTTTTTAGTACAACCGCGAAAAAAGTTCACTACGAGTTAGTGTGCAGGACTGGATTCACAACAGCAGAGAGTGTCGCTTCACAAGTTGTGCTCAACAACGAATTGATGGTAGTTGTTCCATTTTCACTGTGGTTCGTTGCGAATTTGCTACAATCGATACTAGTGACTGGTGCATTTTTTCAAATCATTTCGTGGGTAGTAGTAGGGATACTATACTATATGATAACTTTCTTATTCATGGTTGCACTCGGTATAGGACTCGCAATTGCACGATCATTCCAACAATCTGATCGTCGACTAATACTTGCTTTTGCCTCGTGGGCATGGTTACAAATTTTCATGGGTGTGCAGTTTAGGAGCATCGTTGATCGAAAAATAGCAACTGGAGAGGAACTAGAATCATGGCCAAAAGTATTAGGAGGTATCTACTCGTTGACATATATTTGTTTGATGGTCTTTATGAATTTGACATGTCGATTGCGATTTAATTGGAGAAGATTATCAACTGGATTTTTCATGTTGGGTGGATATGAAGTTGTTTTATCGTGGCTGTTACAGTTCTTATGGAGCGAGAAAAAAGAGGATGGGTGGAGAAGTTCAGATTTATTTATTATTACTTCATTGGGTCTACATTTTTACAGTACTGTCACAAGTTTCTTTTTTGCAGCATTCTTTAAAATTAGATCATAAATGATTAGATTGTGTACATAATCTTGTTTGTTCATGTTACAAGCTTGAGTTGACTGACTAACAGTGACAAACAAAGTAGGTGATGTGGACTACAGCTCTGCTTCTCACTGCAGTTTGCGTCACATGTTCACTGTGTCAAGAGTATGACTACATTATCATTGGCGCAGGCACTAGTGGAAGCGTAGTAGCCTCACGGTTATCAGAAAACAATCAGGTTACTGTTCTTGTTATCGAAGCAGGACAGAACCAATCTGGTCTTTATTTTTACAACAGGTCAACGCGGACCTATTTCACACGAGTGTTCTGTCGGCAGCGTTCTATGAGTATCAGTAAAACCAACCCCCTCGTTAAGAAGCAAATTCCTATCATCGCCGATGACACCGTTCCATACAGAGTGTACGTGCGATTTGAAAGTATGGATGTCCCGATCCCGATTTATGTACACAACAAAATCGCGAAGGCTTACAAGCCACAGTCAACGGTCACCGTTAGACTTCTCTACAAATCGAGCCAGAAAATATTTGATTATCACGAATGGCTCTCCCGTGCCGTGGGTAACGGCCTCACGGGTCTCGTCGCTGTCACCGCAGATACACTGTGGTGGAGCGACACCCCACATCTCCATGCCGCGTTGGGCAACAGTGACTTACAAAAGAAAATGGATGTTGAGTTTCACCTCCATCCGGACGACGCAGATGTGATTATTTCGGACGTTCCCTCCTCATGGTCAGCTGACTTGCTGAGTGAGTGGGTGGAGTCATCCGACATTCGAAAGTACACCTTAGGTTGGCAGGTGATACAAACCAAAGACAAAAGCACCCACTTCATACGTATTTGGACGCTGGACGCTTCTGGTACTAGGGCTGTTCTCTCTATTTTGGGTGAATTGGCCATCTTCGACGCGGACGAATTTTGTGAGAGTGACTACACCTTCAAAGTCGTACCGTCCAGAACTCTTCCTCCATGGAAATTGGAGATCTCCCAAACTCTCGGCTGTTACGGTGAGGGTGACATCATTAAGGGTGTCTTCGAAGCGGGTGTTCTGGAGTTCACGTTGGAGTACAAAGTGTACAAAAACAGCAAAAACCGTTCTGGCGGATTTGTACTGTACGTCTATAAGTACAGTGACGCCAAAGACCTCATCACCAAGCAACTCAGCGACGTCGCTGGGTATGTCACTTTCGCCAGTGACTCGGTCGGTGATGCTCTCAGACTCAGTAGGGACGTTCGTAACTCCCAAAACCGTCTGTGGAAGGCTCACATTAATGAGTGCTTCCAAATGCAGGAGTCGTTACGCTCCACACGTAGGAAGATTAACGACATCAATAAAAGGACAGGTAAAATGGCACCGTCTAAAGGACCTGCTGCACCTCCTGCACCGTCGACTGGTGGCAACAAAAGCACACTTCCACCAGCCAACACCGCCACTCCTGACAGTAGAAAGCCGCCGGTACCACGTAGTACGGCCTTGAAACAGAGGAGTGGCAACGGTACTGCTGAACCCAGTCCAGCCAATGGCAATAGTCTCCTTGTGAGCGCCAGCGGCATCAGTGTTACTACTCCTACCATCATGCCTCTTGTGGGCGGTAGTGAGAACACTGAGGACGAAAGCATGGGTGAATGCGATACTGCTCAGACCCTTACTAGTAGAGTCCTTTCGTGGACCTCGCCGCAGAAGTTCCGCGGTAGTCAACACCATAGTGATGACGAAGCTAATGGGAACGAGAATAACGAACGATACTCCTTTGACAGAGCCAACCGTGGCTCTAACGCTCGGTTCAACGGCTATCACGTCGGCAGCAAAAGTGACAAGGAGATCAACAAAGAAATCAAGATGATTAACGGGAATGGTAGAGGTCGCGACTCTACCAGTAGACAAGCGGGCAACGTACCTCGCAGCAAACGAGGTACAGGTGCCTCATGAGTGCCAGTAAACCACCTCCACCAGTGTTGAGGTTGGGATCTCTCAACATTAACGGAGGTGTGCTAGACAAGGTCAATGACATCGTTGACCTGTTTAGTAAGTATAACTTGGACGTACTTGGACTCCAGGAGCTCAAGTACAGTACCATGTCCAAAAAGTCCTCGCACATCAAAAGTGCGTTATCAAAGTTTGATCTCATCTATTACGACTCACCTAACGAGGTCAGTAACAGGTTTGGCACTGCCATTGTGGTTAGGAAATGCCACAGAGTGCACGCAATTATAGCTCAGAGTGATCAAGTCACTGGAGTCCGTATTAACGTTGGTCGAGGTAGAAGCAAGCTATTTGTTAACTTCTACAGTGTCTATGGTGATGCTCAGCATGATGCTGCTAATGCCGCTGACCTAGTGAATAGGTTGGACAAACTCCTGCAACACACAAACTCGAACAATCAGGTCTGTATATTGGGCGGCGACTGGAACGCCATTATCAACCCAGAAGATACCACTAGTGACTGCAAAACAGTCAACAAAGAGTACGTTAGCTTTATGGATAGGCAACGTCTCTTTGACATTGACAAGACCATCAATCCGATTGGTTACTGCAAGTACACTTACCCTACCAGCCTACGACAGTGTAGTAAGTCAAGGTTGGACTTCTTTCTAGGCAACAGCAACGCAATCACGGCTGCCACGGAAGTCACGTGTTCTACTGTACACAAAGGTGCCGCTGAGCAGTGTATACTGCTCACTGATCACAAACTAATTATTATGTCGGTTCGTGGAATCCTCAACGAGTGCTCTACCACTAAGACACAAAAGAGCATCTATCAAATGCCGAACATTAGGAGCAAGGATGGTAGAGCGCAGTGGTGCACCTTTAATGCACACCTGGACAAACTGCTACTGCAAGTTGATGAACAATGTTCCATTGACGAGGACTATGACAACATGCTCAATGCTGTCAACGAGTCCATGAGTAAAAGCTTCGTCATC
>JAESGV010001296.1_pt1 | contig 10515 bp, 11 predicted proteins | sample 9269781 | NCBI WGS metagenome assembly JAESGV01 (sample SAMN15741586, study PRJNA653496) | algae metagenome | isolation source: Tildeniella torsiva UHER 1998/13D and co-occurring heterotrophs from... | place: Slovakia: Slovak Paradise National Park, Hrabusice, Kosice Region | collected 2000-01-01
TGCAACAAAAAGCAGGTGACAACGATATGATTGGTAACAAAACTCACGCACTCATCTAACTTCTCGTAGCCACAGAGTATTTACTAAGTTTCGACATGTACAACAATGTTACTTGCGTTCCATATGCGGCGAGTGGAATTGCGTTTGTGTACAATTTAGGCGTACAATTACCAGAGAATTTAATTATTACGTTTGAGGTCGCTGTGGGAATATACAATGGAACGATAACACGGTGGACAGATCCAGCGATAACTCGTTTGAATCCAAATATTGCAAACTCGCTACCCAACACTACCATTGATCCACTTCATCGAACTGATGTATCTGGAACAGTAAGAATATACTATTACCACTAACCAAAAGACTTTTGTGTTAACAAATGCATTATCTAGATACAGTAGCGAATATCGCACAATGTATGGATCTGGAAATTACTCTGCGAACGCGTATGGTTTGTATTCACTACCTAGTCACGCGTCACGTACTATCAAAGCAAATAGTGGAATGTTGAGTGCTATGGGAAACTGTGCAAACTGTTTTGGGTACGTTTCTTTTGACACCATTATGGAACGATTCGACACCTATTTCAAGTCGACAACACTTCGCATTGCTAGAGTATGTCAACTACTTTTAATCTAATTTTTGCAGCTGGTCAACGCAAGAGGAGACGTTGTTACTATTTCCAAAGAGTCTATCGCATCTGCTATTTCCAATTCAGAGTCGAGTAAGCAAGAAACTTATACATCGACGTCAAAGCTTCCGCCAGTGAGCAAATTGGCACTCATTAATCGTACGTCACACATGTTTGAACTAACAAAATAGTTGATGGCGCAAACGTTTATCCAATTACATTTTACTCGTATTGGTGTTTAGGATCAACACAAAATACAAATGAAGGTGGAGTAGCCATTATTAATTACATCAAAACTGCATTGGACAGGATAAGTAGACCTTCAGTCGTATGAGAAAATTCAATATTTAACATCTAGTTTAATCCAGTTGGAAGTGTACCAATGCCAAGTCTACTCTCTAATGTTGTCAAAAATATCATCAACGCCAATATCTATTGCAAAGAAGCAAATATGGCATGCAATGGTAACGTTTCTATTTTCCATACTCACTCTATTAGCCATCACAGACTATACAGCAGTATTCCTAGGAATTTTCCTCACTTTCGGATTACTCTCCTGTTTGATACTATTCCTCGTTACATTGGGTTTAACAGTATTCTGTTATCGTCGTCGAAATCGTGCTACTTCATACGCACGTATGAAAGATTCCAGTTTAAAAGAAGTTCTTTTAACGGACACCAACATTGTTCAAGATCGTACAAACTTGGGAACTGATGAAATCATACTTGATGAGCAAATAGGAAGTGGAAGTTTCTCAGAAGTTTACAAAGGGAAATGGTTAGGAACAACTGTTGCTATCAAACGATTCTTGTTAAATCAAACGGCATCGTCAGTTGAACATGAAGAGATATTGAATGACTTTATGAAAGAAACATCGTTAATGGCAGGACTACGACAGTATGTTTTTTATTTATGAGTATTAACAACATAGTCCGAATATTGTACAATATATGGGAGCAACTGTGAAACCACCACATTTGTACATGGTTACAGAATTTTGCGAAAGAGGAAATATGCAATCTATTATTCGTGACAAGCGTGTGAAACTATCTGCTAGAAGAACATGTCGATTGGCACTTGATGCAGCAAGAGGAATGTTATATTTACATAGAAGTACACCACCAATTCTACATCGTGATTACAAGAGTGCAAATTGTATGTTTTTTGAACATTTATTAACAATATAGTACTTGTAGATAAGAACTGGACTGTCAAGGTAGGAGATTTTGGAATGTCTCGTGTACTTGATCCAAACGCATCTATGACTATTTGTGGAACAGCAGAAACTTGTGCTCCAGAAGTACTTGCTAGAAGTCAATACACTGAAAAAGCAGATGTCTATTCATTCGGTATCGTATTATGGGAAATGTTTACAAGAGAAATTTTATATCCAAACATGAACTTTTATGAGTTATCTTCACGTGTAGTGAATGAAGGATTACGTCCACCTACTCATGGAGATAAATTTACAAATGAAAAGATTGTACCAAAAGAGATTAAACAGTTGATGGAGCAGTGTTGGGATACTGATCCACGTGAGAGACCGTCGTTTGAAGAAGTGGTACAGATTCTGGAAAATGTTTTGGAAAAATTGCAAAATAGAGAAGATCAAAGAGATTCGAGGTATTATGGCAATACTCCAAATGATGATACTCACTTTTAAATTAAACGTTTCTTGTAAACGGTTTGTGTGACAGCTCTTGACAAATGTTTGGGTCTCGTAAGCACCGAGTAGATGACGACGCACTGCCGTATGCGGTACCTAAAATACCGTTAGACACGTTTCCTATCATACTTTCGTTCATAAATCTGACCCATCAAAAGTATGCAAAACTATGTTTAGTAAACAAAATGTGTTACGAAGAACTACAAAAGAATGAGCACTGGATTAGCCCATGTAGATATTATTTTGGATACAAATTAACGGGGAAAGAACGAGAATCACTAAAAGAAATATACATTAGGAAGACCAAAGAATTCAAAGAAAAGCTAGAAATAGAGAACAATCGTATAAGACTGGTAAACCATATTCTCATTACTAACTTGATAGGGCGTACTAGGATACCACACATCTGGAAAAGAAGTACTCACACGTCACTTTATAACCGGACAACATTATGTAAACGAGTACGAATACGATATGGAAAACGAATACGATAAATCTCTTCTTGTAGATGAAAAGCAAACCTACGTACGAGTGACATTCGCTGATAATGGTGGCGAAGAATACATTGGTCTCTTGGATGGCCTAATACGCATGAGTGAGGGTATCCTTGTCATGTACAGTGTATACGACAAGTATTCATTAGAATTTGCTGAGAGGTTACTAAAAAATATAAGAGTTATGAAAGATGTCGATGATGACGTGATCATACCTGTTATTCTGGTAGAATATAATGATCCTAGTGCTCAAAGAGGTCGTAGTTTGTCTGATAATCTTACTACTGAGGAAGGTCAAGAGCTTGCAACAAAATTGAATGTCCAATTTACTCAAATTACAGTAAATGACGGTGAAGCTGCTAACAAAGTGTTCAGTAACCTGATTAGAATGGTTTTAGATGCAAGAAACCCTAAACCAGTTCCACAAACAAATAAAAAGTGTATAATCATGTAAACGCCAGTCAAAGTTGTAAGACGACTAACTTTAGAATCGAACCATTTAGAAATGCACGATATACCAAGCGCGTACGTGTGTCCAATCACATCTGAGCTCATGCTCGATCCTGTACAAACAATCACAGGAGATAACTATGAGAGAAAAGCTATCGAAGAATGGTTATATTCCCATGATACAAATCCTCTTACGAATGAAACACTACCATCTAAAGCTCTAGTACCGAATCGATTTTTACGACAAACCATTCGAGATTGGGTGAAAAAGAATCCACTTTGTTCAGTTGATGAGTTTAATTCTGCTCTCGGTTGGGGCTTAAACCAAACGTTTGACTGTGAGAAAACTATAAAATGTATTCGACTAGGGGCCGATGTCGCATCAACTCGTATCTGCAGAGGAAGACAGGGAGTCACAATGCTACATTATTTGTGTACACAAGAGGGTAGCATACCAGCACTTGAAGCTATCTTGGACCACGGAGTACCGATAGACTCTAAAGATTCAAATGGAGAAACAGCGCTATTTTACGGATGTAAATTATCTGCTCCAACCGAGAACATTGCATTTTTACTCAGTAGGAACGCTTCATTTAGAATCATAAATATGCAAGGAATCAGTTGCTTACTTGCTGCGATAAATGGTGGGAATTCGAATACTGTCAAGTTACTGTTAGAAAGGGGAGTAGAACTTCATATTCGCGACGAAGCGAGCAGCACGGCTCTACACTACGCAGCGCTACATGGAATGGATGATATCGTAAATGAGCTCATATTCAAAGGGCTTGACATCAATGCCAAGAATGTTCACAACTGGACGCCTCTGCACTGTGCGTCTAGTACAGCATGTGTAGAAACCGTCCGAGCAATTTTATCACATCAAAACTGCATGGTCGATATGCTCACAAGTTCTAATTCGAATGCGCTGCACTTAGCATGTTCAATAGGTAACGAAGAGATTGTTCAATTGCTACTTGATGCTCGGATTGACTATGATGTACGAAATACTGATGGCCAATCGGCACTAGATTTATGCGAGAAAGATTCTGTTAGAAAGATAGTCGGCAATTACATTGCGAATGAGAAAACAAGAGATCCAAATAGATACATTTTAAGACTGGAGAGAATGTTACAAGAGAAAGATAACTTGCTAGCAGAAAAAGATAAGAAAATAGCTGACTTGGAGAAACAACTCACTGCACCAAGCTCACCAGTTCTGATAACAGCACCGATATCTGTAAACCTATCAGGATCGCCTACTACCATGTATCCTCCACTTCCAAGAAGAAACACTGCCCCTCCCGCGAATAACAGCCCTGTCAGAAAAGAATTACCTGTACCAGCGCCAAGATCTGATCAAAAACAAACTCCGGTACCTCCACCAAGACATTCACGAGCTCTCACACATGTTTAAATAAATTCAAGACAATAACTACGTAGAATTGTAACATGGAACTCGTAACAAACATACTCAATCGAATAACGGACGACATCTCGCGTACTGATGACTATTCTGAACATTTTACGTTCGACTGCACTCGTGTAAATTCTACAACCAAATTAGAACAGTTTCACAAGTCAAATACACTCTTGTACGAAACGTTTTCGCAACAAACAGAAAAGTATTTCAAAGTCAAATCAAAGATTTCACAAGACGAGTGGGATTTGAGCCCAAACGAAAATGTGTACCAATTGAAAGTTCTGCGACAACGAAATGCAGCCGCATGCGGTTATCATGGAATTTTTACTGCACTATGTTGCATAAAAGCATGTTCTGCCGAACACCAAGACGAGAGTATTCAACATTTACACCATCTACGTGATAGAGCCAGTTTCTGGATTGTGTACAACCGTATGAAAAATATTTTTCTACAAAAAGCAAAACAAGAGGAAAACAAATTCCCATGGGAAGCAGAGACTATAGAGTATGGAGTGTTGGAACGAGAGTTTATTCAATACTTGTTAGAAAAAGAAACACTACATTTTAATGTAGATGGATGTGTACCTATGACTGCCTTGTCGGACATTTCTCCACTCTCATTGAAATTGGGGGTAAATGGTGTACAAGGAATACTACAAATCCACAATGTATTTGATCGATTCTATCACGCAAGAACAAATGTTGTTCACTCGTTTCTAGTCGGAAGCGATAACCATTGGTTCTCAGTGGTAGTGAACAAACACTATGTTAATGGAGAAGCCCATTTGGAGTGTATTTATTTGGACGCAAGAAACAATAGATTATTATCGAGAGATAAGCAGGAGTTACTACAAGAAGTGAAGAGAAGGTATCGGGATCATAAAGCGCCATTCTTTCCACAAGACTTTGTGGATGATGAGTGGAATGGAGGAATGGAGGGTTATGTGCCTTTGTATTATAATTCTTTACTAGATTCTGTACATACTCTCCGACTAATCTTTGATTGTGTAAGAGGCAAACAAGACTTTCGAACAGTAGCCTTAGAACGTGTAATGTTGGATATTTTGGATCGATTTGATACGCTAGTTGTTTATGACAATGGGTTGAAGTTGTGGCTAGAAGAATTTCACCCATCGTATTTGAAAGAAATGTTCATTAGCAGAGTGAATGAGATAGGTCTCGAATTTGTTCCAAAAACTACAAAGACTCGCATTTTGTCATTTTGCGACTCCTTTGAAAATTCTAACAGATGTGAGTCAGCATCAGTCATGTATGCACTGGAGGATGCAGTGCTAGCAATAAAAAGCCTTTACCAGTAAATTTAGCTCGAGCTTTTTCTGCGAAGGGTTCAAGTGAAATCCAAGTCAAGGTCCGGTGTATGTCTTTTGCCATGTGACATATACAAACTATTCTGTGATAAATTTATGCTTGAGGTGTTGATAAACATGGTTATAAACGTAAATTATCGTACATATATTATTATACATATTAAATTTTATTCGATAATGATCGCATTATAGGGCATATCGCAAAATGCTTTTTTAGAGCCATTTCTCAAAGAATAACCACAAAATCGCTGGTTTTGTGTTCATTGTTTTATAATTTGGCAATAAATTAGTCCAACTCTGTTATTGGTTTATAATACAAGATAGTTAGGTTTTAACTAACAAGTTGACTAGATATTCACAGCTAGGATCAATATATTCAGTGTTATTTATGCTTCTTCTGGCAGCTTATTTTTAAGTTATACTAGTTTAACAAACTGTTAAAAATTTTTAAAAGTTTCAAAAAATACTCAATAAAATTGATTTTAATTAATATAAAGGATTAACAAACATAATAAGAATTTATCAACAAACACTAATATAAAATCTGTTAATCGTTTAATATTATCAAATAACATCAAATAAAAAACATCATATTTATACCATAAACATTTAGACTTGCTATTTTATAACTTAAAAGGCTCAACATTAACAATATAAATATAGAAAATACAATAAAAACTCTATTTAAATATATAAAATTAAGCTTTTGAAATACAACAAGAAATTTAAAACGTAATTCAAATTTAATAATTTCTTATTAATTTATATTTAAATTTTGCAAAGCATTTTTCAATTATAAAAAAAGCTTTCTTTTATTATTCTTTTAAAATTAACATAAAACATATTAAAGACTAAATTACTATAAGGTGATAATGCTTTAATTGAATAAAAAACAAATAAAAGCTATTTTAAAATTATTTAAACAACTTATTTTTCAGTTTATTTATTGCTTACAGCTTGTAAAATTAGTATTAGCAACTTAGCAGATGTTTTGCATTTAAAAAATACTTAAATAACTAAGTTTATTTTTTAATGACGCGTTAACAGTGTATCACATGCTTGAGTGGTACATGCAAGGTCACAAGCGAGCAGAAGATACTCCCAGATGTGTTTCTTGTAATGGGATTTGTAATGGCAAGTCTTTTGCTTTTGACAAAGCTATGGCAATCAAGGAAAAGTTGTGAGAACTAAAACAAAAAGCAGCCAAGTTAGTCAAGGCTGCTGATGCAGAGGCGTATGCAGAAATGCGAGATGCTGTCAGTCGAGCAACACCATCATGGCGATCAACGGTAAAGTCTTGTACAGACACTGAAGCTAAAGCAGACAACGAATATGACATCTTTGCTGGTTTCGTTCTCTTGTACTTGGCCCGAGTATTTCGTCATCGCGACATGAAAGATGCAAAGAATGGTTAGCGTCTTTACGTGTTTTGGGAATTTTCAAGGAGGTCACCTAATTCATCCAGAATTAGGTATCAAGATACCTTACGAACCAGGAGACATTTTACTGGTACGAACATACGCATTGGAACATTTTCTGGAAGATTTTTGTGGAGAATATCGTTTTGGAATGGTGCACACACTACATCAAAGTTTGATCGATGATAAGTATTTGAATAAAGGCAAGAACTTTTGAAGACATCAATGCTTTAAATCAAGCAATATAAACGTTAGATGTTGCTTGATTTCAAGCAGCTTTTACATTGTTTCATTTTGTCAAACAATAAATGTGCGAGTGCTTCACCGTATGACAACTTCTTGGTATCTTTGTGTCAGTATAGAATTATGTGTGTATATTTCCATACCGTTTTCCCATGTGTTCTTGTTGGTAAAAATCTTTGTAGCCAACCTGGACAACAAACAAAAACTTTTTGCCTACATGACCGTAAACACGTCTCTGAGCAAAATTCGCACGACTGTAGCAACGCAGCATAACACAATCACAGCGAAGCACGTAGACGAGCTATTTCAAACGATATTATGAATTACACCATTTTTGAACAAACTCGCGCAAGACAACCACTTGCTGAACTTTTCTAATTATTCAATCTTACAAAGGTTCCAATCAAAGCATTTAGAAACAAAGAGACACCAGGTGAACAACACCAGAGCATACAAGAGTGACGATATAACGCGACAAGAACAAGGTGATACGAAAGAAAATCATGAAGAGAAAAGAAAGACAAGTATGTGATGAAGAAAAGTATTAACTCTTTATAGTTGGACGATCATGCCAACGAGAGCAAGGAACTCGTTCCAAAGGTGAGTGTTTTACTTGTTCACTAACGTTAATAGAAACAAAAGCACGAACCATCAGTCAAACCATCGGTCGGAACAGAATTAACGCACGACTATTTGAAACAATTAGTGGCATCAGACCATGAGTTCTTGATCCAAGAGATTAAACGCTTACGAGACGATGGTCCAAACGGGCCTCAACCTCCAAAGTCCTACGAAGACTTTGACTATGATGGTCTACTAGACGTATTCAACGTAGAGCCAAATGTTCGATTCGAACAAACCAAGAAACTGTGGACTGACAATCTTGTTAGATTGTTTCAAACACCAAATGAGTATTTCCGAAGAAAGATTAGTAGCAAATACGATGCAATTGAAGAGAAGCCAGCACCACTAGCAACATATGAGGTTCAAGTTATTGGAGATCGCAACTGGAAAAACTATGTATACGTATGGGTCAATTATGTTCATGATGGAGATTCTATGCTACAAGTACTTTATTCTGGAAAAGGTGCCCATGGGCGAATCGAATCTGAAATGAGAAAGTCTTCCAACGTGATCAAAACTAACGGTTGTGGTCGTCTCGTTGGTGTAACACTAGATGAGAATCTCAATTCTACAGTCATACTAGGTGAACGAAAAAGTGATGAGGAAGCTATTGCTGATGAAGCCGTGTTGATCTTGTTCTTGTTCCTCAGTGGACATCAACTCTTCAACTATGAATGCCATCACATGGGCGAAGGCAAGGATTGGACACCAATTGCACGAGAACAATGGAGCGAGAAAATGAAACAAAATAATATTGATAATCCTGAAATCGGAGTCAAGATCAGCACATCTCTCAAGCAACAATATCAAAGACATCCAGAATGGCGAATGAAGATTGGAAATTTTCACGCTCAAAGACTCGAGAACCCAGAAGAGTTACGAAAGCAAACAGAGTCGGTAAAGAAGGCACTAGCAGAAAGACCCTTCCGTGAACTCAAAGAAGGCGATGTCACGTGTCCCAAGTGTGGTCGTCCATTTGCAGCATCTAGTTACCAAGCACTAGAGCATCACATTCGTGGCTGTGAACATGAAAAAGAAGAATACTCTGAAGAAGAACTCAAATTGATCGGAAAAGCAACAACTGTCAAAGTTAAACAAGTACGAGAAAACAAATGTGAGAACTGCGGCACCAAGGACTCGTACGAGTTTTCCAAGTACCATGACGACAAGATCCGTTGTGGAACATGTGTAAACTACTTGAGAGCACATGGAAAAGAGATGCCTCGTGAGCTGCATGTGGTCAAAGAATCGCAATCAAAGGTTTGTGCTAATTGTGGAACAACAGATGCTCAAGGATACCGAAACTCTGAAAAAGGTTGTCTTTGTAGATCTTGTGACAGTTATTGGAAGAGATATCATAAGGATAAACCACTTGGACCACCACCAGCGAAGAAGTGTGAAAATTGTGGCACACAAGAAACGAGTCGTTGGAGAAGAGGAGAGAACAAACAACAACTATGTAACACTTGCGGACAACATTGGAGCAAGTTCAAGAAAAACAGAGTAGTTAAAGTGTAATAGTAAAGAATGTATTTTGTTCGTTGATGTATGTCTTGGCAAGACCGACACTTGACCTTAACTTAGGTTGAATCACCAGTTTTGCATCGCAGAAACTATTTATTTCCTCAACAGCCGATATTCTAGTACTTTGGCTTTGCAGCTTCAAGAGATGATTGGTACCATTAATAATATTTTTAGAAGCCCTCGAAAGTGAACTTGAGGACGCGTTATTGTTTACCAAAGGGAGTAGATAAACAACATTATTTTACATGTATTATTATACATATTAAATTTTATTCGATAATGATCGCATTATAAGGCATATCGCGAACGACGCATTATAAGGCATATCGCATGGTCCATTCTTGCGCCGTCGAATTGAACCTTTTTCTGTCAAGTTTGTATTGTCTAGCAATATCAGGCATTAATGGATCATCAGGGTTTGGTTCATTGAGTAATGAACAGATGCTCAACAAAACTTTGCTAATAGTCAACGCAGGCGACCACTGGTCTTTTAAAATGTCCAAACAGATTCCTCCGTTAGTGTTAATATTAGGATGATAAACTCGTGTCTTAAACTATAACAGTTAGAAAAATAAAAAACAGTAACGTACTTGCATCTTTGGTGGTTTGAATGGGTAATCAGTAGGGAAGTGAATGTCCAAGAAGAACGCGCCTCCGGCATAGGGTGTCTCAGCGGGTCCTGTAATCATTGCTTCCCAATGAAAAAGATCACTACC
>JAESGV010001297.1_pt1 | contig 10509 bp, 7 predicted proteins | sample 9269781 | NCBI WGS metagenome assembly JAESGV01 (sample SAMN15741586, study PRJNA653496) | algae metagenome | isolation source: Tildeniella torsiva UHER 1998/13D and co-occurring heterotrophs from... | place: Slovakia: Slovak Paradise National Park, Hrabusice, Kosice Region | collected 2000-01-01
ATGCTCATACCTTGTGTTGGTCCAACTAGTAACTTGAGTACAAAAATGATTTCTTCACCGAAAACATCACGTGCCATAGGTGCTGCTAACAAGTCATTAAACTTGATATGTTTGGTAGAATCCCATACCCATCCTGCTCGGTGCAAAATTTCGCTAATTGCACGCTCCAAGTAAGAAACACTCATAGAAAAGCATAGTTGATACAATCCGCGACGGTATAGTGTCAGTAGTTCGAGAAAGACACCATTATCGACTGTACAATAGTTTTCAAACTCTGTGAGTTTGGGTACGTGTAATAGTTTTGGCAGAAGCATCATGTGTTCACCATACTTGTGCATGATAGTCTCAGGAGAGGATAGAAATATAGTTTGTGCGTGTGGGTGTATATGATGGTGAATTATGCGTCGAATGTGCTCGCTTGCGCTCGGAAAAAGCGTGATATCAAAGTTGTACAACGACTCTTCGTCTCCATCTGTAGGTATGACTAAATCACCTCTCATTCTTTCACGAGAATACAGTGGCCAATTTATCAGACCTTCATCTGTAATAAAATCTCCATCTATTGTATTTTGTTTAATATTGTCGTTCATTTCTACCATTGATTTTGAGAACACGTTTGGTGCTCTTTTCTCTTCTTCCAGTGCAAGGAATAACTCGCTTTCTAACGACTCATCAATGGTTCCTTGTAAGAACTGTTCTCGAGCAGCCTTACCAGCGTGAAAGATTCGTTGTACGTGCATTTTTGTGTTTGAATTGGTCAACTATAGCATTCAAGAAAAACATTGCAATTCCCATAATCATGAAAATACGTGAACAATTTTGAAACACTTGCCAAATAACGATCTCTATTGATAACAACTCACTGCTGCAGCGTACATCCGAAGGTCGGAGAAGGTAGGCCCCAGATGAAACCTTGTGATAGAGATATGGTTCAGACTTAACCGTCTGGGCTGAAGCTTAGGTATGCAAAACCCTAATCGACACACTGGGTGCCAAGTGATAATCGCGTACGGTAGAGGTATTCTCTACTTGCGGTGTTGGGACGTTAGCTATTCATCGATAAGGTGCTGTGTAATTCATGGTTCTTCCAACTACTATCGCTAAGGTTGTCACACCTACACTGCAAATCGCCCATCGTTGCTAACGATCTGTCGCCTCTCTTTTTGCAGTAAATATCGAAGCATTTTTTAAAATTTGGAAATAGCGAAAGAAGCTGCAATAACTAGATATTTAATTCTTAAAGATTGATTCTACAAGTGCACTAACATTTCCCTTGTGTTTCAACAAACGGTCAACGTTTTCTTGTGTAATTTCGATACCCATCTCACGTAAGAATTCTACTTGTTCTGTGTATTGCGTTGGAATGGAAACCTTTGGTGCTTCAACGACTGGTTCTTGCTCTACAACTGGTTCAACAACTGGTACCACCGACTTAACAGATGTTACTTGTTCAATTTCTGATTCTTCGTCATAGTTTGCTTCTGGTAGTGGACGTACAGGTTGTGGTGCTTGTTGCAAGAAAGAGCCGATGGATTGGCTCAATAAATTAGCACTTTCTCGTAGACGCTCGACATCATATGACTCTACAGAAGAGTCCGTTGATGAGACGGAACGGGAACTGTATTCTTCCGATGAATAGTCATCTTCAGTGTCAATAGTTTTTGATTCAATAGTTGGTTCAACGACAATGTATGACTCGTCAATGTTTGGTAAGAGGTCGCCGACTGAATCGACAACTGGTGACTTGGTAATAAGTACTTCGACTTCTTCTATTTGTGATTCTTCCTCAACAATGGGTTCCACAGGAGCCTCTTCTGCAGCTTCGACAACGTCGAGAATAGTTGGGGCAGTGACGACCACTTCTTGTACAACTACTTCGACTGGCTTCTTTTCGCCTACAGTAATTGACACGCATAATGCAGTGGTTGGGTTTTTAGATTGTTCGTAACGAAGGACTTCAATGGCATCTTGAAACTCTTCTTCCGTGTCGAATGTTATCCAGTCGTTTCTTTCGTCGCGATATTTTAGTATCAAGTTACAATCCAAGTCGTCTCCAGATAAATATGTAGTGGCCAACGCTTCTTCCAACTGTTTGAAAGTTGCGACGGACAATTTAGCACGTCTGATTTCATTGTTGGGTAAGAATGTCTTCAACACTAGTGGTGTGGTTGTTGGGACTGTTGGTTGTTGTCTAGAGATCCACTTGTACATTTTTTTAATGAGTTACTTGCTTTGCAAAGGTGTCGAGTTGATGAAAAAGTGATCGCAATTAGAAGTGTCAAAAAGGTGTAACGGTGTTGTAAGCGGAGCACGTGTTAAAAGGACTAACGACAAAAGTCTCATAGTAGCTGGTTAAATATCTCTACAAGTTGTATTCGGACAAGCCAATTTGTTTGCATCATCGACAGTTGAACAGTGTGTTGACTACCGTTTTGGTTTTTGCTTGAAAATAGAGCCGTTAATTATGGGTTTGTTTATAGTGGCGAGTAACAAGAGGAAGAACTTCACACTACAACAACATGATTGGATACGCAAAGAAGAAAGAAGAGTTGAAACAACACAAAAAAGACCGTGAATTACTTTCTTTTCTAATTAGCCGTCCTATGATAAAATCTAAACCAAGAACGAGATGCGCATCTGAAACGACGTACAGCAACGCAGAGGCGCAAAATAACTGCAACATAAGTACGATCGTCACGCTAATATTCGCGCAAACCGATTCTGCAACATACTATTCCCTCTCCAATCTAGGTACTTTATTATCCGAAACCTACAAACGAGTTCGTTCGCTAGATTGCCTCTTACGCGTTAACACAACATTTTATGCATTTAATCCTTTTACACGCCTACTCGGACCATCTATTGAGTGTGCATCCAACTATATAGCAGGGACAATACAAATAGCAGGAGATTACTTGGCAGCAACACGTATAAACGACTACGATATATGCAATATACGAACAGGAGAAATACAAAGATTACACACAGAAAGAGATCGTTGTAGAATGACATTGTTACCAAGCTATTTGGCTGTTAACGACAGCGATAGGAACAACATTCGCTTTTTAAATTTTTCACAAGAGTGTATTGCCACATGGACCGGTTCAGTAATGAGAGTCCCATTAGAACTGAGTGACGGGTCAATAGCAACTATTACAAATTGTGGACTACAATTATTCGATCCTGCGAAAAGCAACATGTACTGCTCTATTCGGTTGTACAACGGAAACTTTGAAATTTACGAGTGTATAACGATGATGGAAGTCAATAACAAATTGTATTTTGGAGGACCAATGGGATTTTTAGTTATTGATCTCAAAGATGAACGATTATTGGAGGCAAAGAGAACAGGAACTTCCATTTGGCCCGATATTCGGAGTGTTGATTACACTCGCGTTAAAAAGTTTCAAAAGTTGCCTGGTGGATGTTACGCTATTATTTATAATGATATTGCGATTTACGACAAGAACGATCAATTACTTCGGAAGCTGGACAAGACTTTTAGGAATAATCTATTTGAGCTGAAAGCAAGTCAAATTCCATCAAGTTTGGAATTATCAGACAATGAACCGAATGAGATATGTATAATTCCTTTTGGCAGTGGTGACAAAATGTTCGAGTTCTTCGAGGAGAATCACTACTTTCAATAAATTGGTTTGACCTCTGTAAGCAAGGCCAACTCGCAAACTTTAAACAGAAATGACCGACAAGGCTTCGTACACTTACGATGCACTAGACGATGAATTAACGTGCCAGTACATATGCCACGAACCACTTGATAATCCAGTTACACATAAACAGTGCGAAAATAGTTTCTGTTTGAAATGCATCCAGCTGTACAATTCAAATGTCCAGTTTGTCGCACTGGAAGACACATGATTACGCACAACTAAAATCACGCTTGATTCGTGACTTGCTCGAGAAAATCGTTCGCCCCAACACGTCAAAGAGTGCATTTTTCCATGTCCAAACAAGTGTGGAGGCAGCGTTGAATTTTTATATCCAAAAATACAATGCAACGTGTCCAAATATTATCATCGCGTGTACAGCAGCAAAATTTGTTCAATTTAAAGCAAAAGATGATTTTATACGAAACATCATGATCCAAAATATCAAGTAACATTGCTAGAAGAGTTGGATGAACTGTTATCGCCAAAAATCTTTGCAGTCAAACGAAAGTTAGAACAAGATGTCAATTCCGTTGACAAAAAACGAAAGAAATTAAATTTAGTATTGTGATATTATGGTTCTTCTCTTATTGTTCTTCTGGTTCCAAAACTACTTTGTGCTGTTGTCTGTTTATTAGACTAATGCACTCACACTGATTATTAGCTGTTCAGTGACAAAAAATACCGTTATGGCATTAGTACTTTTGCTTCACAATGACATTATATGAAAGTTTGATTTGGCGATGATGCTAACCACAAGGATCCTTTCGGAAAGTTAACTAAGTTAAACTGTAGTGTAACAAAGACCCTTATCAAACTTTGCACAGATTTTGCCCGAAGCGGAGAACACGTTTCGAACCCATGTCCTTTTACAAACTTCCCAGAGTGCGCTTCTGGACTTCTTAACGGCTGTACTACCTTTGCACTCCTATCAACCATGTTTATATCTATGAAGAAGCAGGCTAAAGTGACGACAGGCAACGTACGATGGTGAAGGTGTGATTTTGTGTAACAATGGATTGTGGAGGTCGTTAGTGTTGTTTGGTGTGTTTGTGTGAAATGAAAAAAGTCGGTTACGAGGTCGACATGAAATAAAAAACACATTATTATGTTCCTCGTAATGCCTACATCATGCGGTACGTATTACTTGTGTATTCGATTGGGTGACGCAATATTAAAACCGTTTACGATATCCAACGCCGTGTGGTTTGTACGTTCGAATATAGGTTATTTTCCAAAAGAATTATACTAGTAACATCTGCATAATCTTCGAAAACGTAGTAGCGCACTCAATCTCATTAGCGCCGAGAATGCGTGTGTAGTTAATGCTGAAAAGAATGTCGTGATTATTAGATCAAAAAAATAACTCCATGTACCACCAATACGTTTGCCTTGAAGCTACACCCTTGTCCCAAACAACGCTTTTCAGAACGTGTACACTGTTGCCTGAGAAATAATTTGTAAAGCGTATGTGGAATCGAAGGCTCAATTTTCAGAACGTTTTAAATGTCACCAAGCACAGTTCTCGTTACTGTGTTACTGGTCTCGTGCGCTTTGCTCCAACAATCTCTTTCTTCGAGCCTGAACATTAATGAGTCACCAAGATGGAATTAATTACGCTATTCCATTGAATAATATAAACAAAATCAATACTCGAAGATCAACACTACCAAACAGACCAATAACACCAGTACAACAAATGGCAGCAGCAACATTTGGCGCTATTGCCACTTCATTATTTGGTATTATACTTTATAATATTCTCTTGTGCAAGCACAAGAACAACCTTAACGCCCTTTTACGATATCAAAATCACTTTTGTTGTCTTCTACAAAGTTCATGATTACATTGCCACACTTGGCATCAACTTCATGGTAGAGAATTTACCAGAGAAAGAGTTCAAGAAGGCAACAAAGCACAGTAATAATTAAAATATCAACACTATTTGCCAATCGTAGCTAAAGATATGCAAACAATCAAACAAGCGGCATCGTATGATTCATGCCTCGTGATAATCACAATGAGATATGAACATCAGCGCCCGTCTAGCTCAGTCGGTAGAGCGTTGGACTTTTAATCCAATGGTCGGGGGTTCGAGCCCCCCGGTGGGCGTTCCAGTTTTGTCTTTTTATCGTTCTAGGACTAAGCTTTAAGCTTTTTCTAGATAGGTTAATGGCACAACTTGTAACAATTGTTTGTTTATTTCTTTCTTCTGGTACGAGGTGGTTCCATTATTTGTTCAGAGGCATCTTCCTCACCAGAAAACTCTTCTTCGTCTTTTCGTTTTCTCTTTGGCGCAGCTTTCTTCACAGGAGCCTTCTTTTGTGCAGCTACTTTAGTTGGTTTAGTTTTGCCACTAATACACTTGGTGAATGCTGTTTTCGATGTCTCGCTAATTAATTCTACTGGTAATTTCTCTTTCTTGTTCGGTAGATTCATATTTGCGCCATTCGCAATCATATCTGCCCATACAGACTGTAAATTTGCCTTACATGACAAGTGCGTTGGTGTATCACCAATTTTGTTAAATTGATTGAGTAAATCTTTTTGTTTGACACGATCGTGCGCCATGAGCTTTGTTAAAAGTGACTTAGTTGCCGTTTGGTTTGGCTTCGCGTCTTCAATAAATTCTTCTGCCGTTAGACTTGCTATTTCGCCATCGTTACACGCAAAGTGGAAACAATTGTTATCAAAGAGTGGTTCGTTCTCGGTAATCATATCCAATGGATGGACATCGAACGGAGAAACTTCAATAGCGAGTAAATCAGTAAAAGTGTCTAGTATCCACTCAATAATGACCTTCTTTCTATGCAAGCAGAGTAGTTGGAAGATACTACACTGTCTGACAAACTCATGGTTTTCCATTTCGGTATTTGTTACTCGGCACAGCAATTCAAAGAATTGATTACGATCTTGTTTGTTATCTTGTAACACTCGCTCCAATCCTTTCACAATCAACGCATCTTGTTTCTTTTCATTAAATATCAAAAACATTTTCAGTGATTTCGCCATCACGTCAACTGTTGATTTAACTTGCTTGAACTGCTCGCTACATAGTATATGTAGAGCACATAGGTACTGACGATTATCAAAAGCAGATTGTGCCAAGTTGACTTGGCATTGTTGTACACTTGCTCCATGTTTGAGAAGTGTATCTAACGCTTCAATGTTACCATGTTGTGCAGCGATAACAAGTGGCGTAGCGTTAGTATCTTCGGTCTTTGCATTGATCATGCTTGATAGGTTATCTTTACCTAATGACGAAACAACTTTGAAGAAGGCTTCTAGTACACGACTACTTGCACCTGTAACAAGTTGATGTAACGTTGTTTGATTTCCTGGTGACTTTTCATCACGTTTCAACACTTGTTCAGGAGAGATTTCCAAATACAATGCATACAGTGGTGTAGAGTACAATCCTTTTCGAATCAAGTACTGTAGTGGTGTAACTGTGTCACTCGAGCAAATGGACAACTTTGCATAGTGTTTCAAAAACTCGTAATTCGAGTTGACGAACACTTTTCGATTTGTCGTGTTCTGATTCTCGAGTAATAACATGAGTGGAGAGATACCATCATCATCGGCTTCCAAAAACATTGGATTATGATCAAATGTCTGCATGTTAAGTCTAATCGCGCTAAACATGACATGGTACACATTACGATTGTTTCTCATGCGAACGGTATCCAAATCTACTATATTTCTATCTTTCATATCTCTGACAAGGTTCGGGTAGTACAGAATCGCTGTCTCTAGGAATGTATCTCCGTTCTTGTTCTGAATTGTTGGACTACATCCTTTAGCGATCAAGTGCATAAATGTGCTGTGACTTGTGAATGAAAGGTATTGTATTAGAGGGATATGAAGTGGTGTGTTTCCTTGTTCATCTGTAATATCTGGTTGGAAACCAATAATATCGATTAAATCGTTAATGAGATCATCAATACGTACATTATGCCATTTGCGAACGACCAAGTGTAGTACCGACTCTTTGTTTTTGCCATAGCGTAACTCTTTCAAGAAATCGAATCCAAAAGTGTTTGCAAATGTCTATTGTTAGTGGAGATGGTAGTTGTCATACTTTGAGTACGTTTGAGTGGGCTGTGATGTCATGCCAGCGCGGTGCATGGTTAACTTCGTTAAACAATGATTCAATACACTCTTCTGATATATCTTTGCTCTCTTTTGGTGATTCGTCAAGAATGTACTGTACAATTTCATACAACGCGTTTCTACAAGCAACGTGTAAACAAGTTTCACCGTTTGCTCCCTTTTGAAACAGTGGAATACCTCTTTGGTGCATTGATTGAACATAACTCAATTGTCTATCATATTGCACTAACAACAGCGGGTTAAACTTGTGTACGAGTTCATTCGCGTCATCGAGGTTGATGTTTCCTTTTTCATCTCCCACAGTTAATAATTCTGGAAACATGTCACAGATACGATCAATGTGACTTGACTGTGTTCCTGCGCTGATGATCATCATCACCATTGCTATCGGATTCAAAGTACCAGGTACCAACACCGAACCACCTTTCTCTTTTAGAAAATCCACAAGTGTAAAATCATTCACAGCAAGTGCGTATCCAAGTAGTGTTGTATTGGCGGTGGCGCTAGAGTGTGGTAGCCGCATTTGAAAAACAGTGTTCAAATCTAATCTAACGCGTTGTGGAACGTTTGGATCGGTGATGGTATCTAGAACATGTTTGGCAAATGCGTTTCCCTCTATTGTGCCCATCGCTTCAGCGATATCTTTGACGGTAGGTAGTGATATGTCAAGTTTCTTACTTGTATCATGCACTTGCTTCATTAGTTCAGTCCACAAGTACTATTCTTGTTAGCACGATAGAATAAAACTTACATTGAACAACATGTAATTTTTTGATACGATGCTATTGCTCATACTGTTCAATTTACCTTCAGCCATTATAAAATCGAGATCGAAACCTTCGCGTCGCATTTTATGAATATATCGATCAAAATCGTTTTGTTGTTTGATGTCGATGGTATTTAACCAAAAATTATTTCCAAACAACTGTTGTCCGATTTTGATGATTTCTTCTTCGTTCTTGCAGGTACAGTCCACGAACGAGACTTTGGAAATTTTTACCTTTATGTCTTCCTCTCCGTGTAAACCTTGTATCTCGTCGAAAATGTTGGTGCGATTTATGGAAAAATTAACAAGGATTAAACTTGTTAACGTAGGTGGAACTTCGTCATAGAACAACCCAATTTCTATGTCTGTTGGTTCTGTGTAGGGATTTCTGATTATCTCCAACGTTTCTATGTTCGCGAACAAATCGAGGTCTTCCCACCTATTTTCGCGTTGCTGATAGTCCATTCTCTTGTATGTTAGTAAATGTTTAGAATATTGGTCATACCACAGTTTTAACGTTTGGAAAAATCGAGTTGAGTCTCCTGTAGTCTACTTTTGTGCTCGCAATAACATATTTTATGGAGTTGTTGTCTAAACGATAATAAATAGGTTTGTATTGTGTCCCTTTTGTTACAGTGAAACGATTAACCAAGTCCATAACTGAAACTGATGGCTGTACGTTGTTAAAACATGTTAAGATATTATACGTTAATTGTGGTTGTGAATTCGTTCTGCCATTGTTTCGATACAGTGCTCAGGGTCAAATAATATGGATACGGGAGAATGTAACCAATAATGTGGTGGAAAATATCACGTGGAAGTTCGTGCTCTGTGTCGCCACTGTACAGATAAAAAAATCCATCATTGACTACGTGTCGCTTCTTTGGTGGCATTTTATTATGAGAAGTTGTAACAAATGTAAGCTATCCTTGCAGAGACCTTACACGAGTACAGGTCTATGAAGCAATAGTGCTGGCATTAGATTGTAATTCTACAAAAGGTGATCAGTTAATCTAAAAATACAAACATCAATGCGTGTTGCTGTTCTCATTGTGGCTGCAGTGTTGGTGGCGTACGTAACTGCAGTTAGTCAAGCTAAACAACGACGTTATCTAAACTCGGTAAAGCGAAAACAAGAACATTTGCAAAGGACCGAAAAAAACGCACAAGCAAAACTTAATGCCGATGCAGAAACGATGCGTAGAGCCCATCAAGATCATCAATCTCACCTTAGCAAACGACCTGCATACGTTAGAGCAAAAATTGGAGCTTCTATGGGACCTCTGCTGCCAGGAGCTCCATATCCTATTGCCAACCCTGATTTCATTGGATACAATCCGGAAGTTGTTCATCAAGGACAGCTTAGGTATGGTCAAAAGAAGATCGTAATTCAAGGTAGAGGAGGGGAAGCGGATCAACACATTCATTCCGTAACTGTAGACTCAGTGCGTCGGCAGCACCATAATTTCGATCAATCTGAACAGTACTTACTAGGAAGAGCGACCCGAGCTCAAAAAAACCATGGAAGAAGCGCAGAGAAATATGGTAACGCAGTTGCTAACAGAGGACTCAAAACTCCACGTTTGCGAATGGAACAACAGCGAATAGAAGAATCGCTCAAATCTAGCGAAGATACAAGTAAAAGAAGAAAAGAGAGGAGGAACAGAGCTGGCGCTGAGGATAACTTGGACTTGAGTGGCTTGTTTGACACATAAGTTTTGCCTTGTAAAACAGTGACGTTTGAAACCACGCATAAAAGAATTATTGATGACAGAGTCTGTAAAAGTATTTCGATTTTTGATGCTTACCGTGTTGTAGATTGTTATTGTTGGTGACGGTGCGATAGGTAAACAACAGAAAATATTTTAACTTTATTTAGGGAAAACAAGCTTATTGATGGTTTATGTAAACAATATTTTTCCAACAGAATATGTGGTATGTTTGTTTACACTTGCACTCACT
>JAESGV010001298.1_pt1 | contig 10504 bp, 9 predicted proteins | sample 9269781 | NCBI WGS metagenome assembly JAESGV01 (sample SAMN15741586, study PRJNA653496) | algae metagenome | isolation source: Tildeniella torsiva UHER 1998/13D and co-occurring heterotrophs from... | place: Slovakia: Slovak Paradise National Park, Hrabusice, Kosice Region | collected 2000-01-01
GACAAAACTAGAACAAAGAATACAACATGATCAACAACATTAAGAAACTAAAGAAGCGTGTAAGTCACACAGCGGAAAGATGAGTAACTGTGTTGTAGCAAACAGAGGAGAACATAAATGCATTCAACTCCTTTGACAGAACTATTTTCAAAGATATTGGAGATGGTACTAGAATATTCTTTCGTATCTTACATGTGTAGACCATTTTCTTATCAATCAGATGGTTGGGACATTAAATCAAAACCAATTTGCAAAGTTGAAAGAGAAGATTTGTCAGTTCGAAAAGGGAATAACACAAAAAGATGTAATCGATTTTATTGTGGCTAACTATTAGCTGCTGGAAATATGGGAAGTCATAACTACAAAGGAACTCTCGTCGACAACAATTGCTCGCTTAACTGATTTGTTTACGCAAGTGGACTACAACAACAACCTATACGTAAGCGGGAATTCGAATAATGCTCAATATTATTAAGATTACTTGGGATGAATTTTCGCAGAGTATGGTAGCTTCAGCAGGAGCAAACAGAAACAATTTTCCGACCTACGAAGATGAACCACTTATAATACAACTTCCAAAAAATAGCATCGACAAACTTGTTGCGATGAAAGGTACAATCCAGTTGTAATCGTACTCAACACAAAACAGATTTAAAAAAGATAGCATCATGTGGCAGAGATGGCGTTATAACGATGTGGGACTCTTCTACAAACGCGGTAACGAATCGACTCAAAGGCCACAGTGCGCCAGTAGTAACCAGCAGTAAGTCGAGACAACATATTGTTAAACCTTTAGTTCACGTACCCTCACATCACAAAATAATATCGTCAGGAACTGATAGAATGTTCGTAGTGTGGGATGATATTTATTACAAGCTTATTAATCAAACACCGACACAAAATCAAATGTTATCCCTGTGGTTTAGTAACATAACAAAATTTCTATACAGTGGGAGTACTGATGGATCGATAAGCGTTTGGAATATTGATACAGTACGACTATTTAATATTTTAACTCGAAATAGTTCCAAAAAGAACCTACAAGCTTCACTGGCCACGATGATTACGTAATGGACATGTTAGATATAACAGAACTTTCGCTACTTGTGAGTTGCTCCCTTGATCGAACTATAAAATTATGGGATATAAGAACAGGAGCAGTTTCCGAGAACAAAACTGGTCACTTGAAGGGTGTAACTAATATCGCGTACTCAAAAGGTCACAAAACGTTATTATCAGTCGGTTGTGAGAAAGATATCTACGTTTGGAATCCTATGTGCCAACACGTTGTTCATAGAATCCAAGGTCATAACAATGCTCTTTGTGGAATATATGCGTTTGATAATTCTCCTGAAGTCATTTCAATTGATGTTAGTGGAAAGGTTATCGTTTGGGATGTTCGGAATTTCAAACAAGTACAACAAATCAAACTAACTGGAGAATCGAACGAACATGATAGAATCAATACTTTTTGTTATGATGAGTATCGGTCACAAATCGTTGCAGCAACTCGTGGAGAGTTGTTCTATCTAAAGTATGTGCAATAACAACTACTAACGATTAGATCTATCGAGAGTAAAAATGTAGGAATCATAAAACGAAGAGCGAACAAGATTTTGTACAATCATATTTTCAAACACATAATTACTGCTACGGGGAAAATGGCTGTCATTTGGAAAGCAACAAATGGAGAGTTACATTCGAACCATCAAGTATCAGAATATGAAGTTACAGACATTGTTCTAGTTAACAAGCAACGAGAAATTATCTGTGGAACAGTTGAGGGTGAAATTAAAGTATGTCAAATGTAACACATACTAATCGTTTAGATTCTATCGCTCCTCAATGGAACAATGCGGAAAGAAATGAAACTTCCCGATGAAGTTCAAGCAATATTCTTTCTAAACAAACTTCCTACCGTCATGCATGCCAAGAGACAGATAAACAAAGTGGAACCAGAAAGATTCTTACTAGTGGCTACTCTGAAAGGGAAAATCTTTATTGTTGATATTGTCAAGTTAGAAATATGTATGGAGTGGCAGAGTTTGAACAAATCAATACGATGTAGTGCATTCTCGCAGGAACAAACTATACTTGTTACCTGTTTCCAGAACTGCGCAGAAATGCTCTTCCCTATAACAGGTACTCAAAAGATGTGTATTGAGAATGATTGTGAGATCACTGCCTGTATGTTTGTGGATAGATGGAGTTGCTTTGTTACTGCTGATGAAATGGGTTACATCAAACTTTGGAGTATACCATACTTTCATCTACTGGCGTCTGTTAGAGTTAAAACTGTATCTACGGGGCTGGGTTTACAGCACTTGCAGTGTTCTACAGTTTCAAACTGTATAGTTACTGGTGATGATAATACGGTTTATGTTATGAGTGTAGAATACATCAACAATGCTATCTTTAACTCTATTGATAAGAGTTCAATACAGAAATCACATGGTAAGACAATGTTTGATAAAACTAATTATCTAGCGACGATCTTTGAAAACAAGTACATTCTAGACAACGCATATTACGAGAAAGTGTTAACAGAAGATGCTATTAATATCGTACCTGGTTTTGATACGGAGAAGCAGGTCAAAGTTAACTTTATGTTCGTTTCTCATCGAGACCAATTCGAAAAGTACATTCAGACACTGCATGACCTCGGACCAACACCATATATTGCGTCATGTTCAGAAACACTGTACGATCTCGGTAGTGCAGTGTATCAACCGTTTGCGTTAGTGTTAGATAGTGGAAAATGTTCTCTACGTGAATTCATGGATAATCATACGATTCTTACGAAACGAGAGGTTAGATGGATTGTTGAGTGTTTAGCAAAAGGCATACAACATCTTCATCAAGCCGGTTTTAGTTGTGGTTGCTTAACACCAGAGAGAATACATCTTGTTGAACGATGGGACCCAGTAGAAATGCAAACATATAGTTATTGGAAAATCATTAGTCCAGAGACGATTATTCCACTAAACTCTTCCATTCGTGTGGACAAGTACTGCGCAAAGAAATCAGATTTGTACTATTGTCCTCCTGAACTTGCTCCTAAAATATCAATAGAAGAACCTTCGGATGAGTACAAGAGACAAACAATATCAAACTTGGAAGAACTATTAGAGGAGAACAACTTTGAAGTGGATAGTGTAGCATTTCAAGACGAAGAACATATGGTACGTGTACTATCAGATGAGATTACACAGGCAAACACTAGTTATGATATATGGGTTTTTGCAGTGATTTTGGCTGAACTATTATCAAGAAGAAGTATGTTTGAAGGCATGACGACTCGAGAAACAGTAGCAGTGCTGAAAGATGAAAAGTACAACTTTTTGAAACCACTAGTACAACGACCGTCATTCACAAATGATATTTCACTACGAACAGTACTACAGAACGTACTTGTACGAGATAGTACACGACGATGGACAATGAACAAGATCGTTGACCACCTCGAGGGTACTGGTTGTTTGATTGGAAAGAGAATAGATACTAATCGTAACGTGCAAGGCTTACGAAAGTTTCCAAGTCCTAAGAAGAATGAAGTATTTGAGACGTTAAAATTTACGTTACATGGAACGGAGGGACTTCAACTTGCACAATTTAAAATACAAACAAGAGAAGTCAATTGTATCCTACTCCTCGACAACCCATTAGTAGTACTTTGCAGTTACTACTTGGGTGATGAAGCCAAACTTGCAATGTACACACTTAACGGTGGGTACCTGGGAGTTCTTCCATCAAAACCCGACGAGGGAGCAAGAAGAACAAGACGGAGAAAAATGACTGCGCCCAAACTAGAACCTGCGAATATTGTTAAAAATACAGACGATGATGACAGAAAAAAGAAAAAAGCGAAAAAACATAATCCAACTCCATTGGAAGTATTAATGTCACAACATGAAGAGGAGGAACGAATGAAAACACCAGAACTAAAACAAGAAACACTCTCTACCGAAAACGGTAACACATATGTCGATGAAGAAACGCAAAATGGAGACATCGACAATGATGAAAAGAATAGTATTCACAAATATACCGACAATTACAGCAACTATGATTGGAGATGGCCAAATGTAGAAGTCGATATAGGACAAAGACAAGCAGATGTTGACGATGAAGTATCAAAGATAAACGGATATCAAGAAGGATACGGAAAGTACGATTTCAACAATATTTGTCCATTCTTTAGTAATTTACAAAAGAATGGTGTGGAAATCACTCCTATCAAACCTTTTTGTATGTTTCTTAATTTCAACTTACAATTATAGATTCTAGTAGTCGATTCGAAAGTTCTTCTCCAATCATGATAGCAAGAGCAAAAGAAATGATGTTTGTAAAGTCGATCGAGCAAGACAAGCAAACTATAGACGAGGAACAGGAGATTCTACAAGACAACAAAAAGTATGTTACTCGATATATTTCTAACAATACAGTCAAGCATTTGGAAAGTCGAAAAATTTAACATTGGACTTTTTTGTGGACTCGTCCAATCAACCTAGCGATCTAAGAAGACGTACGTGTTCACATTTCTTTAACAATTTTAGAATACAAAGTGCAAATAGCCAAAGATCCATTAGGTCCTAGTTCGAGTAAAAAGTACGACAGGGCACTTTATTCTTCTGCTGCTGCTCAGTTCCGAGGATTCAACAAGAGAAAGGGAGATTTTAACTCTTCATTCACTGATATTCTTCATTACTCACCATTACGAGATTTTGCCAAAAGTGTTGGTGAAGACACCTTTGAAAAAGCACTACGCGATAGAGATAAACGAGAAGTAGAAAAATATAGTCGAGCTGTAGACAATCATAGCGATTCAGATGATGAGAATCATAAACGTGACGCACGACAGCAGCGATCACAGAGTAGTCTTGGAGAGTATGAGGATTCTTTGAAGAGAAGACAAAATTCGCTCAACAAGAGACTTCAAACTGTCGCCTACCCTGCAGATAGACGATCCATGTCTGCGCTCTCCAACCATACAAATGATACAGAAAACAAACGGTCATTGCCAGATATATCAAAAAGAATGGACAAGAACGAGCTCGATAGAAGAAAATCCATATCACAGAAAGAAGGAGATCGTAGGAGATCAAGCGCAGCTAGAATAAGTGCTAAAAGGTAGATTGTGCTTATCGCAAAAAGTGTTGATGACTCAGCTGTAGAACCACCAACGCTTCCAATATTATTTGTTGATGATCTGTTGACGAGCGATACAAGTTCAAGGCGCTCTATACAATACATAGTTTATTACAGCTGTATAAGAACCTTGCGATTTCATTATCAAATTATGGTACACAGCCGATCTATTGATAGCAAAAAGAATTGGGTTGTGACTCGGCATCGAACCACGACACCAACGCTTTCAAATTTGATTGTTTTAACATATCCGAGCTGTAAACTACAAGGCAAGGTCGCTCGATGTACAGTTATGACGAACACCAGATTAAAACTCTTGACGTCTTCATGAAGTTTTTGATCAAGAAGCACATATTATTTAGTTTAGCTAGAATTTTCATTTGACGGTAACGTGAATCAACCGTTGTAATTTGCGGTCTTTCTTGTCCGCACAAACTTGGCAAGATGCACAAACAGTTTAACCGCGGCACTGAGTGCACCTGTTCGTGCTCCTCATGTAAATGCGGAGCTCTCATAAGCAATCTGTTCTCCGAAAAACCAGTACCATCGGACGTGTCTGACTGTGGCTGTTGCGTAACGGACAATGACCATCCCAAACAATGCTTCACACGCAAAATATCACTAATTAAGAACTTTGAAGTAACTTTCAGACTAGCAGACAAGTATGTCAAAATTACCACCATTAACGTTGTTTTTAGGAACGTGGAACAAAAGACAGTAAAAAATCAAATCAAAGAGGCGATACAAATTCCAAACACGATAATCTACGAACCACACGCCATAGACGAGGAGTATTTTTCACTTATTATTTCGGGCGACTGCTCAATGAAGCATGTACTTCAACAAATAGTCTCCTCACGTTTTGGAGGTGAAATTAACTCTTCATTAATTATCTGTGGTGCACAAAAAAAGTACAAGCAGCAGATTAAAATGTTGGAAGGGTTGAAATGCAATGGATGCGTCGGCAGCATCACAAAAGCGCTCAAAAGTTTCTCCGACTCAATCCACGTTGACATTCCAACGAAAATCGTTTCTGTTTTCACAAATGAACGAGTACAAGCAACTACAGTTCAAGATATTATCACCACAATCAATTCCATTAGTGGTAAAAAAGCAGAATTATACGAACCTCAACTAGAGTACAACACTATAAAACTTCAAGTGCATGGGATGAAATGTGGAAGTTGTGTAGGAAAGGTTACGGAACACTTGTTAAAGAACGAAAACGTGAAACATGTTGATGTCGACTTGAAGAACAAATGTGTTACCATTCAGTGTACGTCATTGGACATAGAGTCGGAACTTTGTAGTATCATCAACAGGTTGGGTTTCACTGCTACGTTTTCAGGAGTTGATGAAAAAGTGCCGTTCAGTTCTCCACTAAGCCCTCCTGTAGTAGTTACAGATGCAGAAGATGAGACTATATCTATGCAGGAGAGTCACGAGACATTATTATTACAGAATAACGAGACTGATGTACTTGTAGACGTACCACAAGAAATGCGTCACTTGACTGTCAACATTAAGAAGATGAGTTGTGCATCCTGTGTACAAAAGATTGAGAAAGCAGTCGTTAACGAAACAGGAGTTCAAACCTGTGTTGTTAACTTGATTATGGAAAGAGGAGAAATTACCTACGATTCATCACTTATTGATGAGACAAAAATTTTGGAGTGTATCGAATCACTTGGCTTTGAGACGTTACTTGTATCATCACGTGATGTCAACTCTCATGAATCAGAAGCAGATGATAGAACATTTGTGCTGCAGAGCGTTTCTGACTTTTTGAACAAAGAACAAGAGCTGACAGCTCTACTCAAAAAGAAACAAGGTGTTGTAGAGTTTGATATCGACAATTTTGATATCAAGATTCAATACGACGATAAGAAGACTTTTCCAAAACAAATTTTGAGAGCAGTTAAGCAAGTCATGGGAGACAGTGAAGTAACAATTGCTGTCAACCATGCTGCTCTTGATGAGGTCACAAAGCAACAAAAAGCCATGCGTGAAACAATCTTACGCACAGAGGAGATTTCATACTGGAGAAGACTGCTAATTGTTGCAACGGCTTTTACTGTACCATTGATGATTGTGTCCATGATATTTGGTCACATTCCTGCCACTCAAGAGTACTTGATGTACGACTTTGACATTGGTCTACAAGTAGGACCACTGTTGTATTGGTTGTTGGCTACACCAGTACAGTTCTACTGTGCACTTCCATTCTACAAACTCTCATTCCAAGCCCTTCGCCATTTCTCATCAGACATGAACGTATTAATTGCTATCGCTACAACTGAAGCATACGCCTACTCTGTATTCACTCTTGTATACAATGTTGTTATGACTATTCGTATGGGTCCTGCTACTTCACATCTGGGCTATGGAGGAGATAACTACTTTGAAACTAGTGCTGCATTGATCATGTTCTTGTTGCTTGGAAGATGGTTAGAAAATATTGCAAAGGGAAAGACATCATCAGCATTGGTCAAACTCATGGATTTACAACCTAATACTGCGACGGCTGTAGAGTTTGAAGAAGACGAAGCAAAATGGGAAAATAAGCTATATGAAACTGAAGTTGATATCAGTACTGTTAGATTGGGAGATATAATCAAGGTTATTCCAGGTGGAAGAGTACCTGTAGATGGCATCATCGTTAAAGGCTCTACTAGCATAGACGAAAGTATGATTACCGGAGAGTCAGTTCCTGTCGCTAAAAACGTTGAGAGTGCTGTTATTGGAGGTACTGTGAACATTGATGGACTTGTATACATTCGCACTACTCGTACTAGCGAACGTTCTGTGTTAACATCTATTGCAAAGTTAGTAGAAGACGCACAGTCCCAAAAGCCTCGCCTTCAAGCAATAGCCGATCGCATTTCGAGCTATTTTGTACCTTTTGTCATTGCTTTATCGATCATTACTCTGTTAGTATGGTTACTTCTAGGGTACACTGGTATGTATCCAAGTGAGTGGAGACCAGAAGGTATGAACGCTTTCGTGTTTGCGTTACTATTCAGCGCTTCTACAGTCATTATCGCATGTCCTTGTTCGTTAGGATTAGCTACACCTACTGCTGTAATGGTCGGAACTGGTGTAGGAGCACTGCATGGTGTTCTAATCAAAGGAGGAAAGTCACTCGAGTCAGTATCTAAAGCCACTGTGGTACTCTTTGATAAAACGGGTACACTTACAAAGGGAGAGTTGTCTGTAGACGCCGAGAAGTACACTGGTAGAGTTGAGAATCGTTCCAACTTGCTAAAGAGAGTTGCCGCTGTCGAATCAGGATCAGATCATCCAATTGCCAAAGCAGTGTTACGCTACTGCAAGAACGAAATTGGTGACACCAATGCCAACGTAACAGATTTCATCAACGTTAGTGGCAGAGGAGTACAATGTGTTGTAGATAATGAGATCATTCACATTGGAAACGAACAATTTATGCGTGAAAAAGGTGTATCAGGACTAGAAAAGTTAACTATTGACAATGACAATCGCTTCTCTCACTGTACACTTGTCTATGCAGCTCGCAACCATCATGTCGAGTTGGTGTTGGGATTAAGTGACACAGTCAAAGAAGAATCGGCAGATGTTGTGCAAAAGCTTGCCAAGTTTTATCCACGAGGAAAGAAGCATGGTCCAATTCGCGCTTTCATGCTCACTGGTGATAACCGAAATTCAGCCAACTACATTGCAGAGCAAGTTGGTATTCCACCAGAACAAGTATTTGCAAGTTTAACACCAAGTGGAAAATGCGACAAAGTACAAGAGCTTCAACGTCTTGGAGAAACTGTCATGATGATTGGAGATGGTATCAACGACTCTCCTTCACTTGCTCAAGCAGATGTGGGAGTGAGTGTAGCAAGTGGAACAGACGTAGCTATTGAGTGTGCGGATGTAGTACTCATGACCAACAACTTGCATGGATTAGTAACAGCAATCGACTTATCTGGAGTGATCTACAGAAGAATTGTGTTCAACTTTGTGTGGGCGTTCGTCTACAACGTTGCTGCTATTCCCATCGCAGCAGGTGTTTTCTTCCCACTTATCAAGATCATGATTCCACCATGGGTTGCCGGTTTAGCTATGGCACTTTCTTCTGTTTCAGTTGTTGTATCGTCCTTGGCACTGAGAGCATACAGAAAGCCAGCATAAAATAAAATCGAAGCGTTTCGCTTCCAGTTTACCAAACCAACTAAACGTAGCAAACATTCGACACGTGCCTGTCGCTTCATGAAAAGGGAACGTGCAGACAGCACAACAAACGTTGTCGATGAAGCTGCACCTTTGTTAACAAAGTCTGCAGCAAAGGGTAAAAAAGATGAATCGTTTCGGCAGATATACGTATGCAACGCTGAAAAGAACAAAAAATTTAAGGGAAACAGTATTCACACTACAAAATACAACTTTATTACGCTCATACCGAAAAATCTCTGGGAGCAGGTACATAATAATTTATGCAAACCGTGTTAACATATAGTTTCACAGAGTAGCAAACATTTACTTTTTACTGGTAGCTGCTCTGCAGTTAATTCCAACGTTGAGTCCTACCGGACAGTACACTACCATTCTACCGCTTATATGCGTTATGGGATTATCTATGCTTAAGGATACAATAGAAGATTTGGTATTTATGCAACAAACGTACTAACATGCTAGAAACGTAGACGGTCAGATAGAAAAATTAACAATTCCAAGACTCGAACGTTTAACAAGACCAAATTTGAAAGCAAACCGTGGAAACAAGTCAAAGTAGGCGACATTGTCAAAATCAAAGATGAAGAAAGCTTCCCTGCTGATCTTTTACTTATATCATCAAGTTTACACAGTGGAATGTGCTTTGTAGAAACTTCTAGCTTGGACGGGTAAGTTATATAATACGTTGCGCTTACCAAGTAGTGAAACGAATCTTAAAATCAAACGTGCTATTCCGGCAACAAAACACATGAAAAAAGAAGAGCTAGATACTCTAAGTAACGCAACGATTGAATGTGAGAAGCCAAACAAACACTTGTACAAGTTTGAAGGTCGAATTACAATAGACAACCAAGAAGCCATTTCTTTGGACATTGAAAACTTGTTACTACGAGGATCATCACTACGTAACACTGGCCATGTATTTGGTATTGTCATCTTTACTGGACATGAAGCAAAACTCATGCAAAACATGAGTGCGTCACCTCACAAGATCAGCCAAGTCGAAAGAAAAACGAACAGATTTATCTTTTTCATTCTTGCACTACTGATAGGGTTCTGTCTGCTGTGTACAATAGGTATCATTATTTGGCATGTTGTAGCAGGACCAGAGTGGTGGTATTTGCATTATGATGAAAGTGTTGAAGGTCGTTCAGCT
>JAESGV010001299.1_pt1 | contig 10499 bp, 7 predicted proteins | sample 9269781 | NCBI WGS metagenome assembly JAESGV01 (sample SAMN15741586, study PRJNA653496) | algae metagenome | isolation source: Tildeniella torsiva UHER 1998/13D and co-occurring heterotrophs from... | place: Slovakia: Slovak Paradise National Park, Hrabusice, Kosice Region | collected 2000-01-01
AAGAACAGAAGTTTCAGATTTTGTACCTCCACCTGTAGAAGATAATTTTGACGATTTTAATTTTGATTAAATTATCGTTTGTTTCTTTTTATTTCAGTTTTGTTTAACCAAAGTACTGTATCCAGTAGTAATTGATCAACGATTTGATCCGCTACTGTTACTTTAATCTTTTCAGTTTCATACTCCATACTCTTCCAATCACCTTCGTAGTCGGGATCATCTATGAGTGCCATTACACCAGGTGACTCATCTGCAGTTAACATTTCTATAAGGGCAAAATCTACAAAATCAGTCGTTTGACTGTATTCTAAAGCTTGTTTCAGTTTTGTACGAACAAACTCTCCTAGTGTTTGTTTCACTGGTTTTACAGTTCTACGATCTGTTCGACCAAACACGTAACCATGTAACCCAGAGCTTAGTTCACGTACGCGAACAAGTCGATTAAATTCGGAAATATGTACATTAATAGAATCAAATAATAATCGATCAAATCCTTTCTGATCAATATCATCTTTTTGCATAATCACAGAAAATTGTTGTTCAGTTAATAGTGGTACAGTTCGATCAAGAACATGATCTATATCTTGCAACGCTTTTTTGCAAAACTCGAGAACGTATTTGGAATCCATGCGTAATTCTTTGACGGTTGTTCTTCGTTTTGTACTAATTTCAGGTAACTCTAGTTTCAATGTAGATTCAAATTCATCATCCAAATATGGTTTGATTTCATCTTCATCATTTGAGCCACTAAAATCTTCTAATAGTTCTGAATCATCTGTTGGACTAGCATGTTTCTGTCGTATTGATCGTAACAGTAGAATATCTCCCATTTCATTACATGTATCTTGAACAAATGAATCGTAAATGACATCGACGAGTTGATCATACTCTTTTCCTAACGTATCTTGTTTGATCTTTTCAATATCAAATTCTTCAACTGTTTCTACAATAGAATCATCTTGTGCTTTTCGCGCCAATTCTTCCAATTCAAGTTGTCTGTCATGTTCTAATTTTAGCAATCGTTCGTGATCAATTCGTAACTGTTCTTTTTGTTCTAACTCCTTTTGTTCGCGTTCTTTCTTTTCGTTTTCGATACGTTCTGCTTGAATTCTCTCTTTTTCGAGTCGAATTTGTTCTTCGATTCGTGCTTGTTCGCGGAGTGCTTCTTGCTTGCGAACTGTTTCGAGTCGTTGTTGTTCTACGAGAGCTTTACGCTCTTCTTCCATTCGAAGTTCAATTTGGCGTTGCTCTTCTTCTCGACGTGCTTGTTCTTCTTTTTCTTTTTGCTCTTGCTCTAAACGAGCGTGTCTCTCACGTTCCTGCTGTAATAAAAGCTCACGAGCTTTGCGATCTTCTTCTTCACGTTGTTCTCTCTCCCGTTGAAGCTTCTCTTCTTTTTCACGTTCTAATCGTTCCGCTTCTATTCGTTGCTTTTCTAATCGTTCTTCCTCTTCTAATCGTTTTCGTTCTTGCTCCTCTTCCAGTAGCCTCTCTTGTTCTTTCTTTATACGATCTTCAGATTCTTTGATCAACACATCCTCCATTTCATCAAATTCATCATCCAATTTTGACAACGAATCAAATTCTGTTGATGCTCTGATGTGTGATTTTTGCAATGAATCAATTGACTTGTTTGATGGTGATTGTGTTTCACTTTCAAAATCATAATCAAACTCTTCTTCAATTTGTTCATCGATTTCTTCTTTGACGTTATCAAATTGTTCAGCTTCGAATTCATCAAATTCGTCGTCGAGTTTTTCTGCTTGTTCGCGTTCTTTTTCGAGACGAGCAGCTTCTTCTTTGCGCTCTTGCTCTTCACGCTCTAGCTCTAATCGTTCTTGTTCTTCTTTTTCTTTCTGCTCTTGTGCTTCACGCTCTTTTCGTAATTGTATCTCACGCTCTCTACGATCATTTTCTTCACGTTCACGTTGTTCCTGTTCTTCACGCTCTTTTTGCAACTGTATCGCAAGCTGACGTTCTTTTTCTTCACGTTCCTTTTCTAACCTCTCTTGCTCTTTTCTAACACGCTCATCTTCTATCCGTTGAAGACGATCAAGTTCCTCCGCAACAGCCAATTCATTCAATCGTTCTTGCTCTTTTCTCTCTTGCTCAGCAATAGCTCTCAAATGCGCTGCTTGCTCACGTTTCTTTCTTTCCTCTTCTAAACGTTCATGTTCTCTTCTTTCTTGTTCTTCACGTTCCCGTTGCAATTGTAAAGCATGTTCACGTTCTTTTCGTTCTTTTTCTTCTCGTTCGAGTTTTTCTCGCTCTTCGCGTTGCTTGATAGCAAGTCGTTCTTTTTCTAATCTTTCTTTTTCCTCTCGAACTCGTTTCTCGTATTCTTGCCGTTCTTGCTCTTCTCTTTGTTTTTCTTCAGCTTCGATACGTTCACGCTCTATTTGCTTTCTTTTCTCTTGCTCTGCTCGTTTTACAGCTTCCATAAGTTGTTGCTTCTGTAAACGTTCCTTTTCTAAGCGCTCTTGCTCTAGTCGTTCTCGCTCTTCTTTTTCTTTTTGCTCTTGTGCTTCACGTTCTCTTTGTTGCTTTTGTCTCAAAGCGTGAGCTTCTCGTTCTTTGCGTTCTCGTTCTGCATTTTCGCGCTCTATTCGAGCAGCCTCTTCCGCGAGTTGAACTCTAGCACGCTCTTCTTCTAATCGTTTGAGCTCTGCTTGCTCTTTTGCTCGTTTTTCTTCTGCTAATCGCTTTTCAGTCAACTCTTTTGCTCTTCGTTCTTGATCAAGTGCTTTTTGTCGTTCTAATCTTGCTGCTTCTTCTGCTAATGCAATTCTAGTTTTCTCAGCCTCTTCACGCTCTCTTTGCTCATTCTCGATCTGAATTTGAAGTTTTTGTCTCTCTAGTCTCGCGGCTTCCTCTGCTAGTGCAATCCTGGTCTTTTCAGCTTCTTCACGCTGAACACGTTCTTTTTGTTCATTCTCAATCCGAGTTTTGTTTTGTTGCCTCTGTCGCTCAAGTCTTGCAGCTTCTTCTGCTAGTGCAATTCTAGTTTTTTCAGCCTCTTCTCGCTGAACACGTTCTTTCTGCTCGTTCTCAATCCGGATTTTGTTTTGATGTTCCAACTCGAGTCTCTGCGCTTCTTTTTCAAGCGCTACTCTAGTAGATTCTGCTTGTTGCTCACGTTCTGCTTTTTGAACAATTGTCCTCTCTTTCCGCTTCTCAATCTCAAATCGATCTTCCCATTTATTCACATGCTCCTGCACTTTTTCTCCTGCTACTTTTCTAACAGGAGAAGTTCTCTGCTCTACAATTTCTCTATTTGGTGATTTACTCAACCCAGATCGATTCAACTCTTCAAGTATACGCAACTTGTCTTCACTTCTCGAATGTTCCAGTGAATCGATCGAAACATTTGTTTCAAATTCTGTACCTAACGAATCACGTTGTACAACCTCGTTTGATAGAATAGCAGAAAATGAGTCATCCACTGAATCACTTGGCTTTCTTTGTACAACTTGTTTCCGTACTTGTTCTGAAATGGTATGTGTATTGAGAACAAATGGACTTGATGGTTCTTCTTCGTCATCTTCTAGATCATACGTTCGTTTGATGTTATCAATATCAGCACGCGCTCTCGCAATTTGTGCTTTGATTTCTTCCTCTTCCAGTTTTTGCTTGACTCGAAGTTCTATTTTTTGTTTCTTCCGCATTAAACGTTGTAATTCTCTTCTTAAACTTTCTATACGCTTTGCACGCTCTTCTATTGTAGTGTTTGTGCTTGCGTTACTGATATCAGAATCATTATCGTCATCTGCTGCTTGTCGCAACTCTTGTAATGATGTTTCTAACGCTCTTTGTTGTTCATTGAGTTTGATACTTATTGGAGAGTATTGTGTACTGATATCTTGTTTTGACATTGGTGAAGTGGCCACTTCTCTACGAATCTGTTGAGCACGTCTATCTAACGCTGCTTCTACTGGATTCTCGACTCGTTCTCTAGGTGATAGTTTTGGATGAACAACAGCTGCTCTTGGTGACGTCACTGGTGATTGAGGTGATAAAGGTACTGTACGACCTGGAGAACTAGGTTGATAGTTTACATACTCTTTATCCACTGGTATCGTTGAATCTAAAGAACGTTCATGAAACGCTAGCTTTGGAACGTGAACGTGGTCATCTTTCTCTTCTCTGTGTGGTTTCAAATTTCCAGTTCCTATTTTTACAAAATCTTTTCGCGTAGGAGCAACACCAACGACTTCTGTATCTGCTTTTTCCCACTCTTCTAGAGTGATATCATGCTCGATAACGTGTTCGAATGAAGGTATAGCCATTTGTTGTTTCCGTTTGAGAATTTCTCGTAAATCGTTTTTGGCTTGTGCGATTTCATGTGGAGATAAAATGTGAGTATTTGACTCTTCTTGTTTTTGTGGAGAGCGATGTTCTGATTTTTGTGATTTTTGGGATCGTGTGCTACTTGCTAATGATTCTCGCTCGTCGTGACTATCTCTTTCGAAAGAACTTGCCAACGCGCTAAACTCTAGATTCTTTTCGTAAATATTCTTACATCGAACTTGTAGTTTTGACAATGCTGATTGTATCGTTGATATTTTCTCTTCTTGTTGCCGTTGAGCTTGTTTGTTTTCCATATCTAAAGTCGGTATTAAATCGGCAATATCATCGTCTGGAACAATGACGTGGCTTTGAATTATTCGTCGTTTTGGACTTGATCGTTGAGTCGATTTTGGTCGTTTTTTCTTCTTTAATTCAACACGTGGTACAACTACAATTTGTTCTTCGCGCTTTCTTACTGGTGTTTTTTTACGCATGTTGTTTTGATCAATTTGTTTGAGCTTTCTGTTCTCCAGCTTCTCGTTCTTCTCCTTCGATTTTTGTTTTTTCTTTTTCACAGGCGCAATATGTCCGTATTTTTGTTTGTACTGCTTTTTGATTCTTTCATCCAGTTCCTAATAGTTAGATTTATGACTGAATGTACTCTCAAAAGCTCATGTTTTCGCAGTTCTTTTTCTTCTTTTTGATGCCGTTCTTGAATACGCTTTTTATGCTCTTCCACCTTTTTCTTGGTCATGTACTCCTATATATTAGCGACGCGGGTCTAAAATATTTACTTTTACGAGTTCTTCATCGTAATGCTTTTTCTTCTCGACACTGGTATGTGGTCGCGCATTCTCATCTGTTTGTTGTCAAAATTGGAGTTACAAAAGTACCTCTATCTGGTGGTTTTGGTCTTGCGCTTAATAATCGTTTCGGTGGTGTTTTTGTAGGCTTCTTACTCGCAGAAGTAGCTCGCTTCTTTCCATTTGCTAATAATTTAACATCGACAACAGGTGCCTTTGTCGCTGGCACCTTTTTTTCTTCGTTTAGTGGTACATAATCTGTGAAGCCAAGCTCGTCAGCAAACATATCCATGTTAATGTCATTTAACAAATCTTTCGACAGCGAGGAATCGTATTCAAATACGTCTTTCTCGGTGGTTTTAGTTGGTTCAACGTGAGCTTGCAAGTGATCATCGGTCATTGTCACTGCAACTGTTTGAAGAGAAATGAACAACTTGAAAATGGCGCCCAAACTTGTTCCAAATTTATTAGCATCTAGCATCTCCAGAATTTGCTGCTTTAGCTAGCAACAAAGCTTTTGGTATTCCCTCCTGTCTCCACCTAGTGGCATCGTTCTGCTCGATACAAAAACTGAGCAAAGTTAACATGTCTTGAACTTCAAGCTGGTAACTTGCATTCTTTTCTTTGATCAGAGGTGCCACGGAGTCGTATAAGTCAAATGGTATCCACTGATTCACTAGTGCCCAGAATAATTCTTCGCATGACGCATCAGCAGTGTTAGACACAATAGATTGACTTTCGATTTCAATCTGAATGTCACTGGTATAATCCTCGCTTGCTTTTCTTTTTCTTCTGATAGTAGGGTTATAAGTGAAATTCAAATCAGAATTCTCGACCACCAAATTATGTCCCTTATACTTTTTTGCATGCTTGGAACAATTAGAATAGGCAATTAGTCCACAGTGTGAACACTTAGCTACGCATAGCATTTTGTGACAACGACAGTAATGGAAATAGTTATACGGTTTACGCACGCCGTAAAATGTATCGGTACCTCTGGAGAGTGGCTCTCCAGACTCTCTGCAATGCATCTGAATCCTAGGTCGCATTGAAAAGATGAAACCCTGACTGTTATGATCAGCGTTGATTTTAAACTAGTTGATTGCCATCAAGCTATCTTTAACGGGAGAACTTGCCAAAAGCGTATTTAAACACAGGTTTATTACACAAATGCAAGTCTTTCATAGGCTACTAGAACTCAGAAACACATTTCTTAGCGCACGAAAAGATTCCACCCATTTCAACTCTTCTGCAGAAGGAAAAGCAAATACCGACATCGATAACTCTGTCAATAATACTAGCAGTAGCTCTTGCGTACATGCTTCTAGCTGAGAGTACATTTGTACCTCTATTCCAGCAAGCTTTCATGCACAATGAATATATGTCGAGCGAATTGGCACGAGGTAAGCACTTGTTTTCACAATATTCGAATCTTTGGTCTTCAGCTGTTTGAGCTGCGATCATGTATGTGCACAAGCACAAAGCTACGATGAACAATGTAGTTTTCATTATTTTTATGCTGATTTGGTCAACGAGCGAGCTATTTTTGAATCATTGTTAATAGTAAAGCGCTAACGCGAAATATGAATTTATTCGTACAATTCATACGCGTAGGCACGTAAGAAGTAAGTGCTAAGATCAATTGTAACTACTGATAACTAGAGTATCCTTGCTCTGTCCATGTTTTTCCATCTGGAAACGTGGTTCTAAAGTCATCTAGTGTATAGTACAACTGTGCATTATTTTGAGCGCGTTGTTTCGGGTACGTATCTTTAATAGACTCGATAATCTCAATCCATTTAGAATGCATTTCTTTAAAATGTTTCTTGCAGTACTCCTTGAAAATAAATAACGAATTGACTTGCATGTGAAAGTCACCGATACCAATGTACACATATCTGCAACTATTTTCTGAAACTTTGTAGAATTGAATAAAAATCCACAAATCTAAAACAACAGCTCCTGATTTCAACGATTGTTCCATTGATTCGTGTTTAAATGGTTGCAATGTTTTTCCAATCCAAAAGTAACATTGTCTAACGTTGTCGTACAGTAGAGAACCTGCAACTGGTGTGATTCTTCTTTTCAATGGGAATGGCATATTAATTTCATAAATGCAAGTGTGTTGACTGTACATGTGATCGTTGTCAACTGGCGTGTAGTCGATTTGTTCGAATCGTACTTGTGTATGTTCCCATTCTTTTCTCCTGTCGAAATGCATCAACGCGTCAAGTGCATGTTCAGCCGAGTATGGTAACGTTCCTGTTGCTTTTCCACTAAAAATTGTTTCATTGTCCTTGTTTTTGATTGGTCTAATGTATGAATAGAATCCTCTTTCTTTTTCATTTCGCTTGGTTCTTCGTACAGGAATCCACTCACTGTTATCTTCAGCAAATGCGAACATCTTTTTGATATCTCCATCGGTTATGCTGTGATTGTAGAAGTCTTCGACTTCTAGTTTGAGTGGATCTCGCTTTCCCTCTTTTTGTTTGCCGATAGAGAGGAGGAATGTGTCATCTTTACACTTCTTTATGTAATCCTCCAAGCATTGCGAACGAGTGAATCTACAAAATGCGTCTTCTTTCAGCTCACGAGTGATTACTGAAGCGACTCTGTCAAATAAAGTGAGAGGTACAAGTAGCTCTGTCTTTTCTCGTTGTTGTGTTTCCTCAACAAGCTTGATTGCTGGCTCCTTGGTAACTGCATCAATGTTAACTTCTTTGGGAGCACCCTCGACAATATACGTGTCCAAAATGTTCAGTACTAGTTTCACTTTTTCGGCATCAGACATTGTCGTATTTAATTTCAACTCGCGTACTTGCAAGACAAAATCAAAACCGTCATCGTTCAGGGACTGTGCAAGATACGACGCGAATAGTTTGGTAGCCTCTGCGACTGTGAACAGAGCATCAAATCGAACGTCATAGTCAGAGAGCTTCTTGACCATGCTGCGTTAACGAAATTATTGTGACAACACATCATATTGCAACCAAAATAGTATGTATTAGCTAGTTGGCAAATAAAAACAATCAAATTTACAACATTGTGAAACTTTTCTTGCGACCAATGTATCCAAAGTCTGTCCATGTCTTTCCCTCTGGGAACTTACTTCTGAAATCATCTAGTGTTGCATACAGCTTTGCATCATGTTCTGGCCTTTGTTTCTCCCATGTATCTTTGATGGATTCACAAATCCCTACCCAGCTATCATGCATTGACTTAAAGTGTGTTTTGAGCATTTTTCTGAACATAAACAGAGAGTTGATTTGCATGTGCATGTCAGCAATGCCAATGTAGACATATCGACAGCTAGTCTCAGACACCTTGTAGAATTGAATGAACACCCACAAGTCCATCGCTACAGATCCTGACTTGAGAGACTCTTGCATCGATTCATGCTTGAATGGTTGCAATGTTTTTCCAATCCAAAAATAACACTGTCTAACGTTATCGTACAACAATGATCCTGCAACTTGTGTAATTCTCTTCTTCAAAGGGAACGGAGGAACAATCTCATAAACACTAGTATGTTGACTATACATGCGTTCATTGTCACTTGGAACAAAATCGATTACATCCCATCTATTTTGAATGTGATCCCACTCTTTGCGTCTGTCAAAGTGCATCAACGCATGTAGTCCGTGTTCAGCGCTGAATGGTAAGCTACCAGTTGCCTTTCCACTGTAGATTGTTTGACCATCTGCATTCTTGATTGCTCTTACATACGAGTAGTTACTTCTTTCTCTCTCGTTGCGTTTAGTTCTTCGTACGGGTAACCACTCACCACAATCTTCAGCAAAGGCGAACATTTTGCTAATATGGGCATCTGTGATGTTGAGATTGTAGAAGTCTTCTGCTTCTACCCGGACAGGATCTCTGGCCTCCTCTTTCTTTTTCGCAATTGAAAATAAGAATGAGTCGTCCTTGCATCTTTTCAAGTAGTCCTCCAAGCATTCTGATCTGATGAAACGACAAAATGCATCTTCTTTTAGCTCACGTGTAATCACTGCGGCTATGTCGTCAAACACTGTCACTGGTACAACTAGGTCCGTCTTTTGCAATGTTTCATCTACGATTTTTATGACTGGCTTCTTCGTTGCAGCATCAATATTGACTTCTTTTTGGGAACCTTCAACGATATAGGTATCTACTATCTCTAATATCTTTGCCAATTTCTCTTCATTTGATAGTGTTGTGTTTGCTTTTAGCTCGCGCACTTCAAGGACAAAATTAAAACCATCATCGTTCAGTGAACGAGCAAGATATGAACGAAACAGTGTGGTGGCCTCAGGTACTGTGAAAAGCGCCTCAAACCGAATATCATAGTCAGCAAGCTTTTTACCCATTTTTTCTTGACGTTGAAAGGTGGAGCTTAGCTGGGTAAAAATTATAAACCGTTTCAAATTAACACCATAGCGGCTTTAATGTGGCAAAAAGCAACAGAAAATGCCATAAGCTACTAGAAATCTTTTTGCATTGCCTCTGATGTTACAGGTTCTAGAGATTCGTTTTGTAAGGTGATTTACAACAAATGCCTACTTTTTCTGACATCCCAACAGAGCTACTGCCTCACATAGCGTCATACATACCGGAATTACGCACTCTTACCATTTTCATCGACGAACTAGCGTTTCAGTCTGAGGAGCACTATACTTCTTTCGTTAATGACGAGACTGCAAAAGCACTAAATACTGCATTCGAATTTATAGCGGGTGTGAACCATGGAAAAAGCTCTGTTCCTGTAGAAAATTTTAAACAAGTTATGGGGCACTTTATTTCACAATTAAAAGTTAAACGAGGAAAGAACAGTTTCAAAAAGAGAGCAACGTGGACAAAAGGTAGCAAAGAGTGCATTCGTTGCTTGAAAAAAATACACGGACGCCCAATACCTGAAATATGGCAACAATACTATGAATGCCGTGACTATTGCAAGTTCTGCTACAGAGAAATGGCAAGTAGGTTCTTTGGAGAAGAGCAATTCTATCAAACTACAGACATGAGAGGAATCCTAACAATTCCAAAAGGATTTACTTTCAATCTTGACCACCAAATGACAACTGCAAGTGGTGGTAAAGTATATTTTAAAAAGCATATTGAAGATTTGATAAGAGAATACAAGATGGGCAATCCACCGAGCAAGAAACGCAAAGCAAGTGACGATGGAGAACAGGAAAAGAAAAAACCAAAGAAAAGGACAAATAAAGTTTGATGTTCAAAAATATGTGTATTTATGATATTACAATTTAGTTTTTGCGACCGAGATCGACCTTGGCCAATGAGGCAACGAAGGCGAAGATCATCTTTGGTTTGACTTCAACGATATCTTCCCACAAGAGGAAAACAACGGCACCAATCTTACGGGCAACAGAGATGGCGTACTTGGCGTTAAGTTGAGCGTCTTCGTCAGTT
>JAESGV010001300.1_pt1 | contig 10486 bp, 8 predicted proteins | sample 9269781 | NCBI WGS metagenome assembly JAESGV01 (sample SAMN15741586, study PRJNA653496) | algae metagenome | isolation source: Tildeniella torsiva UHER 1998/13D and co-occurring heterotrophs from... | place: Slovakia: Slovak Paradise National Park, Hrabusice, Kosice Region | collected 2000-01-01
GCTGGCAAGTTCTTGAAGCTTACATACACTGGCGTTTGTGTCTTTGAAGTGAAAATGGTGAATAGTTTGAGCGCGGCTTTGATGACCTCTATTACTAGGATAACCGCATATCTGTGTGGTGTTGCGAGTTTAACTGTTCCCATTTCGATCATGAGCGACAAGTATTCTATGAGTTGCATGATTTGTCCGATTTTGAAATAGTTTTTGAACCTAACGTCTTTTTGATATTAGTGATTGTTGACAAAGTACCTTTTTGTAGTCGTACGCTCTTTTTTTCATGTTTTACTAGTATGCTGTTGTGATACCATAGCAACACATTCAAGACGGTGTAGCCTGCTTCGGATTGTAGGACGCTATCTTCGCGCAAAAAGAATGGGAGGATGATGCGACCTGCTTGATCTATCGCCTCTACGTATTTGGTATTTTCTGTTAGGAACCGCTCGTATCTGGTCAATAGTGACGACATGAAGCTTTTTTGTGAAGGTTTGCGTAAAGGTCAACTAGAGCAGTTGTAAATGGGGACGAATAATGTACTAAATTTTAAAAGTAGGTACAGAAAAGGGGTGGTTTATTTGGCTGCGAAAAGCCTTACTGCCATTATTATGATTTGCAAAGATGTTGTTTCATAATAAAAGCCTGTGACGTTGTTATGAGTGACACAATCGTAAGCATGAGCTATCACTGCAGCGGCACACTTAGCACAGCTTTTCTGTGACAGAAAAATGATTGATTTTTAAAAAATCCAAAACGAACTTAGTGGTATGTGACTTCACTCTTCGTTGTTTAGTTTTTTGCGTCTAAATCATACTTTCCATTGTCTTCTTCTGTTATTTTGTTTTATCTTTTCTGGGTTGACCAAAGCCGTTACAAAATATGGAATGAGTTCTTCAGACGAATGCAAAGCGTCAATAGGAGAAAAATATGACTTGGAATTCGTTAGTTTAGTCGTGTGTATAATCAGTTGCATCAGTTCCATAATCATTTTTGCTGGTACGACAAACGGTATTTTAGATTTAACACCGCAGGTTCACTGGTTTATAAACAAGAAACAAAAAGTCCACGAATGAGAATATTAGTATTTATTAACGTGTACATTAACAAATCCAATAACTAAAAGTTTAGATATGGCTTCATATACTGTTTAACGCTGGGAATAGAAGCATTTCTACTTGCGCTACGTAACGTGACCACTTTAGTTACTAATTATCAGCAAAACGTTTAGATGTAGCCTACAAATATCCAGTTTGTCAAATACAAGCGTTCGTCGCAAACACAACATCATTGTCGTTGAATTGTTGGTCACTGTGCTTCACATTACACCTATATTATTCGTTAGTTGGAAATAGAAAGTTTGTTCAACTACAAGTACTGTACAAACGATTAGAGCTCGTATTTATCATTCTCACGCTACTGATTATACCAATACCCTTCTTGTAAGCGCACATTAATTCGCTTTAACACTACAGTATCATGATTTTCCCGATGCCAATCCTCAATTCAGACCCACTGCGCTACGTACTGTTATACGGCAAAACAAACAAACAATGGTGTGATTTTGCAAATGCACCAGTTGGTGATGACGATATCATTTACCCAGAAAATAGTTGGGCAGTATGGTGGGAAATAGGATTCTTCTACGCTCCCAACACACTCATCTTTATTTTCAATTTTTTAATTTACGGAAGAATCATCATGAGGATACGTTCAAACGCAGTACAGTTAGAACAACGAAAAAAGATTGAATCTGGAAATATTGGTCGTGAAGATTGGGCAAAGCATGGTACACCACCTACAAGAAAACGTGGAAATTCAGTCATAAGTTCCGCAAAACCAGTCAAGTACTACTCATCATTGAAACAAAGTGAGAGTTCTGATTCTGTTGGACTACTTGCTGAAGCAAGTCCATCAGAAGAGTTACCTATGGAACCATTCCACTTTCGATTGTCACATATTACAATAGAAGATATCGAAGAATATGGAAAATTTTTACAATCACAAAGTCGAACAGCAGCCTATTATGTACGTGTTATTTCACTTCTAACATTAGATTGGCGCATTTATTTTAAATTGGGTAATTTGGATCGCAGCAAGACTCGTATGGGAGTTTGCATACTGTTCTGACGATCCAGAACAATCAAAAACACATGGTCTATTTATATTCATATTAATCATACTCCAATGCACAGGACCTCGCTTAGAATGCGTATTACTATCCATCATCTTTGGTATCGCAGAAAACACAGTTTCACCAAACACTCTTCGCGATGTACTAAGCGACATGACATGTTTGCGATACTTTAAAGAATACTGCGCAGCACTAGAAGAATCCGACTTGTTATTATACTTTTGGTTTGACGTCATGCGCGCCAAAGTTGCACTCAAAAAGAAAATTGAAACCATGAAAGAGTCACAAAGTCGATCATTGTCAGGAGAAACAAGTCCACAAACCAGTACAGATATTGAATTTTATGGACAAAAAATTAGACAATACGTGCGAGAGATTAGTACGTATTACATGAGTGAAACAGGACCATTGTCATTAAATCGTTTCCAAGTGTTTTCCAATAGAGAAAGAAATGCGATTCGTACATTTGTACTTCAAGCAAGGTTCCGAAATATTGATCGTGCGTTAGAGCATAGTGATGATGAAGATGAAGAAGAAATTGAAGAAGATGAACTGGAAAGAGAAGATTCTGCAAATGATTCTGAATCTTCAGAAACAGATAGTTTGAATATTGATTCTGATACGATTACGCAAAGTAGTGGTAGTGAAACACAGTACAGAAGACTATGGCGATCAAAATATAAACAAGAGGCAAGACGTTTGGAAGAAGAACGAAAACTTGTTCGATTGTTAGGAAAATCGCAACTTGCTGCGTATCGTAAATTAGAACAGAAAATGGCACCATTTAAAAATTCTAACATGTTCCAAGAAATGTGTCACGTGTTACGTATGAAAGCAGTAAGTAATCAAAGAAGTTTGTACAGAGATTTAATTGTTCGTTTCTCGTCGCAAGTAAAACAAGCCATACGCGAAGTTGTGGGCTTTTTAAGTAAACCTCACACGATGAATATTGCAAGTATGGCAGGTATGCATGGAACTGGAACGCACATGATTGCTGATACTGAGAAAGAAAAAAAGAAGAAGAGATCACATGCGAGTTTATTAGATGAGAAACAAAGTGACGGTGCAAGTTCTGCAGATCAAGATCAGTCTGTAGAAGCGTTTGAGGGAGTTACTGCGGACATGTTTGTGTACGTGAAAACTGAACGAGATACGAAACGAAACGCGAAGAGTTTTATGACGTTTTAACTGTACATTTATAAAAAAGTTAATATGTCACTGAATGTTCTGATGGGACAAGTTGAATGGGATCGTCAGCTGTTTGGAGTTGTTCTGGATATTGTGTTCCGTAGAGCGCTTTTAGCGTTTCTTTTGCTGAACTTCCTGGCGCAGTATGTACTGGTGCTGATTCTGTAACGATCAATCCTCGTTCTTCATCGAATGTTGATTTTACATTCTCAACTGCATTTGCCACTGATTGTTTTGTTGTTTCTCGAATTCGTGTTAGATTTTCTGGTATGTGTTGCTCTTGAACAAACTGTACTACTACTTCTTTTGTATTTTCTAATTTTTCTGGAATGTGAGCATCTTGTACTACTTTTACTACGTTGTCTTTCGCTTGTTCTAATTTTTCTCCAACATGAGCATCTTGTACAGTCTGTACAACTGTGTTTTTAGCTTGTTCTAATTTTTCGGGGATATGAGCTTCTTGTACTGATTTTACTACATCGTTTAGCTTTTCTCCTGCCGACTCTTTCAAGAGTGTAAACTTTTCCCCAATATGCGCATCTTCGACTACAGTTACAATCGAATTTTTTGCCTGCTCTAACTTTTCTCCAATGTGGGCTTCCTCTATCGCTTGTACAAGTTTTTTACCTGCACTGCCTATTGCTGAAGCTGCAGCAGACGCGACTTCAATAATTTTGTCTCCAATTATCAATTCTGCATCGGCAATCACTTGAGGATTCGCATATCCTGTATCAAGTCTGATATCTTCCATCATGTCTAAGGTAGTCCGTTCTTCCATCATCGGTTTTCGGTTCGGTATGCTGAAAGATCTAAACAAAGTTTAGTCTTAAAATACCTTCTCGTTACACAAACCTTCTGGCATCTACAGTAGGCCAAAAGCTCAGCAACGTTGAGACATATGTCTTGTAATACTTGATCAACCAGAACAGCAAACATGTTTAATGAAGCCATAAGAGGTGTTTTCGATTGGACAGTTAAGATCATCACAGACATAAAATCATCACCGCCCAAGATGGCGATACTCTTCACAGCAGGCTCCTTTATAATTTCTAGCATAGCAAAAAGTGTTTGTACACATACAAAATATACTTAATGTGGCAGGTCATAGAGCGAGAGTTATTAAAATACACAATAGAGGATCGAATATCGGAGCATCTAATTCTAAATATCGTAGAAGACGGGAATACTATAAAATACCACTTGGAAGTAGCAACAGAAGCTGGTCGCACCTATGTGAAAAATGACACAAAAGCATACGCACGCATAGTATCACAATTTTGTCGAAAAATCAAAGATTCACTCGAAGAAGAGTTAAATGAACTCTCAAACGCTGCACAAACACTACGAGAAGTCGCAGTCATGCAATACCAATCTGACACTGATGTCTCTCTACAAGAAGGGTTTATTCAAGATCGAATCGAATTTTTAAACACTGCGAGCGAGCGATTCATTGAAGCAACTTCACATCATGAAGAACTAATATCGTTGATCAACAAAGCGCGTAGAAAAATTGTTGATTATCAAATACAAAAAAAGTACGATATGGATGCTTCACTAGAGTCGATAGTGTTTGCAAAATATTTTGCAGAGCAAGCAGAAAATGCGTATCGACACATGAGCGCTTGTATCATATCTGAAGAAAATCGTGGAATACCAGCACATATAATACGCGAATATCCAATCGTACAAAAAGAAGGACAATGCTGTATATGTTATGACGATTTTGAAAATCGAAAAGTGGTGCAAGTTCCATGCGCATCAAAACATGCATATCATGTTGATTGTATTATACAGTGGTTACGTGGGAATACAACGTGTCCTTTATGTAGAAATGAATTATTATATACAATTAAACGTGTTTAATGATCAAATCAACAAATATTTTGGTATTGTAAAGATACCATAATTTGACTTGTACTTGTTCAGTGTTTCTACTTCTAATGTCAAAGAATAACAATGTAGATAACTCTTTTCGTTGTTTGTCTAATAGTTGATGTTCTGGTGAGAACGAACGCTCCTCTCGAGGTTCACGTATGCAAATAGTTGTTCGATTACGATCTAATGCTAATACTGATAGATCATGTCCACCTTCGTACACTGTGATAATCTCTTCTGTTTGCATGTCAAGCATTTCTATTGTAGTATAGTATGGTTGACCACCAGTGCTTGTCCAGTTACGATTTCCTATTGTCCCTGTTTGTGTATGTACAAGTAGCATCTTGTAGCTTCCTATTGAAATAGGATTATCGGTCAAAGCAGCAGACTGAATAACGCGAATTTGAGTCATTGTTGTATGATTGTAGAGTATATACTTGGTACCATCTGGCTGAGATGTAGTAGTGTTGAAATAATAATTTCGCGAAGAACCTATCACATACACAAAGTGGTGATCGTTCACGTTTGTAACTTCACAGAGTCCTAGAGCTGGAATTTCTTTCAATAATTCTCCAGTTTCCATACTGTATATTACCAATGAGCTTGGTTGAGAATTGTCCATTGTACATAAACAAACTTTGGAATTTCCTAACAGTGCCATGTATTGGTGACTGAATGAAAACGATTCGAAGTTAACTACGATTTTCTCTTCTAGTACGTCGTATACGCACGTTGATGATCCTGACATGAGGAACACATACTTACTACCGAACGCGACGACGTTTTTTCCCGCATGTAAAATTTTTAATTGTTTTATGTACTCTCCACTGGTGTCTAGCGCATCCACAATTGTGAGGATATGTTCACTTGGCGATTTTGTTGGTGAAACCACTAAAAGTCTTGTTGGTGGTTGTGAAAAGCGGGTAACGCTTGTGGGAGGACCATCGACTAGTATTTGATTTATCATTCGTTGTCTGCGCATGTCGTACACGTTTATAGGGTTGTATTCTGTCGCAAAGAGATGTTCATTTATCATTAATACAGATGGTTTGACGTCAATAGCCTCGAAATAGTTAACTTCTTGTTTGTACGTCATAGGAACGCGTACACTCCGTTTCGCGTATTCAAATAGTCGTGGGTTCGGAGGAAACGTATTCATATCGATGTTCTGCTGTGCGCAGTGTTTATTGTACTCAGATAGCATTCTTTGTTCCAATTTTTGAACTAGTTGTGGTGCTTACAAGATAATTTTTAGTTTATGGTAATGTGACTAGTAAGAATGAAATGTCTTGCAATGTGGTACATATTCCAGTTCCTGTTAGCGTCATATCAGGGAAGAAGTCCAAAAAACTTGCAATGAAGGGTACATTCTCTGTACCACATGATCTTAGCCATGTTTTTAGTGATATTACTTGACTTGCATTCTGTGTAACCACAGATAGATCAACAGTACTCTTATCCATCCACACTCCATACTTTTGAATAACTGCTGTTGTACTAGAGTTCAATAAAGGTGTAGAGCTTGCATAGTTGACGTTTGGATCCTGTGAGTTGAGAGCAAAGTTGGAGATGATATTTTCTCCAGTATTTAGTACTAGTGATCCCATGTACACAAATCTATGATCGATTGTTACAGTAAGATTATGGCGTTTGCCAGCACTTAACTGCTCTTGTGTATGATTAGTGATCGTGTAGGCTCTAAATGAGCGAGAGTTGTTGTGTAGTGTATCAAGTGCCTCTTCTGCATCAATAACAAGTCGATTAGTGGTGCTGGTATACTTGTACTTGAGATTCTTCGCAGAAGTGTATTTAAGGTACCACTTCTCTGCACTGTACCCATCTAACGTAGTTAATGATACAAAAGTGTCATTGAACGTAGGTTGAGTGAGGTATTGACCTTGTAGAGTAGTCCCATTGGTAGCAAACGTAGTATTTACCACTTGATACCCATATATCCTCTTTGGAGCAGTTGCTGTAAACGAAGGTATCACTGCAGCAGTGATAAAAACAGTCAAACAACCAATAAATAATATCAACAGTAACTTTCCAAAATTTGTTGCCCTATGCATGGTTGGCATTAACACAAGAAACGAGAAAGAAACAATACACGATATAATTGCTGCAACAAACACATCTTGAGCAACACGCAAGTTGATTCGTTCAAGAATAGGTACCATAAAATGCATGAGTCGTAGTCCAGTATCTATTGAAAACGCCATCGGTATGACAGCAGCAACGTATGGTACAATACACCAAAAGAGTTGATGCCGAACAACAGTTTGGAAGAATCTTGCTAAACGTTCACGCATTGTTAGTTTTCCTTCAGTGTTCAGGTAGTACTCCATGTTACCAGAGCGTGTGCTTCTCATTGTACCTTGGTACATGTCCTCCATCTCTGTTAAGAAGGATGTATCTTCACTTGGTTGTGTTACATGAGGTTCGTCCATAGTATCGAGATCACGTTCCAGTGGTGGATGTAACATGTTCATGGTCAGTGAACCAGTACGTCTATGTTGATTTGTAAACACTGATGAGCGTCTACTAGCTGGCGTAAGTGGTTGTGCCAAGTCGTTGTTGACTGTTAGATAATAGTCGTCATCCATACGTTTGTGTTTTTTCACAGAAGAGCATTGCTGTACCCATGATAGAATATGTTCTGCTAGTAATGAAATCACAATTGGTGGTACAACAAATATAGACCATATGAGTACTAGATAAAACGATCGGAAACCAGAACTACATGTCATGATTTGGAATAGTGCGTAGACTAGTAGTAACGCCATATGTCGTTCATCACCCAACGAGTAGGTCAAAAATTGTGTCATAGTCTCTCCATGTTGTTCAATTTCTGCTTTGGCAGTACGTCTTCGACTCTTGAAACAGTTACATTCTACCATCTCTAGAATGATATGACTGATGACAGTTTGTACAATAACCATACCAATGACACAAAAGAACATGAATGTGAAGATACCTAGTACTGGTTGATTGTACCAACTAAATGGGTTAATCGCTGCTAATATGAACGACACGATAACTGCTATGATTGTACCAAGTAGCATTGATAGTATGTATCCGACTGCGTATATGATAACAATCATTAACCGTAATAGTAGTGCCATAAATGGTGTCTTGGGGAAGTATTGGTAAAGTGAAAACTCTACTTTTATGCCGACACGTAGTGCAACGACATGATCAACTGTAATGACGAGGAATACAGCTACAAGTGATACTACAATCAATGTAATGTGAACGTACACACCAGTCATGTAGTTATAGTACACCAAAAACAATCCAAAAGCATCATAGTACACATAGTTACCATCAACAGTAGTGTTTGTTTTTAACAAACTTGATGATTGATACGAAGTGATCATGGACATGACATTATCACCCAAATGTTGTAGTGCTCCACGTTCAACAACTGATGCGTTATCTAGTCTTGTATGGTAACTATATCCATCATAGTAGAACGCATAATCGAAACCAATCATACCAGCGTTTTTGAAACTTGTAAAATCAGTGTCGGCAGGTACAAATTGCATAACCTCTTCTCCTATGACCGTAGTGTGAGGTCTTGGTACTTTTGCATACTCGGAAATCAGTCCTGTTGGATGAATCCGAAACATGATTGCTTTGCCTTTACTGCCACTAGAATCCATATTGATAAAACGTGTGATACTTGGGAACCACTTGTGTTTTTCAAACATTGCACTTCCACGTATACCGGCCTCCTCTCCATCTGAAAATAAAAATATAATTGGATAACTGAGTACTTGATTTGCGGAGACTAAATTGTTTATCAGTTCTAGCATGGTGACTACACCTGTACCATCGTCGGAACCTCCGAAAGAGTGTTCTATAGTATCGTAATGGGATGCGATTAGTAATGCTTTTTTATCGATATTGTCGGACGATAGTTTCGCGTACAAGTTTGTCATGAGTCGATACGATGTTGTGTCGGTAAAGTTTTGTTGATCCAGTTCGATGCGAACGTTTGTCACGGGATATTTATCGATAACGGCTTGGATACGATCTAGAATCCATTTTTGTGTTGTAATTTGTGTTGGTGTTCCATCCACACGAGGTCCAAGTGAAGTTAAATCAACCAAGTTTTTCATCGCACGTTCTTCACTGAACTGATTAAGTGGTGATGTTGCGGAAAGTGGTTCTGGCATTCGTGAGGGAGTAATTACTGCGAATAGAGTGGCGAGAGTGAATAGAATAAGTGGTAGAACGATCCATATTAGTACGGGATAGAATGGAGTTGATGGGTAGCAGGTTAAGCACCATCTTTTCAGTGACTCTTTACGAGTAAGAATTACTGACTCAGCGGATTTCATTGCAGCGTCTTATCCACTAGTTGAACTTCGTATAAAATGATATGTCTCGACGTCTAAGTGGAGCTTCTTGTATTTTTTGCGACAAGTGACATCCAAACAATTTTACAAAACAGCGCTGGCAGTTTCTATTTTGTACATTTATTTCTGACCTAACTTGAAGGGTAGCTTCGCCAACGTGTTCAAGTAAGATATTATTTTGTCTGTTTTCTCAGCATCATTAAATATACTACTATTTTGACAGAAATGCCTGACAACTTCCTCGTTTTTCATGGCCATCTCTATATTCTCTCCTAATATCTTGTTACTATGATCGTTAGTTGACTAGATGAATCACATACTTGAGTGAATATACAATAAAAGCGCAAAATTTGATTCGATTCTTAAACGGTAGTTCTGACTCTTTGATTGTTACTGTTTGATTCACATGCGCTACTGCTTGAGCAACCTTACTTGTTAGCATAGTACTTGGTGCAACTTGTGACTGCCTTAGTACAAACGCTTCAAATATTTGCCATGGAGTATAGTACCCTTCTGCCATACTTTTCAATTTTAAACCATGACCACAAAGCGATTCGATTCCAAGAATCAACTCGTCATTGATCAACTTGCTGAAACGTTCTTCAAATTCTTCATCTACAGTACCTTCTTTTTGCTTCTTTTCCAAGAACGCTTTCACAACACTTCTACACGTTGATTTCATACTGTTCACAACACCTTCAGCATCTACTGTTGGTGTCTGTACAGTGTTCTCGAGTAAGTATCCCAATCGGAACGCAAATTGTTGAAGCATCATTATTTCACACATCAAATCATCACGATGAACAGGTGAAGACATGATAGCAGTTCTATCGTAGCAAGTATCCAAGTACAATCGACTATCCAATAATATTTTCATAAATGGAACAAAATCTCCTGTTTCCAAAATGAACTGTAAAAAGACCATTGATTCCGATTG
>JAESGV010001301.1_pt1 | contig 10485 bp, 5 predicted proteins | sample 9269781 | NCBI WGS metagenome assembly JAESGV01 (sample SAMN15741586, study PRJNA653496) | algae metagenome | isolation source: Tildeniella torsiva UHER 1998/13D and co-occurring heterotrophs from... | place: Slovakia: Slovak Paradise National Park, Hrabusice, Kosice Region | collected 2000-01-01
AAGAGGCAGCAGAGTAGAACAGCACTACTATGGTGAAGAATATTTGTCGGAAGACAGCAGCAGCGAAAGAAGAAAAAAGCCAAACAAGGCGAAAGCAGTTAAACGTGTAATCAGTCGCCACTCTTCTCTGATGTCGTCTTCTGACGATGAAGCGATCAACAATGCTGCAGAGCCAATGCCCGAGCTGCCTGAAAACACAGGGGTACTCGATCTAACTCGCATTGTTACATGGCACAACGAGCTCTTCGCCTTGTCAAAGGCCTTCCCCTACAAGCACCGTCTCCAAGTCATGACTAAGAGATACGAAGCTGAGAAACAAAAGCCTGCCTATATTCTATTGGAGGCAGATGACTTGAGATTGTTGAAGAAGCACTATGAGAACGTTGGACAAAAGAGTCGTCAAGTTGCTCTTTACACCAAGGACTTTATGCAATACTTTGTCGAGAACGAAGACTACGTTGCTGGTCACTAAGCTTCATACCTGTATATTATTGTATATATTTGATCTATGTATTAAAAACTTTGTTTGGTCAACTTTTGTGACAGAAAACTGAAATGCAAGCAAAGAAGATAAAACTCATCGTTATCGGTTGTGGTAACAGAGGACAAACCTATGCTCGCTTTGCTCTGTACGAACTAAAGCACAACAACTAACAAAACAGAGAAAACCCAGAAAAATGCGAATTGGTTGCCATAGCAGAACCAAGACAAGTTATTCGCGAAAGAATGGTCCAGATGTACAACTTGATCTCTTCTAATGTGTTTGATGGTTGGAAATCATTTTTGGAAAACAACAAAAAGCACAAAATCGAAGCAGATGCAGTAGTTGTGGCCGTACAAGACAGAGACCACTACGAATGCGCAACAACAGTCGCTGACGAAGGTTATCACATGGTATTTTTCCATTATTAAGCACTAAACGCAATAGTTACTCGAAAAACCACTCGCACCAACTGAAGATGAATGTCAAAAAATTGTAGAAGCTGCAGAACGAAACAATATCATGCTTTGTGTTTGTCACGTTATGAGATATTCCCATATTACACAAAAAACAAAACAACTCGTAGATTCAGGTCTCATCGGTACAATCGTCAACATACAACACTTGGAACCAGTTGGTTTCTACCATTATGCGCATTCCTACGTTCGCGGAAATTGGAGAAATGAAGCAGAAAGTTCATTCATGTTACTCGCAAAGAGTTGTCACGATATTGATTGGATTTGTTACATTATGGGTACTGAACCAAAACTCGTGTCATCTTTTGGATCTCTACTCCATCTAAGAAAAGAAAACAAACCAAAAGATGCATCTGATCGATGCATGACTTGTCCTTCCCACGTTGAATCCAATTGTGCATACAGTGCCAAAAAGATTTATTTGGATTTGATAAAACAAGGACATACAGATTGGCCAGTTAAAGTTGTCGTATCAGATGGATCTATTCCAGACATTGAAAACGTCACTGCTGCATTAGAAAATGGTCCCTACGGACGCTGCGCATACGAGTGCGATAATGACGTTGTAGACAATCAAGTAGTGAACATACAATTTGAAAATGGAGCAACTGCATCGTTTAGTATGATCGTATGTTCTACGTTACTGAAACTAACTCAAAAGGCGTATACTAAAGAGATATGTGAGAGAAAGACCACCATTTTTGGATCAAAAGGTTTGTTGTTATACTTGAATGTAACAGTAAGGTACTTTGGAAGTTCTACAAGGAGAGCACAGAATTACTCATTACGACTTTTTAACAAGAGAAACACATGTTATGGATGTTATGCAAGAATGGCATGATACAATGGGCCCAATGACAACAGTAAGTTGAATTCGATTTGATTCTTAATTGAATAGAGTTTGAGTGGACATGGATTTGCAGATTATTTCTTGATGAAAGCGTTCGTACAGGCAGTAGCAGAAAACAACCCATCGTTGTTGTTATCGAGTGCAAAGGAGTCGTTAAAAACTCATAAGCTGGTGTTCCAAGCTGAGCATGCACGTAGAACATCTACTGTAGTTAAGGTTTAATAAAATCTGTAACTCATTTCTTTTTGCCCCTCTTTGCCGTGTAGTGGTACATGTATGAGCAAGATGACTTGTTTTGTTGTAAATTGACAGGCGACAAGCAGGCAAAAACACAAAAAACAGGTGATCAAACATGGTAGACGCCAAGTTAGAGAAGATAATAATATTCATTATCACACTATTCTTTCCTATGGTAGTTGCAGCATACGCAGGCAGCAGAGCAAGCTTGAACAAGGGACTGTTTATGTGTATTGTTTACACCTTTATCGCTGTAATAATCACGATGTTGCTATGTTGCTTGCTGTGGCTACCAGGTGTTATCTACGCATACTATCTAATAGAGTACGATTTCTTCGTTAATACTAATATTTTACCAGAGGACACACAAAGTACATTCCAGGACTTGGCTAAATTTGACATTTAGCACATATAATGCAGAATCTTATAAATACTCAAAATTTAATACTACCTGTTGAGTGCAGTTGGCCAAGCAGGTTGATCATTGCCTTCAATGGAGGTAGCAAGATTGTTAGTTGCCAACAGTGTGTGTGAAGTTCCACCAATACGCTCTCCACAATCAGCACAGTTGCCGACTTGCATTGCACCTCCACATTCACCAATGGCAAACACATGACCATTGGGACATTCAAACCAGTGACCTCTTGCACTGCCCATACCTGCAGACACAGCAGCAATTACTTCTCTTCGTTCTTGTTCGATAATTTGTTGCCTCTGTGCTTGCAACTTTTGCTTCAAACTTTCCATCTTGTTTACTGACTTCTTTATAATGTTGGAGTACCTTGGAGCAACAAACACCGGTCTATTGCAAGTAGGACACCTTTTGTATTCTATTTTCTGTGCTCCATCACCTGTTTGGTTGAAATATTGGTCGAGAGAATCTACAAAGAACACATGACCACATTCTAACTGATACACTCTGTCGCTGTCTCCTAATAATTCTGAGGATGAACACATTGACAAAGGACAGCGCATTTGCTTGTCTTCGCTCTTCTTTGCGTCGCATTCTATGCATGGTGGACATTTTTCTCCACACAATCCACGGCATTGATGTTTGCACTTTGGAAATATTTTTGTGCATCGTTCGTTGCAACCTGGTCGATCACACAATTCGAAACAAAGTTTGCTGCATTGTGAATGAGGGCATCTATTCTGGCATTTTTCTCGGCATTTGATACATGGCTCGGTACAGGTTTTCTTGCACCTTGTATGTGAACATTTATACCTGCAAGTTTTTTCACATGGTGGGCATTCTTTGTTGCTACAATTATGACCAGAATTACAATCGTGGCCGCAAATGAGCATTCTGTTGCATTTTTTGTTGCAATCTCCATGTTTTCCTGTTGTCTTACATTGTCCACACTGTCCCGCGCATTTATGGCCACATTCCAAAAGTTGAGTGCATGGAAGATTGCATTTCGGAATGGTACCGCAAGTGTACTTGAATTTTCTACTACAGTCCTTACAGGTCTCCTCTTTTGTTGCAATGCATGGGCCACAGTGTTTCATTTGTTCACAATCACCACATTTGGCAGAGCATTGATGTCCGCAAGTAAGTTTCTTTTCACAACGATGACTACACTTGAGTTTTGTTCTATCATCTGAGCATGTAATGCATAGCGTATGACCGCACATTGGTAATTTGTAGTCGATCTTTGTTGTGCATGGCCTACATGTTTTACCGTGGTGACATGTTGCTTTGCATTTGTGTCCGCAATCAAGTTGCATATTACACTGTTTGTGACATGATTCACGATCATGATTGCTTGGGTGGCAACTACGAGGGCATATGTGACCGCACTCGAATTGATGGTCGCATGGAACTAAATAGTTAGTAATAACAAATGTATAACATACGTGTACAACCACCATGAACGACCGCATCAAAGTCCCTTGGGTTTGTGATCTTTGTTACAGTTGTTGGATGTTTTGGACAACATAGTGGAAGATAATCCGACACATAGTCTTCCATATGATTCAACACGCGATACCAATCATCAATAGTTTCTTCCAAGAGTTTAGTGTTTCCGATGACGTACAATCCATGTTGCGCTCTTGATAGAGACACGATAATTCTATTTTGAATACCCACGAAACCAGCCTTTTTGGATGGATTGGATCTAACGAGTGATACCAATACCACTTTGTTTTCTTCACCTTGGAAATCATCTACTGTAACAACACGAATGCCGTTCAATCCCATTTTAACTAATGTTCTTTTGATTAAAAACAGTTGTCCCTTGTATGGTGTGATGATGGTAACATCTTTCTCGTTGTATTCTGGTTGGTTGACCAAGTATTTGGCTAATTTAGTAACATAGTTTGCTTCATGATCATTTGTCTTGCTTCTGGATTCGTCACCAGAGTTTTCCAAGTGCGTATGGCTGATGAAGCGAACATTTGCTCCCACACCTGCAACATCTGGGTATAGTTTGACACGATTGTGATCTATTAGCGCAGGGTAGAACAATCGCATGATCTTGGATATTTCTGGTCTCATTCTCAGTTGCGTGCAGAGTGTAGTTGCTTGGATGTCCATCTTGACAAGCCTTTCGAACATACTGATTGAAAAGTTGTATTTTCTCTCGAGTTCCATTGTCGAAACTTTTGGTCTTAACTGCTTTTCGTCTCCAATCATGATTAAATGTTGAACGTCTTTGTGCAAACAGGCAATGACTTGTGCTTCCAATAACTCAGCAGCCTCTTCAATCAAGTACACTGGTGCTTTTAACTTTTTTAGCAACTGTTTGTGGATTGACGCAGCGGTGCTAGTGAGGCCAATCAGTGGTGTTCCTCTGAGTACTTCTAACCTGCTTTGTTCAATGATTTCGGCGCGTCTTTTGAGTAGTTGATTTGCTTCGACAATGAGAGTTTTGAGTTTGTCGCTGCTTGCAGCACGAACGTGGTCTTGGAGCTTCTTGACGATTTCCTTTCTGTTATTAACAGGAATGTTGCATGGGTGTTCTCTGGCAAACATCTTGTTGACGTTAATGACATATTCATGTAATGATCGTTCTTGCTTTGTCATATCATAGTGACGAGGGTTTAGATCTTCCTCATCATCGTCGCTATCTACTTCCATGTCCTGTTGCAACTCTCTAAAGTTAGCTTCAAAATCTTGTATTTGCAATCTTTCTATTTCGAGATCGATTTCCTCGTCATCTTGTGCTTCTGGTTGAGCGACAGGATCTTCTGGCACGTTCAACACTATTACAGCTTCCCAGTGATGTACGTGGCGAAGTTCCAACAAATAAACTACCATGTTCTTAGTGTTTCCTGAATACCCGTTTTGAAGTAACATCTCCAATTTGACAAAATATTCATCCATCGACTTTTTCGATTTGCCCTTATCTATACTCTTTCCTGTAACCAAGAGGAGATTGACAACAGTCTCAACATCAGATTCAGTAGGTACTTCAGGTGATAGAATCTCTCTAATTGTGTTGTGAATGACATTGTGGGTGACGATTCCTGCTTTCCAAAGTTCACCAATAAACACGATATTGTTGATACGATGCCTTCTCTGTTGCTGGTTGGCTTGTGCATCTTGTTGCGTAACGACCTTTTCAATTTCTGGTATTTTACCGTTTTCAATGCATTGTTGAATGACATTTGGAATAACCTTGTGGAACTCTTTTCCTTTCTTTTTGTTGTCTACCAGACTTGCACATAATTTCGCGAACATGGGTGCAACGCTACTGTCTTTTGCTGTGATCTCACAAATATCTTCTGCAAAATTCTTGAGTTCATCGTGGTCACGAGATTCCATCATTTGACTGATTGCGTCAAAGTTACTCTCATTCAAGTTTGTTAGCAAATCATCTGCATCTTCAAACAGGTCACCTTCTTCTCCTGCTTGGAGAGCACCAAAGCGATTCTGAACTTCGATTAGACCTGGTCTTCTTTTGTTTCTCCTTAACGCAGCTTCTCGAAGATCTTCTCTCTTTTTCACTTCTTCACCATGGAGCCATGCTTGTACTGCGTCTTTATCAGTCAATCGTGGTGTATTTGGAATATCCTTGGGCAGAAGGTACGAACGAATATTTGCTAAAATGGTTGGTAGATACGTAGCGACCACTTGCTCCGTTTCACTCTTGGCTCTTGACCATGACTCTTGCAGTTCACGGCGTGTTTCATAAATGTTATAATCGATTCTCTTGATTTCGTGGTTCTGTTTTGATTTCAACTTTTTGAGTGATCTATTAAGTAGTTTCTCGTTTGTTGAACGGGACATTCCTCCTATGCGAACTAAATTGGGAATTTCATCCAATACACTTTCCAAGAATTGGTCCAATGCATGGTTTGTGTAGCAAATAACCACTATTGTGCGACCATTCAAGTACTTGGCGAGTAGCTTTGTTACTTGACTACCAACAAATGTTTTTCCTGTACCTGGTGGTCCTTGAATCAATGCCAATCTATTCCGAAGTATTGTACATAACGCCTTGCTTTGTGATGGATCCAAAAATGTTTGATCATCAGGAATCCAATTCTTGAGTACATTTATGTTGTGCCTTCTTGTACTGTCTTTCAAGAGCGACGAGATATCAATGACTGGATTGTCAGCGATATACTTTGGTGGTATTTCCGATGCTTCTCCTTCTATCAATTCTTTTTGGAATGGTAAGTCGTCATGCCTTGTGTCTCTGATTGCTTGTAGTACAGGTTCAACTGACTTGAAAAAGACTGGTGTTTCGAGCATCATGTAGACTTTGTTGTGGTTTTCCAACAAGTTATCTCTGTCAATTTCACGGTAAGGTTCAATTGCAATTTGTCCATTGTTCTGTTCTACAACAACAGCAAAAATCATCATACCGTCTAAAACGATCTCTTCACGACCATGATAGTCTTTCTTTCCAGTTGACGGAGTCAAACAAAGCAAACTTCCAAACTTTAAAAGATTGAGCATCTTTGCTTCGCTAAACTTTCTGGTAGTCTTGAACGAAATATCCACTTTGACGTTACTCTTGTCTGCAGATATTCCAATGTTCAAAATACGAACGTCTGTGTATACTGGTAGGTCATTATGACGATAGTTGTCCGACTTGTATGAATCTAAACCATCACGAAGTGGTTGAATATAGTCTTGACGGAGTAAATGAAAGTGACAGGACAAGTATTGAGCAACTGATCCCCATTTTGTTCCAACTCGATTTGGTTTGAGATTCTTTGGAATTTTGGATGTTACATCTTGTAACGAGGGTAAAATTTGCTCATTGTGCAAGTGATATTCTTCTACCTCCTCGTCCTCCTGAGTGATGATGCGTACTTGTTGTCCAGATTCGATCCGTTCTTGCATCCGACAAAGGATCTCAATCTCTTCACTCAACGAAATATCTGGATCAACTGTTTGCATAACTCGATTCCATGAGTTTCGCAAATCGGAAATTGGCAATATTCTAACTTCATTTGGGCATCTTCGAAGTATTTCATCAAAAATTTTGGTAATCATAACAATGACTTTCTTTTCTGCTGTTGCGCGAACGTAGCTTGGAAATAGTCTGAATAGCATCGAGTTGACAAACATAGCAAACGCTGTGTTGATCTTTGAATCGTGAATAGAGCCCAAGAACCTCTCGTGGGTATATAAACGGAGTATCTGGTCCCACATAGCCAATTTGACTTCCGCAATCTTTGAGTTGTTGAGCACATTCTTGTTAAACTTTTCTGTTGCAATTGTTTCCGCCAAATCATATGAAACTTCTTTTTCGCCCAGGTCGCGAAGGTAAGCTTGTAATTGTCTTTCGTTCATGGAGTCTCTTTCCACTTGTGTACGATTGGTTGTGGTCGTACGAAAATTTAGATTCTCGTTGCTGATATTGATTTTTTGGTAGCCTCTACCGAATCCATGTCTATTCACGCGTGTTGTGTATGTTTCATGCTCTGTAGGTGGTTGCTTCTCTTGCGTCTTAATTTCATTGATATTTCTGTGTACAAACTTGCAATTATTACCATACCTACATCCAGTAGGTGTGTTGTACGCGTTGCAGTATATTGGTCGTGATTCTCTTTCTAATTTGTACTGGTTGTTGTTTTGCGTTTCTTGTAGTTGATTACTAGTACTTTTGTAGCCACGACCAGCATAGGTTCTGTGCGCGACAGGTGTTTTTGTTTTTTCAATAATTTGAGCATGCTCTTGCGTCTTCTTTGGCGTATGCGCACGTTTGTTGGTATTCTTAGGAGTAGTGTGCAATAGCTTGCAATGTTTGTTTACACATTCACTTAAATTGTAGTTGTTGCAATACTGTGGGTTGACAATAAACTCGTCATTTTTTTTCCAAACAGCAGTCAAAATAGATCCATTTTGATCCACTACTGACGTATCTTTGCCGTCCACTAAGCAAAAATATTTACCACGATAAATGCCTTTCTTGAACTTGGATCCAAACTTTGTACCGCATGTACGACAATGCAAGCGAAGCTCTTTTCTTTTATCGCCTTCTGCAGGAATGCTGGTACTGGCGTTTTGCAATACACTATCAGAAATACCAACATGTCTGTTCCCTTGTTCGTCCTGAATAATAAAGAACTTTGGTTCCCTATCGTTCTGTAGTCTGTTACAGATTTCTTCTTTGCAATTACTGCAAACAAGCTTGAGCGTCTGATTCATTTCAAATTGTTTAATAAAAGTTTGTCTGTGTTTATCCACTTGGAGAAATTTTCCTCTCTTACAACAACCTTAGAGGAAAACACTTTTGCTCACATAGAAGGTTTATTCTACTAACTGTAACACAAACTATATGCATCATATCACAGCACGAACGCCAACATCAACAAACTGGTGTGCTTTGACATTTTCAAGTAAATTTCGGTCAATGCTGCAACTAGCCATGGCAATACACGAGAGTATAATACCTGTGCCATTTTTTCAGTATCGAACATAATTCCTGAAACATAGCTCCTGTATTCTGCTTCAACATGTGTAGAACTGTAGAGCATATTTTGTAGTGATACTGTTGTACTTTGTCATCGTTATGCATTCTACGTTTTTCTAATATGCGTAGTAGACAATTTGTAACTGTGCCAGTAAGCAGTGGATCGTTTATCATTTCAATGTACTGATTGACCACAATACTCTCTTCTTCAGGAGATAGATATTCAAAATTCTTCCGTGCTGTCATACATGCAACAAATCGACTACGAGAGTTCGTTGTAAATGGGTAACTACCTCGCATTGCATCAATTATGAGTGACGAGTATGAAGAACCTCTTGATACAAGTTCTACGCACATTATTCCAACAATTTGATCGACTACGTCGTTAGGTCGAAGTAGATTGGGAATTAGCACTCTCAGGTAATCAATAGCTTCATCTGGACACTGCGAAAGTATGTATTTTAAAACAGTCCATCCATCATCTTCTCGTTCGAGGGTACTAAAAGTGACATCATCCAACATACATTGTTCTAAGCGTCTCAACCCTTGCATCAAGGATGATAACCATTCTTCAATAGGATACAGACGTGATCTAAATAAAATTTGTCCAACTTGGTATGTAGACCTAAAGTTTGAGGCGTCTCCATATCGAAATTGTTCTAACAATAATTGTTCAGTGTACTCTAGACTATCAGGTATTTCGTCTAATGTTGAAAACGAAAGATGTAGCGCTAGAAAATCAATGATGCTAGCCCTTGTGTCATTTTTGTTTCTACTGCTTTCCATGAGTGATGCAAATATGCGATTCTTGGCGAAATCAGGGAATGTACACATAGAGTGCTTGATGATCATCGAAACTGAATGTCTGTGACCATATAAACATCTAGGACCGGAAATTCTCGATATTAGCGCTTGAGCAGCAAGTACGTGTCGTTCCTCTGGAAAATCTGCATTCTCATATACATCTTGAAGCACGTAAACTAGACTAAAATTGTTTCCCAACTCATTGTTAAGACTTGTGTGTAACGCCAACATAAACATTTGATTTTTGTTTGCCAGTAACCCGATTGTTTTAACAACAATTGCTTTCATAGCGTCTCGGTACGCTAGTTCTCTATGCATCGATATCAACACTGTCATTATTTCTCTATGATTATTTGGTTCGGCAAAGCGCTCTGTGTACCGCAACAGAAATTTTTCATAGTTGTCATTATCTCTTATTAAGCGCAGCATTTGTGAATACAAGTTGGTCAGTTTGTTTTCAGGAATAGACGACAAATCTACTACCTCGTCTGTAGTTAGCGATTCGATGACTTGGTTGTACAGATGCGCCAATCGAGGACACTTTTCCAACATTGTTTCGTTTGAAGTGTGACATGATATTACAACAAGAACTGTTTTTACTGTTGTGACACATTTCTATGGTGGTGATGTTTGTGGATAGACCAAATCTTCATCAATTGTTGATCACTTGTTGTCATTAAAGGTATTTTGATCTCATCAACCATCATTGTACCATCATAAGGGCACTCACTTGCAATCATGTCAGTTAACTTTTCAATACAA
>JAESGV010001302.1_pt1 | contig 10484 bp, 4 predicted proteins | sample 9269781 | NCBI WGS metagenome assembly JAESGV01 (sample SAMN15741586, study PRJNA653496) | algae metagenome | isolation source: Tildeniella torsiva UHER 1998/13D and co-occurring heterotrophs from... | place: Slovakia: Slovak Paradise National Park, Hrabusice, Kosice Region | collected 2000-01-01
ATCGTTGTCGTTGTGTTGGTGACTATTTCTGATCACACGCTCCTGTTTCTTCAAGTATTCTAACATCTCGGCGCAATCATCACACAAACCCATGAACGGCTTATCCATGGCGTCCCTGAGAACGCGCATCAAATCCTCCATCATAGCTTCTTTTTCGAGCGCGACTTGATTCGCCTGCTCACCATCCCACATCAAAGGCGTGTTCTTTAGAGTTGGAGCCTCCTCCTGTAAGTTTACCAAAGTTACTGCTTCTACAACAGGGAAACACTGGTCAATGAAACATTGACCATTATCATCATCTACTATCATCATTTTTCTTCTTTCCTCTTTTTCAAAGTTTTCCTCTTCCACTCCGAACGAAATCTGAGCTCCATTGCGCATGACCAAACCACTGTAAACAGAGTTTGTTGGGTCTACTTCCACTAGACGCTCAACAAAGTTAAGCGCTTGCGAAAGTGTCGTTTGAGCATTCTTTACTACTTGTAGTCTTTTCTCTTTGACCAAACAAGTTGGACATTTTGATGGATTGTGACCAAAGATGTCTATTTGTTGTACAGATGCATTAAAGTGCTTAAATTGCCGCTTAGCTTCCAACAAGAACGCATTCGCCAGAGAAAACGACTCTTCTGCAATCATTTTGCACAAATGTAGGACACGATTGCGAATATATGACCTTTCTGGACAGTTTGGCTCGTACATTATTCTTTCAAAGGGTGTGTTGTGCTCAACATACATATAATGAGCAGCATCTTTAAGGAGTCTGGCAGCATTTCTAAATTTGTTTGTCCTATTTAGTTGATCTGTCTCTGGATCAATAATCGTTTTCTCTCTTTGTGACTGACTGAACGTGCTCCTAGACACACTTGACCTCTTTTTCTTCTTTGGATCAATAATTTTGTTAACTCTTCCTACAGACCGTTTGGTGTTCTTGTGGAATAGCTTGTAGTACTTGAACAGATCATAGAGTACCATGGCATCTACCATATCAAATACATCTTTGTCAGCAGCGGTGTTAGCTTCTTTCAAAAGCGACATTTCCTCCATACATTGTGCTGCAATGATACTTAGAGCGTCGCTGTTCAGGTGCATGCTATTCTCCATTTCTCTTCCTGCTGTTTTGAAGAGCTCATTAATTTGTTTACCTCTGTTGATTCCTCCTCGTTGATCACTCTTGACAGCTAGTAAAAAGTCCATCATAGCAGTGTATGCCTTTGGACGTCGCGTACGCATTGATCCTAGCAGTTCACGATTGTCATTTGACAGTCCCCTGCTTAGTATGATTGGTGTAAGCTCTTTGACTGGCGTAGTTGGTCGTTGAACTAGTTCCATCGATGGACGAGTGTTTGGTGATAACATTTTGCTGCTAACAGGTGACTCATTACGAGTAGTTGTTTGCAATAATCTTGGCTTCTTTTCTGCTATTGGTGACACTACGCGAGAACTAAACCTTTGTGATCCACCAATTGGTGTTCTGGCACTGCCAACAGGAGTTGCTCCAAGCACTGATGCAGGTGTACTAGCAGAGAATTTACTTCTTAGTGGGAACATTCTTCTAAAGTTGGATGGAGACATTGTGCTTTCAGCACGGAAGCCAGGAGCAATTTGCTGTGAGCCTCGTAGTGATACTCTTGTTGACGATGGTGTCATAACGGACCCACCTGTTTGAGTAGCATTCATGTTTGTGTCTTTCATACGAGTAATAACACCCATAGTAGAGTATCTTGTAGGTGTTCTTACAGATCCTGTTGTTGAACCAAGTCCAACACTAGATTCTGCTCTGGAGTCGTTCAAATAGTTTTGCAAGTACATACTACGAATCAATCGTTGAATATTAATTATACGAGATTCTGTAGTTCTTTGCATGTAGTTGTCAGTGTATACATGTCGATAGTCTGGTGGAGAACTCCATGGCATGATCATCTTCCATAAGAACAATAGATAAGCGATATACTTGGTACCAGTAAGGATAATGAGTAAATATATGTTTTCTCCAAGGATTGGTACTCTACTAAGTACTTGACCTAGCTTTCTGAAGGGTTTGGCTGTTAGCCTGAGGAAACTCAAAATGATTGCTTCACAGCAGTTCCTTCTCACCGCTCTGTTGTATCTATCCATAATAGAATGATCATTATCAGGTTCCAACTCAAGAGCTCTATTGTATGACTCTTCCTTTTGTAGTTTTCGTCTTCTTAGTTGTTCTTTAAGGGTTGTAAGTGAGTATGCTCTATCTTTGTTCTTGATGTTGTAGTAGTTTGTAGGTTTTGTTCGCTCTGGATCATCTGCGAGAATGCACAACTCCAAATCTAATTCAAGTGATTCTAGGTCGTCATCTCCTTGTATTAGAGATCTATACTCTAGTTTTAGTTGTTTGTAGAGCTTATCGTTCTCAATCAACTCTTCTACATGTCCAATAGGACATAAATGCTTTCTCCAAGTTTTGATACGGTGATGATCCTCGGCATAGAGTTTCTTCCAATTACTATAAGTTGTACTAGTTGGAAAAGCGCCAGAGTTATAAGCAAATGGACCCCATATAATCAACACCATCATTAGTATTTGATACGAAAGCGTCTCTAACACAGCCAAACCTCCCAGTCCTGCTTGTATTACATACAATATTGTTAAAAATCCTACGGGGTAGAAGTGTGTTACTTCAAAAGAGCTAAACATGTCTAGTATCGATATATGGTTCAGCGAGTGTGACCTACCAGTGAGTTTATGTCTAGCAGGAGCGCAGAATCCAAAGTGATAGTAGAATGCTGTATTTAGCGTATGCACGACATTATAAATAAACACGTTGACGAAAAAATGAATAACATAGTTGAAAATACCACTGATTATGCCATCTTCTAAGAGAAGCAGCATCAAACCAGGCAATGACATGAACGCGATTGCTTGTGTAACCATTAGTGCATACGTAGCACTAACGTTTGCTGTTTGCAGTGATATGACTGAACTTGCAACCGTAGGCGCTATGTCGTTGGATGCCATAGATGCTAGAATTATTGTCATCATCATCATAAAGCAACGACAAAAGTGTAGTACAAACATTGACGTGATTGTCTGCCACGCTTGAGTATATTGTCCTACAATTGTGTAGCAGAACATGATCTTATCTAGCATAGAAAAGTGACGTGACGTCATGAGTATGTTAGGGTATCTCGATGTAGATAACTCGGCTGCTGCAGCTGCTCGTTTTCTATTGTATTTTGTTGTAGGTAAAACAGCCACATCTCTTGCTTTTCCAACCTCATAGTAATCTACGAGTATGCTCTTTCCACCGTTAACGATGGTATCGATACCAGTACATAAACCTTCTGAGACATCGCTCATTTTATGTAGTCCTGTTGTGAACATCATCCATGTACCATGAATAATATCAGAGTGTCCATAGTGCAATCTTTGGCCAATCACCGAGTAAACACGTTGGAAGATACTTCCAAATATTCTCTCGTTGAACGCAGAGGCGTAACCTGCAGCTGACCACTTGTGTAGTAATGAGAACGAAGGGCAGCCAACAATTTTCACTTTAGAGTTGTTTTCAAACTCTTGTAGTGCATTTGGCAAGAAGAAACTTTGTGTGATTGCGTTGTCCATGTTGCAATCTACTGTTTGTGCATGACTACCATCAAAGAACTGACTCATGAAAGCCAAATTTGCAGGCTTTCCTTGTCCCATGACTGTAAAGTCACCAAAGGTATCAATCGAGTACACAGTATCAAATCTTTTCTCGGCTTCGTCCCATGTAGTTAAATTCGCTGTCCATGTGTCGATCTTGTCGTCATGCTTCAAGTGAGCGATACGAACCATGGAATCACCCCACTGACATATCTTTTTGAAGCCTCGTATGTGATTTTCGTACTCGCTATCACATGCACGTTTACCTTCATCTTCCAAAAACTCATACTTGTGTATAGCGTTCCAAGCAGCTTTGTCATGCAATTGTGAACCAACAATGAACGAAAACTTTTGCCTAGTGATGTGGCGTATCTCTTCTTCAGTTAACTCTGGGTTCTGTAACCTCAACAGCAAAGCAATAGCCTTTGGTACTCTCAAAAAGCCATGAACACATCTTGAAACAGGTTGGAAGCGCAGTGAGGCCCAAGAACATATCATATCTTTCATAAATTCCATTGTTGTTTGTTTGTGGATTTCATGAGTGGTGATATCAATACCTGCCATGACTTTACTCTCAATGTAATCAATAGTGTTTCGCAAACGGTTTCCTGATGGGAACTCTTTTTCTTTCATGTTATGCCACTCATCAGAGAACTTGAGAATTAGCGTTCGTAAGAAGCTTGTTTCTGTATCGTGAGGTTTCACGAGCTCTTCCCATGAGTATAAAATCTTTTCCTTGAAGACAGGAGTAAATAGAACTATTCTCTTCATATCCATGATTTTCACTCCAGGTCCTGATGGCATACTTCCCATACATAAATTGTTGATAAATTTGACCAAATGGTAAGACATCACTTTGCTCTTTGGTTCTTTTGCCAAGTCAGGTCGCTTGTGAATAGCATACTGACCCTCACCTGTCATACTCCGATCTGTACGTATAACATACGACAAGGATGTTGCCTCTTGTTCTGAACACATGTGAGAATCGTAAAAATCTTGAATGGTTGCGTTCCACAAGGTAGCAAATTGCCACTCAATTTTCCGCATTTCTTCTGATGACAATTCCTCTTTTTGATCAAAATCTTGAGCAAGTACTTTTGTTCTGAATCGTTTGTAGATGGTCTTTCCTTGAAAGAACTTTGATCTTAAATTGGCCCAAGTTTTCACACGACCAACTCCGAGACGTCTTCCGTGCAGATATCCAATGATACTTAGTAGGATTTGGAAGCATACTGGTGGAATAATCAAATAGATGGCCAGTACAGCAATACATAACGCTAGCAATGCTGCGGCAACTAGTGAATACTCGACAATTATTGTGTAATCTATCACTCCTGATGCAGTTGTGTATCCATTTGCCGATTGAAAGATTTGATATGTTAAAATTTCGAATTCTTTGGCAGGTTTTTTCAACGCTACGTACACGACTGCATAGCCAAGGCATACGTCCATCACGAACAGTACGGCAAGCATAATTAGTATCATGATTTGTCTTGGTCTGAAAAACTTTCTTGCTCGCGATGCGATGAAATTCTGTTTCCTTGCGTCTCTTCTTGGAATGTAAATCTTGTATGGATTCAAAACTGACGGATCTGTTCGGAATGAAACTAAAAGTTTCACTAATACGATCGCAACGATAGGAACTAATGGCACTCCACATACTGCGGCGTAATAGTAGTTGTTCATTCTAAAATCAAACATCCAAATGAGCACTACGACTAGTGCAAGTAATTGAAAGTATGTCGCTTGACTGAATCGGAAAAATGATGTAACGTATCCTGACCATCCTAGGAATCCGCCACTCTTATCGAAATAAGTCTTGAACTTGTGCGAAAACTTTTTCTTTTGTTTTTCTAATTTTCTAATAACCTCATCTGCTTGGTCTACTTCGACATTTTCTAGTTCACCATTGAGTTTACTCCAAATAACTTTAAAATCTTTCTGCAAGTTGAATGGCCGATCAACCTCTGGAGCAAACTGTTTGTGTTTTGCGTATAAGAACCTCTTGACAAACTTGGATGTCCAACACAAGTCATTCAAGTCATCCCAATCGAAATATTCTTGATTAAATTTTCCAGTGTCTATCATAGTTTCCATTAGATTGTACAGCCTTCTCGCCAAAAACACAACTGTCATCCCAACTGATTTCTCTTCTGTTTCAGCTTGCTCTCCTATTGGCGGGACTGTTTGCGTTTGTCTATATTTTTTGCGAGTATTTGCTTCTACATCTGGCAACTCTACATGAACTGAGCAATTATCTACGACAGGATTGTCATTATCTTTTTCTGAAATCTCACTTTCTGTATTATCGTTTTGAGTTGAGGAGGAGTGTACTTGATTGTTTTCTAGTTCTACAATGCGACGACGTGGAATGACCATCATGGGTGCAAGTGCTACTTGAATATTGTCTTGGACTTTTGCTGCATGGAATAGCATCAAACAAACATGATTTTGTGCACGAATAATGTCGATTGCTCCATACACCATTAATAGTAGTAATAGTGAACGGATTTTGTCTCTATTTGATGTACTCCCATCATTAGCTATTGCCGATCGTTGTTTCGAAATATAGCACCATCTAACAGTTGTTATAACTATTGTGTAAAATCGAACCTATTATACTCGGCAGTCAAATCTTTGTAACATGATTGTACTGCCGTAGCCAACTGAGTGAGCATTTCATTCTCGGGAACGAACTTCGCTGCGCTTCCATTATCAGAGTGAGACGAAGTTTCATCATCTGGAATTTCAAGTGATTCATCCAACATTGTTCCTTGTGGCTCAGAGTGGTTTCGTGGCCAATGGTCAAGTAGAAGTATTTCTAAATGACTTCTCGCCTTGTCATCTATGCTTTTCTCAAATTCCCATACAGCTGTATCAATGGAAAATAGCAATTCGCTTATTAGTGCCTATTTGTTAGTATTGTTCAAATTAATTCTTACTTCTTTTCGATTGTGAGCCTCCATGATAAAAACACTCTGTGTCACAGAGGTTGTAGTAACCTTGTGTTATGTTTTACGCCGATAGAAGGCTCTAAGCTGTTGTAATAAAAAACGGTGCAAAAACACTAAAAGCGGCATAAGCTGTTTATTGTAACTCACCGTTTACAGCTTAGACTTTGGCTGTCTATTTTCTGTTTTCAATCTTTGAGCGACTTCTTCTGCACAACGCTCACCGCTTTCTAATGCACCTTCCATGTATCTAATGGTTAATTTTTTCAACAATTAACTTACGCTATCCATCTTGATGCTGTTTCTGTTCCAGCCCAGTGAATTCTACCACATGGTTCACTCAAACCTTGTCCACAAGCAGTAAGAGCTCCTGGTGCCATCAAACCAACATAACAACCTCTTGAATGGAGTTCACCATGCCAATCTTTTTCAAGGTATTTGATTGGATGTAGTGCTTCCTCACCCCAGTACTTGGCGTATTGTTGTGTGATAGCGTGTTGACGTTCTTCTTGAGTCTTTGTTGCCCATGAACGAGCTGCTTGCGCACCAATGAATCCAACAATGGCAGCAGTACCATCGAGTGCGGAATCATCGTAACAGATGAAAATTGGACCAGTGTCACTGATTGCCTCAGCAGAGAAACCTTTATCTCTCCAAAAACGAGTCTTGTAAATAGTAATAGTCTTGATGATACAACCCATTGGCATTCTTTGTGTTAATTCGTCACGAACGGCTGGTAGCTGTGGGAAATACTCAATCTTGCCTGCTACTGTTGGGGGTACAGCAACAACACAGTATTTGCTGTGATAGAATTTGCGAGTTGAAGGATCAGCTCCATCTCTCCATACAGTAACACGAACACCTCCAGTCTTGTGTTGTTCAATGCTTCTAACTGTAGAGTTCAATAGAACACCTTGACATAGCGGATTCTTTTTGAGTTTTTCTCCCAATTTTGTTGATACTTGCATGGTACCTCCAACAATTCTCTTTTCTTGTGCACCTCCACGAATATCGGCTAATCTAGAGTAACCTTCTCCTGCGCGTAAGAACACCAAAAAGTATAAAAGTGAGAGTTCAGTTGGTTCTTGTCCAAGACAGACTCTTGCAAACCAATCGATAATTGTGCGCGCATCTTTGCCTTTAACGTTCTTCTCGGTCCATTCTCCAACGCTTTGTTGATCCCATATTAATGGCGTACCTTCTGTCTCACGGTCAATACCAGTTAATTCCGCATCTTTTTCTAATGGATTGCGTACTGATGGTAGCGCGAGTGCCATCTTGTCTAGTTGTCCGATACATTCAAATACGCCCTCCAACGAGTAGGAATCATTTAAAGTTGAAATGTTGCCTTCATAAAAAGCAGTGTTGCCATTGATATCTAACACGTGCTTGCCCTCGTCGTATTGGTCGAATACTTCGAGTCCCAAGTCTTTAACGACGCTTTGCAATAATTTATGAGTTCCCCCAACCCATTGTCCGCCCAAATCCCAAGCATGATCACCATGCATTTCAGTGTAAGTTCTACCACCTAGTCTCTACCTAGGTCAGTATGTTTGAATATAAATTTACACACATCTCTTGCTTCTAGTACTAGAACTGAGTAACCTTTTTTAACAAGTTCCGTGGCTGTATAGATACCTAGATGTTAAATTAATGTTTTTTCTACTCACCAGCCAGTCCACCACCAACAACGATGACATCGACCTCTTTGGACATTTTTTACAAGTGTTTTTGACGTTTCTAAAAACTGCTGTGCATCAGTTGAGTACCAATAAATAACGTCTATCCATTTATTTTCTTTTACAGGTCCTCATCAACAGATATAATCGATTCAGTTATGTTAACTTTGTCTTCAACAACTTTGCCTGTTGCAGCATCTGTAACTACGGTTTCGTCAACAACAACGTGGCGGTGCTCTGTTACTAGTGTTTCTTCTTTTGCGGCCTTCTTTTCTTCCACAACATCTTCCTTCCCAACAATCTTCTCTTCAACGACTGGTTCTTGATCAGCTGGCTTGGATCTGAGTTGAGAAATCTCTTGCTCAAGGTCTGCGTTTCTTCTCTTTAGTGTTTCGATTTCGTCCTTGTACTTTTGGAGTGCAATAGACTCAGCATTGTTGACGACTTCCTTGAGTAACGCTACTTGTTTAGCAATATTTTCTCTGGCGTTGGTGAAGTAGCTGTGAGCATCATAGATCTGTTGTCTTAGGCGTATGATTCTGATGTTGGCATTTTGAACAAATTGGCTGTTTCTGTGGATGTTATCAAATTCGTTTCTGAGAGCAAGCTCCTCAGTGCGAAGCTTGTTTCGATTCCTTGACTCGTTGTTTTGAGCTTCTTGGATGGCTTTACCTTTTAGTTCGAGTTCTCTCTTCAAGTCTCCAACGTGGTTAATGTGCCAGTCTCTGTCAGTAATGGCAGTGGCAAGCTCTAGAGTATCAGCTTCGTATTTCTCAGCGGCAGATCTACTACTTTGTTCAGCTTTTGAAATGTCTCCGAAATACTTGGTAGCAGCTTCCTTGGAATTTTCAAGCTCTTTTTGTATATCACGTCTTTCTTTTTCCTTGTCCGTTATTTGCTGTGACAAGCTAAAGTCTGTAACTGGTGGGTTTTTTTCGTGTGCAGCAATCTCTTCTTGTTTGCTTTTGATTTGAGACTCTATCACGGAAACGTTGCGAACAGCGTCTTGTTCTAGCCTTCCTACTTTCTCTTCTTCGTGCTTCAACGCTTGGTTCAAGGTTGAGAATGGTGGCCTTGCTTCTTCATACCGTTCAGCTTCATCAAACTCATCTTCGTATTCGTTGAGTGACTTCTTGGAGAGTTCCCAGACCGCTTTGACTTTCTTCGCTTTATCTTTTCGATCTGTGGTGGTTTTTAACTCCAAAGTAAGAGCATCAAGAGCATTGTGAAGCTCAAGTTTTTTTTGTATCCAGTTGTCTTTCTCTCTAGTTTTAGTTGCTAATGACTTGGTAAGCTCTTCAATCTTAGCTACAAACGTTAACGATCACCAAAGAAACTTACAATCTAAGTTAGAAATCATGTTTTCTTTCTCGGCAATGCTATCTTCGCTTGACTTGTGTTTCGTGCGGAGTTGGGTCAAATCTGTGTTAAGTTTTGCTTTCGTTTGTTTGAGAACTGCAACGTTAACCTCCTTTACCTTGACCTGAGACTTCTTGGCTTCCATTTTCTTGATTTCTTGGGCCAAGGTTTCTCTCAATTGTTCGTGTTCTTGTTTGACTGTTGTAGACCTAATGTGTGAGTAATTGTGGAGAACTTCTTACTTTCTGATGGCAAAGGCAGCTTCATCTTCTAAATGTCTGAGTGCAGAAAGTTTTTTTGTAAACTCTCTTGTCAACTTGATAACAATGTCATTGTACTCGTTGTGCTCTTTGACTGCTTCATCGATCAATGCGAGTTGAGCAGTAATGTTCAAATGAGTTTTGGCGAAGTCCGCTTTGAGTTTTTGGATATTTTCGTAGATTGGTTCCGCCTTCTTCCATGAGAGAAGAGTTTCGGCAACTATGTTCAAGTAGTTTGCATCATGATCTTCATCAATGTCCTTTCTGAGTTTTGCCTCTGCTGCTATCATATCCTTGATTTGGCTTGCAGTGAGTTCTGTTGGACTGTAACCTGCAGTCATCATTAGAGTAGACTCGTACAATTTGCGAGTCAATGCATCAGAGAATGATTCATCAGCAGATGTGACAACAGATGATGGAGATGGTGGTGAGGCTGGGTTGCGTAAGACAACAATGTCGTTGAAGACATGTTCCCAAGTGTGTGAACCACCGAATACGTATACCTGATTGTCTAAGGAGACAGCACAGTGACCTTGTCTTGCTTCCATTCTCTTGCCGTCTACAATGTTGTCACCCCACTCGTCAGTTGACAAATCAAAAACGCTTGTCTCTGAAAT
>JAESGV010001303.1_pt1 | contig 10480 bp, 15 predicted proteins | sample 9269781 | NCBI WGS metagenome assembly JAESGV01 (sample SAMN15741586, study PRJNA653496) | algae metagenome | isolation source: Tildeniella torsiva UHER 1998/13D and co-occurring heterotrophs from... | place: Slovakia: Slovak Paradise National Park, Hrabusice, Kosice Region | collected 2000-01-01
TCCAACAGCATGTTCGTACCTGTCTATTTCTTTTAGTACTTTAGCGATCTGGTTCTGTGTTAAATCGTGCCAGTTCTGCGTCATTGGCGAGTATTCCTCAATAAACTGTTTTGATTTAACTTTTTGTGGCGATGGTGAAGCGCTTGCACGAGATGACTTCGAGTTGGCACTATGTTTTCGTATTGCGTATCTGACTTTGATTGTATTACCAGATAAAATAGAATCATTCATAGATTCCAGTGCTTCTTTCGCATCACTTTCGTTTGCATACTCGACAAGCCTAAAGCATAAGCTATACTATTTATTGCTACAAACCCCACCAAGGTATTATGCGTTTTGGATGGCTGCATAATGTAGTCACGAATTCGCCCGTATTGTCTAAACGCATCATAGAACATGCCATGTGGAATATCTACTGGAATATTATCTACAAATAAGTTCACCAGGTTTTGTTGCATTGTGCGTGAAAAATGGTTTTACGATGGTACGCTCAACCTTGTCATGGTTTTGACTTTGACAACTGATACAAATTTGCCATCATGTTTGCGTGTTTCGGTGGCAAGAAGAAGAAACCAGCAAAAACTACAGAACCAACACACGATACAGGGAATGCAGAAGATAACCAAGCAGCGATAGATGAACGAAATATTAATACACTACTAGAAAAATTAAAAAAGGGAAACAAACAAGCACAAACGATGCCGGAGGACGAGCTCCGCGACTGGGCACGATCTCTTTCTGTAAAAGCAGATTTAATAGAGTGGTACCTTAACCCAGAATTTGCAAGTACCCTCGAAGCAGTACGTTTTGTTGAAACTCAACTAACACATTAGGTACAAAAACTAGAAACACTAAATGCAACAGTACAAGGAAAGAAAACTGGATTTTTACAGAGCACGGTAGAAAGCGCAGCAGAGTCCTATGTAGACCCAAACGAAGACAATTTCTTCAACGATATTGATTTCGATATGGAAGAGTTGAAACAAGAAGATGCAAATGCGTATATGAAAGTCGGAAAAACTATCAAAATCAAATTGGTTATTGCGGAAATCTGTAAAACAGATGCCTCGAAAGCGATACGAAAAATGTTATCACCAGTACTCACAAAAATCGATCATCAACAAGTATGTTGGCATACTTTTATTATTAACGCATAGCAATTTGGAATGTTCCATAGTGCACTAGTTGTTGGTCCATGGTACTTGGAATGGAATAACAGTAGTTTATGTATTCCAAGAAAATGTTATAGTCAAGCGGCCATGTTAGCAGCAGATCTAGAATTTGTAGGAACAGTCAAACACCCGGGATTTGAAATCAATGCAACGATAGACAAGGTGGCCGATGTTATTCTAGATTGGAATATCAACAAACAGTATGGACAACGCAATAACAACTGTCAACAGTTTATCGACGATCTCTGCGAAAAGTTAGGAATACCAACAAAATTTGAAGGTCCTCTAGGAGACTATTTGAAGAGTTTAAGAGAAAACGGAGAGTGCGATATTAGTTTCCCATTGTCCGACGAAATACGTTCCGAATTGGGTATCAAAGAATCAAAAGTCTCTTTTGATACTCATGCCGATTTGGACAAGTATGTTTTGGATTTACAGAACAAGGACCCACAGTTTGAAATGAATTATCATCCTGAATGGAACTTGCTGAAGAGTTTCGATAGAGCGTTTTGGCTGAGACATTTCAAACATGAAGAGAATCCAAAATATACACCAGAACATAACTGTCCGTTTGGTGACCCAACGCAAAGTATGTTTTTTGAAAATGTATTAACTATTTATAGCGACATCATTCAAGAAAGAATGGTTCTAAAGTCCTTTGTACAATTCCCATATCTTTTCCTGCTTTCTAAAATGTTAATATATTTTCATTTTCATACTCTGCTGTTTTGTTTGTAGGTATCGTTTCAGTAGTTGTCTTTTGTGGAGCTTCTTGCTCTAATACAGTTAGTATGCATCAACAGTCGTACCTTCTTTGCGAGTTGTAGCTTGCTGCACCATGATGTGGTTTTTGATTTTTAGTTTGCGATAAAAATATCTTGACCTCAGAAACAGGTCAAATGTGACACCATTTTAGCGCAAGTAAATTTATTTCTTTTCGGTACCTTTCCGAGCAGCTCGTTTTGCTTTCTTAACGTTGTGTTTCTTCATAATCTTCTCTCGCTTCTTTTTGTACTTTTTAGCAGATTTCGTGATTCCGCTACTTGTTTGTACGTGTTTTTTCGAGCTATTGTATTTCGATTGATGCAGCTCTTTAATTTTCTTATCCATCTCTTTCTTTGTGAATTCGACTTTTTGTTTTGTTGGTTCAGCTGCTGGATAGACTTTTGGTTCGCCTTCTTCTTCAGACTCATCGTCGTTTCCATCGAAACTGAATGGTTCAACAGTAACAGTAATGTTATCGATTCCATCTTCTACTTCTTTCTTTTCGTATTTTTTAATTGATGTTTTCTGTACAACTGGTTCATCGTCTTCGCTATCAGAATCGACTTGCTTTTGTGATGTCCCAAAACCAAAATCTTCTTCCTCCTCTTCATCATTGAGATCGAAATCATCTGGGTTTTTGCCCTGTTGTATCAATAGTCGTTTCTTTTCCATAGTTTCTACAAGTAGTCTATCTTGCTCTCTTTTCTATACTTTTAGAAATTGGTGAATAGTGTACCTGTCTTCTCTTTTCCAATTTTGCTTGATACTCTTTGTTTTTGTGACGTTCTAAATGCATAACACGGTTGATGTCTCTACGCTTTCGCTCACCAGTGATATATTCTCTACGTGAGTCTGCATCGAAACCTATAAGTGCAATTCTGCCTTTTGTCTTCTTGGTCATTGTGATACTTTGTGTGAAATTGAACACTTACAAAATAACACTGGCATGAACTAACGCAATTATGAACCACATTACAGATGTAAATGTGGCTAGTTGCGATTATTTAAACATAGAAACGCTTGTTTTGAAGAACGTCATCTCAAAAGAAGCATACACAAATTATTTACTATGGAAAACTCGTAACAACATTAGAAACGCGAATATTGCGACCAATCAACTGTACATACCTAAAATATTTGGAACAACACTTCAAGATGTCGAAATCGAGCTGGTATCGAACAGACTTAGGAAAATCCTGCCTCTTAACAACCGCATTCAGATTTTATCGTTCGATGGTAGCACTAGATTATTAGTACAGCACAATGACGATATTGGATGGGTTCAGTCAGCACTGGTTAGGCAGGAGGTATTCGTTTCTATTTCATACTAATATATATAGTGCACGATGAATGTTTTCCCCACAAATACTTCAACAACAGTCGCGTTCATCATACTAGGATTAGTCACTATCAACATACGCACAAAAATCAGAATATACTCTGCTCGCGTAAGGATTCTAGACGAGTGGTGTGATGCAATGGTGAAGGCTGTACCAACAATCGGTGATGGAGCTATTGATGCAGATCGTGAAGCAAATAATTGGAGAAACCTGCTTCATCCAAACATCATACAGCTCTATGCATATTGCCAGTACCACTATTACTCTTTCCTGTTCATGGAGAAGGGTGTACCACTCCCTCTGTAAGTTGTACAAGTATTCTAATTTTTAGTGTGCCTAGAACGCAAGAGGAGGTCTTTTTGATTGCACGTGATGTGTCCAGAGGGCTACAGTATCTTCATGAAAAACATAATTGCATGCATCTTGATGTGAAAGCAGAGAATATTGTACTAGTCCAAGGTGTAGCCAAGATCATCGATTTTGCGGGTGTTTGTAACGAGTTGAACCCAAGTAGAAGCATGTCATACACAGTAGCCTTTTTGCCACCAGGTATGCATAGAATTAATAACTAACAACGATAAGAGGCATTAAGAGACAAAAAGATTAGCTTTTCGTGCGACGTTTGGGCATTAGCAGCTATGATCATCATACTAGCAGCAGGAAAACCATCTGCATGGTCACATTTCAGCAATTATTCTACAAAAGAGATCGATGACATGATGCCAAATGTAACTTGCAAGGAAGCACGACAAATGATACATGATTGTCTACAATTGTACATTTTCATAACACACTAACTGTCTAGAGATGTACAAATGAGGCCCTCTATGGCAAAGGTACATGATCAATTGGCAAAGCTGGTAATTAATGAACGTATTCCAACGCCTCTTCCTGTTACTGTCAAGTGTCCAAAAGTGATCAACATCTTGGTAACCAGCAGAGAAGAGTTTGAGATCATAGTTCAAATCAATGAGAGCTTCGCGTGTCAAGAACGGATCTACTCGCTATCTACAGACATCACGTAAGGAGCATGATTTTTAGTCTAACTGTTAGCGATAACATTTGTAACACTATGCCACCATACCATCCAGACTTGCTACTTCTGTCGTACTTTAATAGATACTACGCAAACCGAATGACTCAGTTGGATATCACAGCATGCATGTCAGACAGTGCTCATAGCGTGTTCAACTTCAAGTTGATGTTTAATAATTTGTTTCGTCTTCCTACAGATATTTCGAGGTAATTTGTTGTTACATACTAACAAGTAAGGCTATGGAGACTCAGAATTGTTGTAGTAGAGTATGGCGTTCCTTTTCTTTGCAGGTTTCTAGAAACCATGACAGTCGGCAAGGTAGAAAAGACATCTACAAAGATTATAGAGGCACTGGACGATATCTTCAAACAAGGGTATAACTATAATAGAGGCTAACGTAGTTAGTGTTGTAGATTTGTCTATTATAGAAAATGAAACATTGGAGTGGATGCATCAAGGAAACTTTATCGAAGTTGCACTGCTTGCAGGAATAGTATTAACTGGTGATTATGATTTGTTTACAAGATCGTTTCATAATCTGGTCAGATACTTAGTGATCAAGAGACTCTACAATGATCGAATTCCTAAAACCACGTGGATTGGAGATCACCGTAATGCACCTGTGACACGTTACTGTATTCCAAAATATCAGCGTAAGACAAATACATATATTAACATTGTAGATGAACATGATCGAGCTAATATCATACTATTCAAGGGTATGAGTGAAGAAAACGTAGAGCAAGTATTACACCAGCACACAAGTAGCCCTGTCAAAATAACGCACACAAAGTTGGGTTCTTTTGTTCAGTTTCATGAACACAGATCCGATGAGCTGGCCAAGATCAAAGAGAGAATGAACAAGTCTGCAAGAAATCCAGTAGTTTACCACTACAAACACCTGAACAAAAAACTAACACCAATAAACTTTTACAAATCTTAAACAACAAACGCATGAGCAAAGTTTTGTTGGACATAGAGGAGTTACGTACCCTTGCCGACCACGTTGTTGGGGTAGTTAAGATTGCGATGGATACTGCGCAGGAGGCCTCAAAATTGGCAGCAATTGTGCGCGAGAGTGATAGCGTAGGAATAGTCAAAGCAAAAAGTGTCAAAAAGCAAGTGTGTATCTATATAAACTCACCAAAGGCTGTACGTCAAAGAATTTCGTTCTAACTTTTTAGGATGTTGAGACAGTTTTAAATCGACTTACAGAATTCACGACAAGTTTCTACAAAAGCACCAACAATACTACAGAATACATCACATCAACTCTACATTCATTACCTTCGTATTCTACAATATCAAAACAAGTTTTACAGCCTCACAACAGCCTCACATATTCCAATATTGACCCTCGTAACAATCCATGGGAATTTGAATCGATAGTGGCACCCGAAACAGTACAAAAAATACTTGCATCAACCCCTAACATTCAAGATAATACGTTTGTGCTATCGACCACTAATATCAACTCTTTGGTTCCGATGCCGTTTGAAATAAAAAGATACAAGACAAATCAAGTACGTGCATCTATCAACAAACTAGAACGTGAAGCGTTGGGAGATATCAAGAGTTTGGACATCAAAACATACTGCCACAATGTGCATAGTACGGTACTCGAGGCATGGCAAATTTTACACTCTACCGAATCTATTAATCCGTTTGCATCTTTACTTGAAATTATCGTGCACCCTATCAACACCAACCACATACAAGTTGTTCGTCAATTGTTAGAAAAAGTTCATGTATGGCTAGACGTCAAAGAGGAGGAACTACAACAAAAAGATCGAGAATACTCTCCATTGTTAGGTTTTTCAAAAGGCGCTATGTTGGACTTTAACATATCCGTAGCAGAGATGCCAGTCAAAATACACCAATATGTCGATCAAGAGATTCAGAAACTATTTCAAGCATGGTCAGGGTACAAGGTATTGAGACGTACTCTACAAAAGTATGAACAGAATCAAACACCACGATTTGGAACTATTGTGTACAAACATGGAATGCAACGCTGCAACGGTGATTTTGGATCCACTCTTGAGTGTGACGCAAGAGTTGAAATACTACATTTTGATACTGTTGGTTGTAGATATCTAGTACGCTACAGAGATGTGGTAGGATGGACTCCATGTTCGATAGTCTCACAAAAGGTACGATTACTAATACATTCTTACACTAGTGCACAATTAAAACATTTCCAGATAGAGTAATAGGATCAGGTACTATTATTATCGAAAAGTTGGTATATGTCAACAGAGATACACGAGTGTATACCACAAAGTGTAACGAAATAGAACATATGGCCAAAGCGATTAAATTAACTGGTAATAAGAGTGTGATCAAACAAGAAGTAGAGAATTGGTGCAAAGTCAAAACAAGATATGCTATTCAACTCTTTGCGTCATGTATTTTGGATGGTTATGTATTTTTATTCATGGAAAAAGGTGTGCCACTAACAATGTATGTGTTTCTCTCTTCTCTAACAAGATAGTGAAAAACGAAGTGTGCAAGAGGTACTCAAGATTATGTTACATGTTGCATGTGCGTTGCAGTTCATAGATGAGAACAGCATGTGCTTTCTTGACTTGAAAATAGGTAATATTGTGATTCATGATAAAGTAGCAAAGCTGATAGACTTTGCAGGAATTGGTTATGAACACGCAACTTGTGCCTCATATACTTTAGAGTATCTTCCACCAGGTATGTTTACATCTTTGCTTACACGTTTAGAAAGTCAATCGAATATACTAGTATATTCATCACAATGGGACGTATGGGCTTTTGGAATTGTAATGATTCTTTTGCTTCGTGGTGAGGAGAACAAACCACCATCAGACAGTGATCGTGATGTGTTGTTAGCGTTGATCCCAACAAATACTCCAAAAGAAGTAAGAAAGCTAGTTCTGTCATGTTTAGAAGTGTAAGTGTTTGAAACTAACAAGGCATAACTCTTAGGGATCCAAACAAGCGTGTGACTGTTGAAGTGTTGAAAAAGACGTTGGAAGGTTTATGTACAAATGCTACAGAACCAGTTGCATGTACAGGAATAGTTCCTACCACAGCAACTAGTGTTACTGAATTTTTGATTGATAGCCAACAAGAGTTTGATCGCTTGCAAGGATTTATCAAAGATATTGAAGATGAGATATCCTTTGTTACACTTCTAGATGCGTATGTTTGCATGATAATTATTCTAACCTAGTAGAGGTAAAGAACTCGTTGTCACAGTTTGGATTGCTAAAAAGTACATTTTTAATATTTTCAATTTTAGGTTTGTCTTCAATGAATCACTTTCACTCTCTACACCACTACTAGCGTAAACAATAGCAAATTACTAATTAATTAGAATGTGGAGTAATATGAATGTTGTAGTAGAAAGTTGTTCTACTCTGTTAAAACTAATCAAGAGTAGTACAACTGAAACAATTGTTAATAGTGATTGTGTCACAAAGATGTTCACTAGGTATGCAGTTAACATACTCGCTAATCTAAATAGAATTATAGATTTGGGAATGATCACAGAAAAAGAAAACTTATCACTGATCAATGACAATCATGTTATTGAGTATTGTGTGCAAGCGAACTTAGTTGTTACAGGAGATCTCTTATGTATGCAGTCTCTGTCTACAGGTCTAAAGTATCAACTGTTTTTGTGGTTGTACGACTTCATGGTTCCCCATGAAATCAACAACTACAGTGGTCAACAAGACTCGCATATTCAAAGTATGTTGGTTTTGTTTCTCTAACAAATAGTTAAAAGAAAAGTAGAGGACGACGAACAGGAGGAACATGCACGAAAAAGAACAAAGTTGGGCGAACAGGCGTAAGTCGACTCGAGTGTAATAAAAGTATGCATTTGCAAGACTGTAATTTTCAGATTTTATTTAGCAAGTATTTAGTTGCTGCGTCAAACAGCAGACATTTTTGAGGATGGGTTGTAACGCTGCATGCTATTTTTGAAAGTAAACCAGCCGTTAAAAAAACAAATGCAACAGAACAACGAACTACAACCGATCTTATACAAAAAACGTTTAATCGTTCCTACCGGTCGTTGGTATATATGGCACGAACAGATAAAGCTATTCTTAAGGATTGAAGATTTTTGGTTTGTTTGCCAGGAAACATCGAAAATGAAAGGTTGCATTCCACAAGTTACCCGCATGAATCAAGACTACGCCTGTGTAGATGTAATGTGTAGCGCAAAACAAGTTCCAAAAGTTATCGACCGCATCGAAGAAATCGGAAGTGCATTGAGACAAAGCAGTTACAGTACCAAATCTGTTCGGCAATATTTACAATCAGTTGATATAAATTCGAACGCTTGGGATGTCATCACAGTAGTGCAACACCCTGTACTAGACGACGAAGCCGACGTTGAAATGAACGACCATACCCAATTTTTGAACGACTTGTGAATAAAAAAGATACATTACACTATTCAAGCATCTCCAACGTTTATCTTCTATAGAAACACAATCTTATGTGACATGCTCTTTTCGATTGTTTGATTTCAATAAAACCTCTCGATCATCCCGATAATAAAATGATTTGTATTTGAGGACATAATTTACCTGAAATTATTGCGACACTTTTGAAATAAACACTTTTCTTTTCCTCAATAATTAGCGACATAAAATTTCTTATGCATAATTCATTGTGGCAACAATCATTAACTGATGGTATTTGTTACGTCAAAGCTTCGTGGTTGTCCTTTGATGAACCATAATACATAAACGTTAGCTTTGCAAAAAGATCTATGGGATCAGTTGACAAAATACAAGTAGGACAGAAGCGTTCAAAAAGTTTCTTCGTCCACTGCAATATAGTTGCTTGACAATAAACGTATTCATTAGTGTGAAATATTTAACGAGGGAGGTAGTAGCCAGTGGTGGGTGCATATAAGGAGCGTAAAGCACTTCCTTGTGGCGGTGTGGCGCAACTCCGTGACCGTCTGTCGCAATATGTACACCATAACAGATTGAAATGCGAGCTGCTCCGCTACGGCCGCGGCTGGTCCAGTCTAACATGTTAAGCTGTATGCTGCATGCCTCGTCCTGTACTTTTTTGCGATATTTGCAATCTCCTACAACCTTACGACATCAACATGCTTGTTTTTTGCGTCGTTTTAGGCTGTACCACAATGTAAAATGAATAAGAACGTAACCGACTAGTCACTGAAGCGAGTGTCAACAAATAAACAAGTGAAACAATGTTGTTAACTGATAGAGGTTCGATGGTGTAGTCTGAATATTCAAATGCTGCTATAACCTTGGCGATACAACGTATTGCTTGACAATAAAAGTATAAACTAGTGCGAAATACTAAACGAGGGAGGTAGTAGCAGTGCCCATAACATATTGGAGTGTAAATCGATTTGCTGTTGTGGACTCAGCTCGTCCAATCTAGTCATAATGTGAAGCCGTATGCACGCCTCGTCTGTACTTTTTTTTTTTTAAAATGTGTTGCCTTCATATTGTTTGCGTCGTTGTAAGCTGTACTGATATTGATAGTACTTTGATAGACCGTATCAAAATGATTAAAGACAAACACAACGAACACTGTTCGCAAGATGTTTTGAACCGCTACATTAACCACCTGAACAATTAACAACTAAAACGTGTATCACAACATGCGTGCTACCTGGAGCACATTTTACTCGCGCACTGGTAATTATACTCACAACGATTCGTATCTATTCTCATAGATATATTGGACTGCAGATGTGAGACACAGTATAGTGCGATTTTGGCCACAATTTTTAACTCTGATGGACTCTTTGGGCATTTACAACATTAAATGCGAGTTACTGCTGAAGCAATAATTGTTGCAAAAATATTCCTATGCTCAAACCGCACAAGACCCACTGAAACTAACACAAACTTGACGAAAAGATCAACCGTTACACGAGTTGACTATTGTAAAGTATCGGAGAATTTAATTCAACGAAATTGATTGGATCGAAGTGCTTCCACTCTGTTGAAGTCCTACGCGTAACATCTAAGAAGATTTGTGAAGATGTCCGAAAGCAAACCCCAAGATACGGGTCATGCGATGAAGAGAAGTAACAGTAGTACATCATTGCCTCGTAAAGGCAGTTTGGAAGACATTTTAAACATGTTTCCAGACGAAGATGCTGAGGAAGAACCTCAAGAAGATACACACGT
>JAESGV010001304.1_pt1 | contig 10470 bp, 10 predicted proteins | sample 9269781 | NCBI WGS metagenome assembly JAESGV01 (sample SAMN15741586, study PRJNA653496) | algae metagenome | isolation source: Tildeniella torsiva UHER 1998/13D and co-occurring heterotrophs from... | place: Slovakia: Slovak Paradise National Park, Hrabusice, Kosice Region | collected 2000-01-01
GTAGCTGAAGGTGAATTCAAGTACTACACAATAGCTACAAGTGTCATTACTGCAAACGCGACACAACTAGACCAAAAAATCAATTTTGTTCTGACCTCATTAACGGGTGATGCTGATTTATCTATCAGCAAAACGGCTCTACCTCTATTTCCATGCACAACATGCATACTAGAAGGTAGCTCACCTAGAGGTGAAATAAAATTTCTTCGGCAAACAGACCCGGACTGGCCAGGACCAACAGGAACATTTTTCATTGGCGTGAGAGGATATAACGGCCGAGCCATGTTCACATTAAATATTTTCACAGATCGTGTTACTATTCTCGATGGAGAACCACAAATGGGAAGCGTACAGACTGGAAAGTACACATACTTCCATTATGATACAACTGGAAGGTACGCATTATTTTATTGACTAACAATTTTAGAAAACCTTTTACTGTTTCTCTAACTCCACTCAGTGGTGATCCCGACTTGTACGTATCGACTATTACGGCATCTCCAACGGCACTGGATTATCAATGGAGTGGATTCAAACCAGGTTTCGATGTCATCAAGATTGCCGTTACCGATCCCAAATACAAAGAGGGTGCGTACTATATCGGCGTTCGAGGATTTTCCGACTCTGCATTCACAATCGAAGTCACTTCCGATGATCAATACACACGCATCATTGAGGGTGTTCCCATGTCATCTACTGTTCTCGGAGGCGCAACAAACTTGTTCAAATTTAAATTATTACACAAACAACGTTTGGTTGTGAATACGATCCCATTGACCGATAGAGGAGATCCCGATATTTATGTCGCTGTGGATAATTCGAAAATACCAGGACCCGACAATCACATCGCACAACGTGCTTCGGCCGGTGCAGATTCGTTGACTATTGACAATGCCGAACCAATGTTGTATTACATTGGAATTAAAGGTTTCGCAAGAGATACCGATTTCCAATTGATAGTAACAAGTGAACAAAAGAATGACGAATTAATTGATGGTCAAGTACAATACATTTACAATGACCAAAACGTAAGAATATTTTCCACATGATTAACACTATTTAGAATTACAAATATTTCAAGTTTGTTCACGTCGATTCAGTATCAGGACTAACGTTTACCGTCATGCCTGACGCTACACTAAGTTTGACACCAAATTTCCAAATCTACAGTAGTAATGATCCCGCAAATACAAGACCAGATGCCATCAAACACGATAAAGTTGGAAATAGCATGTTAGAGAATTTACACAACAAAGTGATTCATTACCCATCGCCAAGTCGCGTAGGACCATACTACTTGAGCGTGCTCGGTCAAGGAAACTACTCGATCTTGGCTGAAACCAACCAGAGCACCATCTACTTGCGAGATGCCAAAATGATCACTGGTGGTGAGGTGCCATACAATTTCTACCGATACTATGTGTTCAACGCTGGTGACGCGTTAGCTACGCAAGATTTTGCAGTTGCTGTATCACCTGCTAGTGGAGATGTTGACTTGTACGTCTCTACGACAACAAGAAAACCTAGTAAAACAGATTATCAATGGTATAGCGCAGGATGGTCAGAAGATACTGTATATGTACCAGCGAATGGAGCAGGTGGTAACACTACATTCTTTATTGCTGTTTACGGTGCTAGTCAAATCAATCGCAATACGTACTCGATTATTGCGTTTATGAGTGGTACTGAACAACGTTTGGAAGATGGTACGCCAGCGAGAGGTGCTGTACAAAAGGACAAGTACGTGTACTATAGCTACACGTTATCTGCACCTGGTTCCATTTCGATCAACTTGGAGATGGTCAACCCTGGTGAAGATGCTGATATCTATGTGAGCACGAAACAAAAACCAAACAAGAATGATTACGAGTACAGAAGCTTGGAATATGGAAATGATTTCTTGACCATTGAAGTGACCAGTGGTGGCACTTACTATATTGGTATTTTGGGTGAAAGAAGTACACAACCCAACGGAGCGATAAGTTACACGCTTTCATTGCAAGAAAATTACCAAACGATATCTCCAAACTCTATGTTTAGTAATAATTTGGTATCTTTCACCAAGAGAGGAAAGCTCTCACAATTCAAAACTAGAATTTTTAGCTATGCTGAACATGTGTTAGTTTCACAGACGTTGATCTATGGAAGAACTAAAATGTTTATTAATTTGAATGCTACTGAAGCTAGACCTGGAACTTCAGCCATTGAACAAGTATCGTGGCCTAGTGCTGCTTTTTTGATTTCAAAATCTGATCCAGCGTTCCAGCATGGTGAATGGAGCATTGGCATTCAAGGTATTGAAGATTCTGAGTACTTTATGGCAGTAAGTGTGTACCCGTACCAAGCTTATTTACGTATCTCTATTCCACTTGTTGCAAAAGCACCGAGAGGTGATCGCTTGATCTTTGCGTATTACATTCCTGATGTCAAGTCTGAACAAGATAAGGAGGATTACTACATCTCTCCACGTGTACTAGATGGTAGTATTGAAGTGTATGTACAAGTAGGAGGACTCACCGAACCATCAAGAACAAATTACACTGTAAAGTGGGACGGTGGCGTGATTGTACTTCCAAAATCGATTCTAGAGTTTGGAAGATACGTCAAAGTAGCTGTATACGGAAGTGCCAATCACGATAATAACTACTTTTCGATTCTATTGAATCCAACCAATGGTAGAAGATTATTACTTGATGATCAACCACAAGATCAACGAACCATTGCCAACGATTACAATCGGTACAAGATTTTGAAACCCAAAAAGGATAGCTACACGCTCAAATTTGCAACTGAAAGTTGTGATAATCGCCCTGCGCCAAAAGCGTATCTGTCTGAGACTAATGTGTTGCCAACTAGGCAAGATCATGAAGTTGAGTCAATGCTCATTCCAAACGCTAATACTGATCTCTGGCAAGTTGCGGAAATGAAACCAAAACATCCAGAAAATTCTACCATCTATGCAGCTGTGTTCTCCGATACCAACAATCATGTGTATTCAGTATACTCTACTACGAGTAACAACATTCATCCAATCAAGAAATCGGGACATAAATTAGCTGCCGATCCCGATAATGGCGAACACATTGGCATTCGCCCACCACCGGCAAGCATGCCAGATGATCCAACTAAGCCATTAATCTATCAAGTATGGTTATACGCTCGTGATGAAGAAAAGTTCCACGATAAAGATCCAAAAGAGCTCGCTAACATGTATACCGTTTGTGGTATCAAAAACTACGGTAAATTGGGTGACTCTGCATCTCATGAGCAAGTACGAGAAGTTGGTTTACCAATCACTGTAGATACAAGCAAAACTTATTTGATAAATGTTATTGTTACTGATGGGTACGGCATAGAAACAGCCTACCATCCTGCGTACATTATTAACGGAAGATTCACACCGGAATGGCCATCGGCGGGTGGTCATGGTGTATCTGTAGGTGGAATTTTCATATTCTTGGGCGGTGGCGCTCTAGTACTATACTTTTTGATTGGAGCAGCATGGAACTTTTTCAGAAAAGGTGAACGTGGGGTGCATATCATTCCACATTATAATTTCTGGACTGACCTGCCAGACTTGGTCATTGATGGAGTAAAATTCATGGTAACGTGTGGAAAGAAAGACACAGAGTATCCACCAACTAGATTTGAGAGTGCGCGAGAAACGCGATACGATGACACTTCATCAAGAGCTGATAGGTCTACGTATGGAGCTATCTAATACAACACGAGTTTTTAAACGATATTTTGCATTTCTTTACAGTCTTTCCTGCCACTGTCACAACGAAGTGTTGTACAATGTTATCTTGATTCATGTTTCTCAAGAGGTCGTAGCCCTACCGAGAAGAACAAGTCACTTCAGCAGCTCACGCTATCTGACAACTTCGATAATCTTTATGCTCCACTATCTGGCAGTAAATTGTTATTTGTTGCTGCATAAAGCAGCTAGATACTCATTCCAGGAAATATTGTCTCTAGCGCTCATCTTTCTATAGCAGCTGACGCGAACACAACTACAGCTCGTAAGCGGAGGTCACTCCACGTTACCTACTGCCGCTTATATAAAAGTTCAGTAAATGAAGCAAATATTAGCCAAGCTCTTGACTCCTAGCTCCACTTTTAACCGCTCCGATGAGCTGCTTGTCTTCTCTCAGCAATAGATACGAATAAGTATCTTCAAATTTGCAACCAAGGAACACCAATTCGGGCAGTTTCCTATTGTTGGGAATTAGTAAAGCGAGTGGTCTATCTTAATGACGAGAAGAAAATTATAGACCAACAAAATCTTGAAGAAAACAAGTGAACACATGACTATAACATTCATAAGGCTTCGTCATTCAAAGAGAGAGCCAACAACTCCAACCAAGACCACTGAGAAACTAGCTTCTATTTTCAATCCTCATGGAACACAAAATGTAGAAACACTTTCAGAAGAACAAAGAAAAATCGTGAATGAACGATTGATGTTCTACGTCTCTAAGAAACCAAAGTCACCTGTAGATATGGATTCCATAAATTTGGATTTTAATTACGTTAATCTAGCAAGTCAATCATTGTCTTGATTTTGATTCTACGAGCTAAACTTCTTTTACGTATTTCTCTCGCTACAGCCGAGGCAAGCGTATCTGAGTGCAACTTCTCTTCATTTTGAGAATAATCTGATTTCGCGATAGCATCGGCAAGGAACTTGTTAAATGCGTGGCTATTGTGAATTTGAGACGAAGAAAGCTCCTCTTCAACTGCACTTGACATGGTCTTCTCTTTCTTGGGGAGAATATTGTCTATTAGGCGTTTTTCAAAATCTTCACCCATGTAAGTCGAATTAGTAACACAATTATACACGCATCGGAATGGTTCAGAGTGAGACGCACATGCTACTAAACAGAACGCTTTCTTTACTTTCTCGTCAACAGATTTTGTAGAGTTCTGCTTTGACAATGTATCTGACAGCGAGTTACTGTGAGCTACTGCCAAACTAACGATAGTTAAAAGTACAAAACATGAAACGAGGTTCATTGTTGCGAGAAAATTCAGTTATTAGATGGTTGGTTGTAACAACTAATAAGTTGTTTTGCTTTTCAGATCAAAAGCTACCCAGACTTATGCTGAAACTTTCAAACTAAAATCTGCTACTGTGTCCTGCATTTTTTCTTCTTTTTAAAGCGGTCATTGTATGCACCGTAACTCTGCAGTATCATATCCGTTACCTCTTTCATTCCGTATCCTCGCTCTGAAGAAACTTCCAAGTACCCTATACATCCAGTTTCTTTTGCCATCGCCTCTCCGTGCTCGTATTCAACGCAATTCCATCCTTTTTCAAATAATTTCGACAATGTACCAGCATCTCTTCGTAATTCTGTTTTCATTCCTAATAGAATAATTGGGGCTCTTTCGCCGCTGTGGTGTTTGGCTTCTGGTATCCATTTAGTTTTAATGTTTTCAAACGAGTTTACATTGACTACAGAAAAGCATGCTACGTAAACATCAACAGCAACGTGCATATACATTGCTCGTCTGTAATAGTAATCTTCGTCACAGTAGTATTCATTCATTTCCATGTCAACTTTTTTACCATGAAAATCATCGTATCGTATGAGTGTCTACCACTGATGGTACATACTCGAATGTATAGTCATAGTTTTGATTTACTAGCAGCTAACAGATGTTAGTTATTTTGAACGCTTTTACCCATGTTGATTTACCAGAAGCCCCGTCTCCAATGAAAACTACTTTGATTTTCGTAATTTCATCAGTGTAGCGTGTCAGCGCTTCTTCTGTACTAGGTACACCATAATGCTGTGTCTGCTTTATTTTGAAATTATTATTTGGTTGAAGACTCTTCTTGTGCTTGGTAATTAACAAGTGCATCTGATCACATGATTGTTTGTTAGGTTCTGGTTGACTACTAAACCATTCACGAAGAAATCGCTGATTACTGTAGCGTTGGTATTGATCGTTGCATTCTCTCACCCATATAGGATGTTCTACATTGTAAATCGATGCACTGCAACGTAACTCTCGCGAGTTGTGCGATTTTCCAGTTTTTACTCGTACAAATGATCTTGGAAAGATCTCTAATTGGTAGATAATCAAGTACTATGGTCAATACATCATTCTCAACCAATTCTCCAAGATCTATTTTCTGATGTACCGTGGTACCACCGTAAAACCGATAATTCTTGCCATCATATAAAACTGCAGCGTGTACACATCCATACAGTAACGATGATTCGTCTACTGTTTCCCAACAGTTGTCTACTAACTTTATTCCACCTACGCTGAAATCTTGTGCATTGTTGCAACCACCAAAAACATGAATTGTTTGATCAAAGTAGGAAACGTGACCATACCGAGCGTCCGGTAGAGGTGTCAACTCGGTCACGAGAAAATTGTCGCAATTTACACTAAAAATGTCATCGAATATGCTCGAATCATCTCGTCCTCCGATAATATAAATCGTATTCTCGTGTAGACACATGGTATGGTGATACCGTGGCTCTATAGGTAACGTAACTGTTGTCCATGTTTTCGTTTTTATATCATAGATGCATAATTCATTAGAACAAGCATCCTCTCGTTTACCGCCAAACACATACATGATTTCGTTATTAATGACTGCCGTGTGACCGAATCGAGGTGCTGGTAAATTCTTTGTTTTAATAGTTCGCCAAACTCCATTGAATTGAGAGTCGGGGTGTATCGAGTACAAAAATAAGTCGTTGTGTATATTTTCAAACGTTTTTCCTCCAAATATTAAAAAGTTATTTGCATGTGTCACGACAGAGTGAAATGTACGCTTTTCTATTGCATAGTCGCTCTTTTGAATTATTTTCCCTGTTTCTTTGGTGTGAGTACATGTTAGAGTTCATACTGAGTTCGATGCAATTTATCTTGTTTGATTCTGTGTTTATATCATAAAGTCCGCCAATTATTACTACACAGTCGCCCATTGTTGATACCAAACTATGGTCATTCAAAACTAGAAGCGACCCCGTGTGGCCAAACATGAGATGTCTGCAAGCTATTATTGTAACACTGTTTTACCAAACAAATCGATGAAGACAAGACGTGGATTACAGTACCAACGCTTCTTTGAAGCCAATGTAGTACGAAAGCTTATTGTACTTGCGTTTGTATTCTTTGTGTTTTGGCAATCACCAGAAAGCACGGAAGTATTTTCGATTTTTACGCTTTTGGCAACCTACTATCATGAAATGTCACATGGGTTGGTTGCATTACTCGTAGGAATGGACTTCACTCATATTAACATCAAATCAAGCGGGGATGGTTACGCCCAGATTTATTACGAGACAAAAGACTCACATGCGGATATCAAGAATGCAGTAGTATCTATGGCTGGACCACTTGGTGCACCTCTTATCGGTACTATTCTATTGATCTTATCCTGCCACGGTCACATAGCAATGAAAAGATCATTAGCAATACTTTCACTCTGTATGATATTCACATGTGCCATTTGGGTTCGTGGAAAAGATTTAGGAATTTCATTTTTGTACATTATTGGCCTGTTCCTGTTGTATACAGCGATCAAGTTTCCGTCGTGGGCTCAACGCTCTACTATGCGTTTCTTTGGTATTCATGCCTGTACAAGTGTATTCACAGAAGTTGACTATCTTTTTAGTAGGACTGTCGCAGAGTTTGAAGAACGGGTTGGCGATTTGTCAATGGACGAAAAGATGATGAAAAAGTTTTTGAAAAAGAAAAGCTCTGCTCTAACGGATACTGGTGAAATTCAAAAATTAATTGGAGTATCATACCAAACAGTAGGATTTTCTGTGATTCTCATTTCTTTGGTTCTAATGGGAATAGCCTTATATTATGTTCATTACCGAGAATCCAAACGAAAAGTGGTTAATGTACCTCTACCTCGTTAATTGGAGAGAATGATTCGGCGAGCTAGGCTGCTTTTTCGGTGTTCAAGTGTTGTAACCATCTGAGCTATTTTAAGAAACTAGAAAAAGCAAAATGACTGAACACGATGATGTGTCGATGAGAGATTACATTGAAGGTACCGCAATGTCGTACTTGATGCCGCTACTTGTCCCTAATGGAGGACTAGACGCATTCAGATTGCATTATGGACAATATTCACGTGATACGAACCAAACCAGTGAAATGAGAGGCGGTGTTGCACGCACCAAGAAACTTGGAGAAAAGGCAGTATCATCTACTGCGTAATTGTATGTATAAATAATATATTTGAAACGTTTACTCGCTTTCGATACTCATGGCTTGTATTAGGCAATCTAACACTCTTTTGTCTCAGATGCATTCTAATGGGCTCATTGCTGGCAAGGTTGTAACCGTTCGGCCAACTTTAAACTTTCAAAACTCAATCGTCGTGATGGGAAACAGACAGTGCAGCGTACTACTTGTAAATAACACACAATCGTCGATTCGTCTCATCAGCAGCGATATTAAAAAAGGCAAAGCATCGTTCGTTGCGCAGGAAACAAGTACAACTCATCAAAGCGTGAAACGTAGTTAAAAATATACCAACTAACGTCGTAGTCGCCGATCTAGCAGAAGGTACACAAACAGATGAAGAATTTAAATCGTATTGGTTCTTTGGAATGTTTTCATACGAAATGACTCGCATTTCAGCAAGTGTCGTAAAGGTATGTCGGCAATGCAAATTAACCTGTAGAAATATTGGTTTAGAATCGTAGTAGAGTTACATAATAGCGATCTATCAAAAAGTGGGTTACTATTAACTCCAGAAACAAGTGATTTCCCATTTTTATTTATAGAACCAGAAATAACAAATGTTACTGCAACAAATTTTACGTTTTTTATTATGGATATCGTTAATGTAGACTCTCCACATGGCCGAGTATACTTATCGCCAATAGAAATGGAAGAAGTCAACACACCGACTGGAGAAAAACTAAAAGACTATATAGCGCATATAGAGATACCAAAAGAAACAGAAAAGAAAAAAGAAGATGTGAGAATGGAACGCGCACAAAGTATGGTACGGAGACAAGCATTACAAGAAGAAGCAGAAAAGTTTTTCAAAGAGCAACAAGAATTAGAAAAGAAATTGAGCAATTTGGAAGAAATTCCGCAATCGAAACCAGTTGTGCCGATAACAGCACTTGATACATCGTCTGTGTTTGAAAAACCTCCAATAGATGTTGTTGAACCACCAAAACCAAAGACACCTCGGCAAGTTGTGTCGCCAGCGCCTGTTGCCGAGCAAATTGTTCCACCTTCGCCAAGATTGGATACGAAAACTGTATTGAACAAGTATTTGGAAGAAATGAAGATCAATCTACCGAAGAAAGAGGAAAAACCTGTAACTGTTACCGAAAAAGTAAAGAGAATGGGACATCAACGCTCACAATCTGAAATTGAAGAAGAAAGGTTTTGGAAAGAGCAAGAAGAAAATTTAAAAAAGTTGGAACTGGAGTCCACAGTGGCAGAAGAACAACCAGCAACATTAGAACCCATGCAAACAACAATTACTGAAACAACGGTAACTAGACCAAGTCCTAACACTATGCTCGAAAAATTACTACTAGAACGTGGTATAAAAATTCCTAAAAAATAAAAAATTTCCTATTTATTCTATATTAGTATTCTTAGTTAAATCACGATCTTCCAAAGTCAGATTTTTTCGTATAGAACGACCCAATTGATCCAAATCAAAAATGTTAGACTCTCCTTCTTGTATTTGCGAAACATCTTCGAATAAATCATCGTCATAGTAGTTTGCGTTATCTATTGCGTGTAATAGTTCCAATTTCATAACTTGTTTGTTGTCTTTCCAGTGCGGTAACTGTTTTGTCATTTGTTTCAACATTATTTCGACAAATAGTTTCTCACTGCCATGACACGCCAAAAAGATATTTCCCATGACTGCGCTACAGTTCGCGAGTTGAGCACACTCGGCCTATGTTGTTAATAAATAAACAAACTTCGTACCATAACTTCTTGTACTGCTTGTGTCCATTTTCGCATATCTACCTCGGTATCGCAACACCATCGAGAAACATTCTTTATCGTAGTTATTTCAAAAACGTATCCGTTTGTTTCGTGTCCCGATTCACGTACGCTCAAAATAGAGGCGCCATATATTCTGCTCATCGTTCCATCGGGTTCTCCCGTGGTGGGAGCCAACATTGTTAATATTCCATTACTAACAACGTTTTCTGTAGAGTAGATGACGTTATCTACTATAGAAACCCAGCGTGGTTTCCAACGCTTCACACTTACAGTACTGTTATGTGATTCTTTGAGTATTATTCCCTGTAGTTTACAGCGAACAGATTCATTTGTTTTTTTTGTGGGTATTGGCTGCGCCGTATATGGACTCGTGCGTGCTACAGCCTTTCGCCGAAATGTTGCACGTGTTGAAACGTGTGACACAGGTAAAGTAGTATTAGTTGGCGACTGTTGCGCTTCCTCCTCTTGGATAATTTTATCAACTTCCAAGGACACAGTTTC
>JAESGV010001305.1_pt1 | contig 10464 bp, 8 predicted proteins | sample 9269781 | NCBI WGS metagenome assembly JAESGV01 (sample SAMN15741586, study PRJNA653496) | algae metagenome | isolation source: Tildeniella torsiva UHER 1998/13D and co-occurring heterotrophs from... | place: Slovakia: Slovak Paradise National Park, Hrabusice, Kosice Region | collected 2000-01-01
ATCAAAATAGTTCTAAATGTTGTTCTATCAATAGCCCACAGTTTGATCGACTCTGATGCAGCTTTAATAGTCGCTGCACGTGGTGTATTGTAGATCAATGCGAGTTCTCCAAACGACTCGCCATCGGTATATGTTTTAACGAGGTTATCGTTCACATACACTTCTGCTTGTCCAGAATGTACGACATAGAATAGATCACCTTCGTCTCCTTGTTTAATAATGATTTCTCCTTGAACAAAAGATTTTTCTGCCATTGCGTCGAAAACGACTTTTTTCTCGTCCTTGTCTAAATGGTTAAACACGGCACACGCATCGATGGCACTTTGTAATCGGAGTCGTTCTTGCTCTGTCTTGGGTATGACTGGGAATTTTGTATCGGAATCAACTTTGATCGACTCGTTTGAAATACCAATACGACGTGGTACGGAAACGCTATAACGACGACGAATCATGTCAGACTCTTTATCTTCAAGTAAGTCCTCGTGTGCTTTTTCTTCGTCTTCATCATCGGAACCGGTTGAAGAGGCAGTAGAAGATTCACTCTTATTTTCCCACTCTTCATCTTGCTCCTCTTCATCTATTGTGTTATTATGTAGTCGTATGCGTACCTTGTTCGTCTTTTTGACCAAATGTAAAGTTGGACTTGAAAGGTCCGTTCAATTCTTCTTTTGCTGGTTTTGTTTTTTTGGCTGGTGCAGGTTGTGCTTTTACTGGTTGCGCAACTGGTGCAGATCCCTTTTTCGAGCCTCTCTTTACAGTAAAGTTTTTCTCCAAGTATTGAACCAAGTATGAAGGCACGTCGTGTGGTCTGTCGATACAAATGACTTCCATAAGTGATTCAAATAACGCTTGTACATCCTTAGCTGCTAAATATTGTCGTAGCTCCTGCTCGCTGGGAACACGAGACATTTTTTGTGGTGATTTGGTTGATCGTTAGTTTGTAAAGTCGTTAACGCATATGTTTTTGTACAAAATAAGACCGAAACTGGCGACTTTAATGCTGTGTAGCAAGCTTACTGACACTGTGCCTTCTAACTCAGCTACATTCAAGAATTTAGATCTTTGGATGTGTGTGACTCGGAATCTTGTTATTTTGCTCTTTGTTATTATTTGTTTAGTTACTTTCGTGGTGTCAAATCCTTGTAAGATGTGTTTTTGCCCTCACCGCACAACTTGTGATGTAGCAAACTGCGAATATGGTATTACAGCTGATGTTGATGGGTGAAATTGCAACAAGCATAAATCTTTAAATGCAACGGCTCACACAGTGCCTTCTCGTGTGTTTGCTACTAGCCACAGTACACGCAAACATAAATTGGGCCACCTGTAACGAGCAATACCAATGTACAACTATCAAACATCGACTGTTCAACGCAGATATAAATTCTAAGAAATTGTCGTTATTTATGCGGAGAATACCGACTTCACAATCTCGTATAGGTTCTATATTTTTACTAGGAGGACAAGTAGGAGATTCAGGAGAAAAACTAGTACCATTAGCTCAACAGTTAGCCAAAGATGTCGCAGGATACGATATTATTATACCTGACACTCGCGGCACAGGTTCGTCAAACTGGCTAGGATGCGCGCCAACAGATACAAGTATATCGTGCCAATCAACACTCGTAACACAATACGGAGCCAAATTGCAAGCATTTTCCGTTGATGAAATGGCATACGACACCATAGAACTCGTGAGCCAATTACGACAACCAAACGACAAAATTCACGTTTATGGTCTCCAATTCGGCTCATACTTGATTAACAGAATTCTCGCTATCAACAGTTCCGTGTTCGATAGTGTCACCATGGACGGTGTACTAGGTACAAATGCCAATGTATCAGACATTGACATCCAACGTAACAATATGGCTGTTTCACTCGTCAACAATTGTACAAGTAACCCCAACAGTACATGCGCATCACGACTAGGTTTAGGATACGACACATTAACAACACTAAAAGATATGATTTCCAAACTCGATCGCGGCGTATGGATATGTTCCATTTCATACAACTCTGGAATCACACCCAAGTTACAACTCCCGCATGTTATTTTTGATCGTTCGTTACGGTCATTAATACCAGCCACAGTGTTTCGACTAACGAGATGCAATCCAAGAGATAATTTTGCAGGACCAAGAATAGGATTGTTCGTGCAAGAAAAAATACCGACACTGACAAGTGGTGGATTTTCACCGTTACTTGCTCAACATGTTATACTTTCAGAGTTTGGTAGAAATATGTCAAAACCAGGTCCTGATACATCGTTGTTTAGCACGCGTATGACGAACGCGTATGCTAGTGCGTTACAAAGTGGATGGGTGTTGTATGAACCAAGTCCTTACCGGTATGTTATACCGAACCACTCGATACCAACTCTATTGTTGAATGGTGAAATTGATCCGTACTCTCCACTTTCACGAGCAAGAGAATACGCATCAAACTATCAAGCGAGTAATCAACACTATTTCACAGTACCTAGTGCCACGTACAATACAGTGTTCGACTCACCAATGATCACAAACACATCCAAACATTGTGCGTACACAATGGTTGCATCATTCATGAACAATCAAACAGTAGATAGTACTTGTCTATCAATGATCGTTCCACTATCATTCGAAGAGACAGCTACCACGCGTGTCATACTCGGTGATAGCATCTATGATGGTATACTACCCTACCAAGATGGTTGGGCAATTAGTTGGATATACACAATACTCTACAGTTTTACATTTGTATGGTCTATTGTTGGATTCATACTATTGTTATGTACTCGCAAAGTACAACCAGTTCGTTCACGATTTATTGCTCCATACTTGGGTCTTGGCTACATGCTCATTGTTTCCATGAATAGTTTGTTCTCATTCATCGGTAAACTAGTATACCAAATCTTTCCCATTTACTGGTCACAAGGTATCTACTTGAGTATCATTTTACTTGCTGTTGAGGCGTACATGATACAAACGATACGATACGTACTTTTGAGAAAAATGTATGGCATGTTGGCATCGTCAACAAAGTTTAATGTCAAACTGTTCAAAACATTAACGTCAAATTGGGTGTATATTACTGCCATTAGCGTTAGTGCTGTGATCTTCTTCTCGTGGACTGCATTGTTCACTTGTTTGAATGCATTCTATGGTACAGCACACTACTTTGTGTTGATCATTGGACATATCGTTTTACTAGTTGTTTGCGTGCTAATGACTGGTTTTACAATCGTATATGATGCAATCTATGGTTACCACTGCAGTAACAACATCAAAGACTTTTATGGACCCATGGAGGATCCATTAGCCTTTAGACTCGAAATGTCACTACTCTTTGCTCCAACGTTAGCTACCGGTGCGATAGGTTTAGGTATCTACTATCTATACCCAACAAACATTGCAGTAGCTGTACTCATTATCGTGTTCCACATGTTTGCTGTCTTGTTTAGCGGTGGATACGTTCTCTTGTTTGCACTCGGTAGAAAGATTTTATGTAGGGTAGAACTACCAACGGAAACAATCATTAGTAATAGTATCACATCTTTCATTGCCGATGAAGCAGGTGCAAAAGTGTTTGCCGAATACACCAAGAACGAGTTTAGTTTTGAAAACTTTGCCGCGTTCAAAGATACTCATGCGTTACTAACTTCGTATCATGATATGCCACCTGCAGTCAAGCGACAATCTGTTGCAGATATCTATGACAAGTATTTGGACGAAGGTAGTGATCTAGAGGTGAATATTGATGGAAATACAAAGAAAAAAGCGACAGAGTTGGTGAGAGGGAATTCGTTTACGGAAGAAGACGGAGAAGCGTTATTGAAAACAATGCATGAGGACATGTTGAAGAATTTGCAAGATACGTTCTCGAGGTTGAAGCATACGGAACAGTACTCGAAGGTTGTACAAGCGATGGAGATGAAGAAAGGTGTAATGAATGATGCGAAATTGTTGTGATCATTGTTGGTATGAATTGGAGACAAGTTTTTATTCCTTCATGCAATTTAGAATTTTGCAAATAAAATCGACATCGATTTGCGCAAGAGAAGATTCGTATACGCCAACATGATCTTTTCCTTGTTTTGCTTGCTCTATCTTCACCTTCAAATCTATGATATCCCGTTCTGAAACGTTGACGTCAAGCATTCCTTGAACAATACTTGCACGATTTTCTATTTCATATCCAGTGTGTTCTTTGAAGAATAATACGATAGAGTCTATCGAAGTATGATCATCAGCTCTGAGTCTACCATACAACTTTGATACGTTCTCAAAATACTTTTGTCGAAGTTGATCGTTTGAGATACTAATGCATGGTTGGTCAATGGCTACAAATTGAATCTCATTCTGCGAGTACAGAACATTGTTAGGATTTCCTTGGTTTCCCCAGAGATCTCCAACTGGGATTCTATCTCCATTGTTCATCAAAATGTCCAGTGCTATCAATCTTCCTAAATTCTTTAATAATTTTGGACTATTCAAGTTATTAAGGTGATCGCTGGGTATGCACTCAAGTGTACATGACGGTGATATAAGTTCCATTTTGATGTAAAATTTAGATGTAAGATTCTTCGAGCGAAGCTTGTGTATTTCGTCCTGCATTCTGAGAAACATTTCTCGACAAACTCGATACTCGTGTCTTTCGTCAGGACTATCGTGCTCAAGTAACTCCATATGTGGGGCAGGAACATGGAGTAAATGCGCAAATTGGTTCCCAAACAACTCACTTGCTGGCGATGGACTGCATTTTATGACGGCGTAGTGTTTTGGAAGTTGAGACTCAATAAAGAATACTGGTGCGTCTTCATTGTTAGATACACGAACGTCTGAAACTTTGTCCCATTCGATTGGAGTTTCCCAATAGCGAAAGGGTACTGCATCATTTGCAATTTTCAACAGTGGTTTCTCATTAGACTGGATTTTAGCTCTCTTGCGTGTCACTAGTGCATTAATTGGAGGTGGAGGTGGACCTACAGGTGTAGGGCGTTGCATTTTTCTGTGAACACTTACAACGAACTATCCAAAAGTGCAACAGGAAACTTTGCTCAGCACCAAAAGCGAAATATCTGCTTTAATAGTAACAAAATATCTTAGATTCACCAACACAACCTGTAAATTTCATGATATCGTACAGTGAATTAGAATCAAATAAAACAATTCTACATTCACCATCTTGGTACACTAGAAAATCATCTTTCCTTGCTAACAAACCTTTCGTCAAAAACTTGATTTCAGTTTTCTTCCCATTTTCCACCACATAGATTCCCAATCCTTCTGAAGTTACAAATCTTTTCGGCGTTAACATTTCAATTCCAAAAATGTTTCCCGTCGTCGCGATTGGAGTAAATATGCCAGTGGTAATGTCAACTCTAGATAATTTGGCAGGTGTTCTCACATAAACTTGCTCACGTAGTACCGAAATATGCGTTGTTAACCGCGCGTTAACGGGAGGTGGAATTACTTTCACTAGTTGCATAGTGTTATAGTTGTAAATGTATAGGTTTGGATTGCAGTGTATTAACATTATTGAGTCGTTGATACGTTTCATGATTCCAACGTAACCAATGTACGAGTATCCGTGGACTCCATCTGGACGAGTTTCAAATTCTGTTAACTTGGAGCGTGTTTGTGTGTCCCATGCTTCTACAAATCTACCAAATTTGATAAACAAAAGATTCCTTTTCGGTGAGAATACCGTGCCACTCTTATCTGACTTCTCGTCTTGGAACAACATTCGTTTTTTGTTGGTGTAAAAGTTCCAAATGGTGTAACGACCACTTCCACAACATGCCAGTTCATTTTCGTTAATGAATGTTACACTGTCGTAGGCGTCTCTATGTGGTAGTCTTCGTATCAGTGTTGCTCTTCCATCCCAAACGCATAAATCTTTTGAGGACAGAGATGAAACAAGAGTAGCGACTCTTCTAGACACAGCTTGTTTCAGTAGCGAGAGCAACTCGTTTGCATCAAAGTTCTTATGATTCATGTAATTGTTCTGCGATAGTAGCGTGACATCTTCGAACATTGTTGTGTTGTAATTTAACACAACCTGAAAAACGCACACAAACATGGACAGAATACGTGGTATGAACTCTGAAGAAAAGGAAACAAGTATAAAATGTGTCAAGAGAGCAGGAATTTATGGTATCATAGGTGCATTGACGCTGTCATCCTCTGCATATGCTATCAGTACGATTTTCGCTTATTACTGAACGTTATCAGCTCGTTTAACAAAGTTTCCACGGCAGTCTCCGTTGAGAACATTTTTGGTATTAAGTATGAGCTTTTCAAAATTTTAATCGTCGAAACAGCTAGCTGGATGCTCGGTGTATACTCTGGTGTTTTCACTTCTTTCCCATATTGCTTGCAACAATTTATCAAACTAGAAGATTCAATATTTGCTGACGAAGCTAGAAGGTTGTACGTGATTGTTCAGTTTCTAACACATAGTTTGGAAAAGTATCCAAGTTTTAGAAGAGAGGAAGATATGAACGAAACAGAATGGAAATGGGACAGTTCAAAAAAGTAGTACAATACTGTAAATATGATTCAATTTCGTACTTTCCGTTGATCCAATTCGATGCTTTACGGCTCTACCAATGCAGAAAATATTTTTCGAAGTAACACAAAGTTTCAAGTGAAAAATTTACATTTAATTATTTCGTTGTGCTATTTCTGCGCATAGAAAACTTCATCAAAAATTGATCTTCTGGTTGTGTCTTCTTATTTTTTCTAGGTCTCTTTCCCATACAAACTAGATGTCTATCGTTTTCTCCTGGTGTTTGTGGTGTAGATTGTGGTGTATCATCCTGCTCGGGACTTGGCGACTTTTTGCGTCTTGTCGCACGTTTCTTCTTTGGTTCTTCTTCGTCAAGAACTGGTGATGGTGTACTAGGTGTTGGCGTGTACTGTGTCATTTGAATGGGTTCTGGTTTAGATGTGGGAAGTGGCGTAAATACTTGAGGTATTTGTTGTGTTGGTGTAGTGACAAAATCTAATAGCAATTGATCGCTATTACCAAATGTTGGTGTACCCAAGTCATTAGCGTTTCCTAAAAGCGTGTGGCCGAATTGCCAATGATCAACTTCGTCTAAAAATTTTCCAGGACTTAAAAGATCCAAACTTATTTCATGTTTCTTTGGGCTTGGAAAAACTGGTAGGTCCAATTTAGTTCTCTTTGCGACGCTAGTATCAATGAACAACTCGGAGTGTCTGCGCTTGTTGTTATTGCGGATGGGTTCAGGTTCTGGCAAACTAGTGGTGCCACTGGTCGATGGCCAGTTAACAATTATTATTGGAGTGCAGGGAGATTGCGCATTGGCAGTTGTTTGGTTCCAATTTGTAGGCATGGATTGGTTTATCAACTCTGACAAGTGTTGCAAGTCTAGGTTGGAGATTTGTGGCAATGATAACATCTGTCCGTTGCTCATGTTCAACATGTCTGTGACCTGTGCTTGTGTTTGTGAGAAATGTGGGGATGCAAAACTGAATCTTGGCGTTAGCTGGGTATCGTCTTTGGAGAATCTTGTGCAAGATGCAATCTCAATAAAGCTGAAAGAAGCGAGATTTTGCCCCTTTGGACAAAAATGTGACATTGACGTGTTGTAAGATTTAACCACAAAGCACCAGATAAATGAACGGGTTGACTTTTAGACTTGCCCAATTTAAAAACATTGCTATGGTTGTTTCTGTAACCGTTAAACCGACTTACAGTTAATATTAAATACCCAAAGAGTAGGCGAGCTGCTCTAATGTGATCGTTCCCACCATTCCGATACCGTTACCTCGGGACTGTTCGCCAAAAATCCAAATTTTGTTTACTGATCATCGTTTTACGAACGCTCGCTTTTAAACTGTACATCTGTAATGCATTTAGCTAGAGGTAATCAACCAGCACAAAAATCGCAAATAAAAGTGTCATGTCAGAGAGCTTTGTTGCCCAGAAGCCTGTAGTCAAGCGCTTCGACATGGAAGCCGAGGAAACCAAAGAAATATTGTATTATTTCAAGAATAGATGCCACCAAATGCTCGCGAACAACGACAGCATTATTGTACATTGGGATGGTAATCATGAACTCGTTGAAGACTGGGGTGTACGAGTTAATTTCACGGTGGAAAGCATAAAAGTTACAAAAGATACACCTGTTAAAGAGCCAACATCTCTGCACAGACCCAACAAAGTAAATACAAAGGTAGATGCGTACTCTATCTATGTTCGAAAGTCGAAACAAAACCAAGGACACATGAACACATACTTGGCACAACAATCAGAGCAAGGCAAAACATTAGTCACCGTGCGACGTGATTTGGAAAACTTTTTATCATCTAGAAATATCAAATATCTAGTTGTCGATAAGCCACAGTGGAAAGAGTACTTGGAAGTAGAAAAGTTTTATGGCGACCACACGGCAGAGCGAACTGGCGCGCATATGATAAACCACATCGATGAAGGGTTACACATACTCAAACGCATCGGTGCTTCTGAACTTGCCATGCGTGCGTACTGTCTACATCCTCTTCTACAAGGAGATGTCGAATTAAAAATCTTTTGGGAGAAAGAAGTGCTTGTAAGAGCACAAGAATGGGACATGAGCGTTATCGCTTTGGCGTTAGAATACAGAAATATTGCCAACGCGTATTTGTCGCACAAGCCAAGCACTGATACTCCTGATATTAGTCCTATTGAGGATGTGAACCACATGTTAGTCGCTGATAAGATACAAAATAGAAAAGATTTTGAGATTTTCCACAAGGGAACACATCCTAAGTCTGATAGACTTGTCGAATATTTTGATCAATGGTTGCAAAGACTCAATGTTTCAGAGAAGTTGTACAAGAAGTTAACCAAGGAGATCATTGGAGCCACAGGTGGTGCAGAGTTGAAAAAGATGAAGAAATAAAGCTTAGTGCCACAGCATTGACTTGTAACGGCTAGTCAACTGAATTTGCACAAACATTTTCATCTTTCGCGATGGAATGGGTATTCGTCAGTGAATATTCATAAGAGAACTATTCAGCTGTTCGCATAGAAATTTTCTCAATGGATTTCCAACAAGATTTAATGCAAAAAGTGTACAAAAGACAAGTTACAGATGTAAAGTTTAGATTTTCTTGAGCGTAAGTTGGTTCTGAGTTCATGGTTACTGCCGTTAACTTAGAGTGTTGGTGTTCCAACTTCTGCGCTTTCTTCGCAAGATATACGCACTTCAAAACCGTCTATACTTGACACTCTACCCACGTCATCTAGTTCAACTTCTGTACTCTTTACTTCATCTTCGTCGGGAACTGTTCCTTGATGATCCGAAAGCCACGACAAATTATCAAACACAGTCTTGCACATTGTGTCTAGTGGAAGATCCGAGGGGTCAGTACCAAAAGGATCTTCAATATGCGTAGCTGCTTGATCAATTCCCAGTAGAGAAATCGATATCATTGACACAGCAATGCTTGTGTACCAGCCAAACTCTGCCAACAAACAAAACGGCAGTGTAACCAGGTATAGTAACAAAATATGGTGTACGTGAGCAACATAACTGAATGGAATAGGGCAGAGCATGATACGTTCGAGTACTCCCTGACAGTCAATAAGGGTACCGATGTACACCTCTAAAACGCGAGTCTTAGAGTTCTTACAGTGCTTTTGAACCCAATCAGTAACTAATGCAGATACTGCGAGTGGTCTGTTGACGCTACTTTCAACATACGCGATCTGTTTCAAGTTTAACATTGTGTATTCTCCAACATTGTCCTCGCCTCTTAATCTTTGTTTAAGCGAATACGCATATGCGCTAACAAGTTTCGCTAGTGGCAGTACATTCATAGGTCGCTCATATGTACGAACATATCGCAACAAATTCCTTGAATTGTTGATTAAAGAGCCCCTTAATGTTAATAAAGCGAAAATAATTCGCGTACCATGCTTTTCTACCTTCCCAAAATCTGTCGTACGCAGCGTTTGTTCTGTAAACTAAAAGTAAACCCAATGCCACTCCCAGTAGTGTATGTGCAGAGTTTTTGAAAGGTGGTATTTTGTATCCGTAATAGTCTAACAAATTAAGCATGATACAAATACACACCAGGTAAAACGACCTTATAATAGTGTACTGCCATATCTTTTGTGAGAACATAGGAATCTAACTTACAGTGCCACGAATGCTTGGTACAATCCTCCACCAATGTCTTCTAAAGTCCTGTTTGAAGTTTAGTAGATTCTTTCTAGAGTGCCACAGGTTGGTGAGCCTCTTTGGTAACTTAATGGACGCTGCTTGTTCGCAAGGTGTGATATTGTTCGCTTTTCACCTGTCGCTTTCGACCAGTACTAAATTAGTAATCATTTAACGAACACAGCAGTCAAACCGACGATCCCGACGGTCGTATCCGATACGAGCTCAAAAGAGAAACGGTTGGCTTCATAAAGAAAGATATTTATAAATGTTATTTATAACTAGCTAGATTACAAGGGGTTGTA
>JAESGV010001306.1_pt1 | contig 10460 bp, 13 predicted proteins | sample 9269781 | NCBI WGS metagenome assembly JAESGV01 (sample SAMN15741586, study PRJNA653496) | algae metagenome | isolation source: Tildeniella torsiva UHER 1998/13D and co-occurring heterotrophs from... | place: Slovakia: Slovak Paradise National Park, Hrabusice, Kosice Region | collected 2000-01-01
AACGAAAGATGAATAACGTGTACACAGAAGGACAATCTGTCATCCCACCGATCTTGATAGCAGCATTCCAATTTTTAAATCGTTACGCGTTGAATATTACTGGTATTTTTCGGATAAGCGGTAAAAAGGCAGAAATAACGACCATGGTACAACAATTTAACGCTGGTATCATTTATGATTCAATTCTTACCACTGGAGTGGATCCAGATGATCAAGAATTTTTTATGAAGTATGTTCGTTGTTAGATACTAACGATTTAGAATATTCCCAGAGGGAACAGATCCGCATCTCGTAACGACTATTTCAAAACAATATTTACGCGATTTACCGAACTGTCTACTAACTTATGAACGTTTTGATCTCTTTGCCGATTTGTTTGCCGAAACAAACACCATTTCCGAAGAAGAAAAAATGAAACAAACGCGAGCGTTAATAGAGTCGATTCCATCGACAAATTACCAAGTACTGTATCACTTGATCGCTCTAGTTCGAAAAGTGTGTACAATGCCGTACAAGGAAAATTCAAAAATGTCATTCGAAAGTATGGCCATCGTTATAGGTCCCAATATCATGAGAACAAAAAAGAAATTAGATTTATTACAAATGGAAGCAACTTCAAAAGTTGTGAACAGAACTGCACTATTTATTATTGAAAACTATTCCAAATTATTTAAACAAAATTCACCATATGATGATACACTATTAGGAATTTTGGCAAGTGAAGAAAAACAAGTCACCCATGATGAAAAAATAGATATTCAAGAGTTACGTGCCGAAACATTACGGTTGCGTGTTGCGCATCGGCAACAACAAAATGTTTTGTTAAATAAAATTTTGGTAGCCGAGTCAGAACGACTTGGAAAGGAGGAAGAAGTGATCTTGTTGAAACAACAAAACGAGAGACTTCAGGAAGATGTAAAAACGTTGGGAGATAGAGTAAAAGCAGTGGAGAATGAGTTGGAACGAACGTTGAAAGGAGAAGGAAATGAAGAAGAGTTTAAAACGAGTAGAGATACGAGGATCATGGAAGATGAATTTAATCAATTGGATAAACTTGGGAAATTACTTGATGAGCAAGATAGACAGGTAAAAGCACTGCAAGAAAGTATGCATAGGTTAGGTGGTCAATAAATCTAACAATTTCATTCTATGGTATTGAATTCTTGTTTGGGCCTAGTGTTGAAGTGAACCAGTTTCATAAAAATTATTTTTGAATGTTTAGCAGAGGTGTAGTGCGACCTCTGTCACAGGCAAAACGAGTTATCGATGTATTGAGCAACGTTATCAAACCAGGAAGATTAGAAAGAATGAAAGACGTGCTCGAAAAACGAACAAATCGCTTTACGCTCGTATTAGAAAATACTGTCGATACACAGAACGCATCTGCATGTCTGTACGTTTTAATATGTTCACACACTTATGTTTAGTCGTTCTGCAGAAGGATTTGGACTTAATAGTGTTCACATTGTAGACTATTTGAATACATTTTACACTGGAAGTAGCGCGTCAAAAAATGCAGAACTGTGGATGAGTGTAAATCGCTACAAAAAAGCCAGTGAATGTATAGCACAGTTGAAAGCGCAAAACTACAAGTAAGGAGGTTGATATTCGAGATTTAACATACAGAATTATAACAACTGAATGTCGCGATACTCCAGACTCTAAAACTGATATTATGCCTGTACTACATTCGCCACTCGCTGTACCACATTCTGGCTCACTTACAGATCTATTCAAAACTATAAATCGTGACGACGGACACAAATACGCCATAGTACTCGGAAATGAAAATCGTGGCGTCAGTAAACATTTTTCTAGTGTTGCTGATGGTAGCTTTATGATACCTACGAATGGATTTGTACAAAGTTATAATTTATCTGTTTGTTGTGGTATTATTTTATATCACTTCCATGAAATGGGATTTATGACTCCTGATTTATCTAAAGAAGAAAAAGAAAATATCTTGGCAAATTGGCTACTACGAGTACCTTATGTAGAAAGTATGTTGAAAAAATCTGGAATTGAAATGGAAGATTTACTTGTATGAAAATTAAATTGTTTTGCTCTTTCGGCAATTGGTTCGGCGAAGCATGTATTAATCTCGAGACATATCGAGATTTTACTTTTACAGTTCGCCCAAATTTGAATAAAAACGATACTGTCCCTAGAAAGGGCTTGTTTGTGTTCGCAAACGCGAAAGAAATGGAACGACATGCTAATCCTTTTGATGACCCTTTTGCCTCGCCTCAGCCTATAGTATATGCACATCGTTTTCAACCAGCAGTAAATAGACAATACCAACAACAGTACAGACAACAAATTCCTCCACAATATGTTATTTTACCAAAGTTTGATGTAGACCCATCTACAGTCGATGTCAAAACGATTGACGCATTCTTGTTTGACGAGCCAAAACGCGAGCTGCCAGAAGAGACTGTAACGCCCACGACACCTCGCGAAGAAAACAATAGTACAGAAAGTGAAAAGCAAATGGAATCGCCATATGAGGGTACAGACTTAAAAGAAGTGCCAGTACGTAAGGTATCAGCTATGTCGAAACCAAAGCGTAGAGGTTCCAGAACCTTTAAAATTAATACTGGCTCGGCCTTCGATAGAATAAGAAAAATCACATTCCACGATGCTGAGGATGAAGAAGAGATTGAAGCTTTCGAATCTGTAGTGTACATGCAGCCACTTCACGCAAGCGTAGTTGATTTGGAGAACAGTAGCAAACACTTGGACATTCAACCAAAATCCATTTCGCTACGGAATGAAATGAGAGTAAAACGGAATGGACAAAAGTTCGGTAAATGCTCACAGCGATTCAATATAAAGGGCAAGAAATTTAAATACACTCGAAAAGATAATGGAGAAGTATTCAAGATGGTCGGCGATGTAGCTAAAGGGTGGGAAATCAAGAACGGTACTCGCATTATTGCAAGAGTGTCAGACAGAAGAACTCAAGATATGAAAGTAGTTATCAGTGTAAAAGATACAGACCTAGAGCATATCGTTGCTTTAGTAACTATTATGCTTCTGCATAGATTTTCGCTTCAGATAGCTAAATAAAAATTTGTAATAATTAATCCCGCGCAATCTAAATGAGTTCTCCAGGTAGAACCCCAGAGAGAGTTATAACAAGAACTGTTTACTCGGGTGGCTCACCTAGACATCACGATTTATTGGATGGTAGAACTGTCACAAGGGTAATAGAGTCACCATCACGTGGATGGACTACTCCAGTTACGACGAGCTCGCCAGCGAAGAGGGTAATACACTCCCCATCGTTTCAATCTCATTCACCACATCGTGTAACCACAACATACTCATCACCTTCGCATGGAGCTCAGCGAGTAGTTAAAGTAGTGGAACATGTCATAGAGGGAACGGAAATTGCTGAGCAACCGGCAGCAGTGAGGAAGAGTGCACCGCCAGAACGTAAAGTTCGTAACGCACCTGTCAATGGAGTGGTTGAAACTCCTGATTTAACTCCAATGGGCTCGGGAGGAAATCTAGTAACACGAGTAGTAGAACGTACGATTGATGACGACGACAATGTGGTAGAGACAATTGTTACTCGAGATAGCGGCAGAAGAAGCCAAATTTTTAACTTGACGCATGGAAGTTTAGGAGCAGTAAGAACTTTGCATTACGACGAATAAATACATATTTTAATTATTACACGAGCTGTGACCATGCGCTATGCATGTTCATTTAATGAAACTCTCTAGTTACTGGGTCCCATGATTTTGGAACATTATGGTCGTAGAAGATACTTCCTGGTGAATGCGATTTATGTTTCCGCGTTGTTGTGTTTTGCATTGTTGTCCCTATTGTTGAACGTCTTGGCCGTAGTACTTTAGATGTGGATAGCATTTGACTTGTATCGTAACTAAAACTTCTTTGATGGTGTCCTGGTCGCTCATCATCTGAAGGCGGTGTAGTAGATGATACCGAAATGGCCAAGTTCGACAACATGTTTTTCAATTTTTGATTTTCATTAACTACAAGTTGGAAATTTTGTCTATTTTGTGCTAATTTGTTCACTATTCGATCGATAATACCAACAACACCATCACTAGAGCCTTGCATGATATGATTTAATTGTCTTTGGTTTAATTCGGAGCCCATCTCTCGCTGAAGGCTCCGAACGAGTGTTGCCCTATCCTCTGTCATTGTTTTAGCGGTTTCTTGTTCGTTTCTTGGAACCGTAGTGACCTTGACCAGGGTTGGTTTCGCAATAACCAAAACCAACAAATCATCACGCGTAGTTACTATTAACGGGAATAGCTTTAATAGCTGGATAGTGAGTTATTACCAATCGTTTATGTCCATAGTACTATGTGTACCATCACACCATGGTGGATTGCTTGTACGTTTACACCCACATAACGAATGCCAAGTTTGCTCATTTTGTACACTGAATTTAAGTGGTTCCCAGCCTTTGATATTTTCGTCTGTATGACATGTATCATCACACCATGGTTGTGTCTGAAGTATTGTTAATTGTCGGATCTATTTTTTTACTTTTGAAAAACCACAAGTACAGTACGAATACTCTTTTCCAACTTCTAGTTTTCGCATCAATAAATGTGCTTTTGCAACTTTGGCTTTTGCAGGACATTTTTCGCACGTTTTCGTGTCATCTGGTTGCTTCTTGTCATGTTGCGTCTCCATTCTCTTGTAAAAGTCTGCGATAAAATAAAAAACAAATATTTTTTAAAAAACCTAAACGATCCAATAAGTAAACTACAGTTGCTTTTCAAGGTAGATGCTTGAGAGGTGCATTGTAATCTGTATTTGCCTAAAAATATGAGAATCTTTGCAGAATCTTTCTCGCAAATACCCGGATCACAAAAGTAAAAAACAATGAAGTACATTGTCATTCTCGCTCTGTTATTCGCTTACGTACACTCACGAGCACTAACTGCATGCCCAGATCTCCCAACACCAAGAAACTTTGATGCAACAAAATATGTTGGTGACTGGTATGATATTGGTATGTTTTTTGACATTTTGATTAACTTTAAGCTCACTATGACGGTGTTATCACCTGGTTCGAAAAGAATGGCTGCTGCATTAGAGCCAATTACACTCCAATGCCCGAAAAACCAGGACACATCAAAGTTAGAAACACTATGCGTGCTGATTCAACTTCAGGGCCTTTTAGAGAAGCTCTAGGTGAAGCATACGCACCTGATGCAGAGTACCCAGCAAAATTACGTGTTTCATTCGGTTCAGTTCCATGGACTGCCCCATACAACGTTATTGAGACCGATTATGAGAACTACGCATTGGTGTACAGTTGTGTATCACCAGCTGACTTGTATCGATTTGAGGCTCCATGGATCTTGGCTAGAAAACCAACTATTCCAAGAAAAGATTTAGACGTTTTGTTGAACAAGTTCCAATCGTACGGTGTTGATAAGAACGCCTTTGTATTTACTAATCATACTAACTGCAAGTATGATCCTTAAACAACATTTTTCGAAAAAAGTTTTCGCAACCCTTTTTCATAGGTAGGCCTGTGTTGCTTCTTATCCAGAACTTTCGCCAATTCCAAACAGTGTTCGAATCTAGTATATCCTTGAGTCAGCAAAAATCCGAATACATTCACCACTCTATCTTCTCGTTTTTCTATCGTTCTTGGGAAGGGAAGCACAATTTGCCTTTCTACTGCGACGTTCTTGTGCAAGAAATTGAAAATGTGAGCATCGAGGTAGTCTAACGCGTACAAGTTCTTCGACTTTGTGCGATTACGTATGTCCTTGGGTAGTAGGTATCTATTGTTGGCTTTTAGTCTCATGCAATAACCATTCAATTCGATTCTTTCAAATCCTGCAATGTATCTTAAAATCAGATCCCAAAATTGTAGAAGCTCTCCAGTCATTTCGTACCATTCACAAAAACAACTAACTTCAGGAGTAAGTGTAGTCATGCTCTTTGGAATTTCTACGCATTCTAAATCGCCTGCATTTAGCAATCGTGTTATCCTTTTGTTCCACAACCAAACTTTTCTAAGATTTGGAAATGATTTCTTCAAATCCAGTGCTTCGACTAATCGATGATTTGGAGAGGCAGCAGTAAATACAAAAAGAATTTCCACCTTTTTGCTAAGATTGGTTTTCGCTAGAATAGAGACAAAGTCGTACAACTCTTTTTTAAATCCATAAATTGATAACCGCACTACATTATAATAGCGATTAACAAACTCTATAAGCTGATCTTCCAAACCAATAATGGAAGAATTCTTTCCAATGAACATCTGTTCGCTGAATGTCATTGTTTCTATATCACCTAGTGTTGATAGAAAGATCTTGTTCCATGGTTTTGATATCAATCGCACTTCTGATGTTAACGGTCCTTCTTGGACGAACGCATAGATCAAACTAAGAATGTTAATATCGATCGTTTCCATCCTTGGTTGTGCAGCACAAGTAAACCAACAATCTTATCGGATACTGTTGTTAGTGACTTGCAAATTTGATGCACGTGTTGCTGGCATTGGTTGTAGCAATCGTAGTTATAAAACAAATCACCACAAGCACCAACTCGGCAGTAAATATGGCTTGGCGCTGCAGTGGCTCATCAAACGAAGAACTCGTACATAACTTGTACAAAGCAAACATCATCAAGTCTACGAGTGTAAAAAATGCGATGCTAAAAGTCGATAGAAAGCATTATTTACCAGATAATAGCAGTAATTCTGCTTACGACGATATGCCCTTACCAATTGGACATAGAGTAACAATAAGGTATTTTAAAGTTTTGTTATTAAATTAATAGCGCTCCTCATATGCACGCATTCGCTTTGGAGATGCTACACGACAAATTAATAAATGGAAGTAAAGCACTAGACGTTGGAGCAGGCTCTGGATACTTGGTCGCGTGTATGGCACATATGGTTGGCGATACAGGACACGTCATAGGAATCGAATACATTCCAGAACTAGCAAAGCACGCGTAACAACGACTAGAAACAGATCCTAACGAAACGATACAGAAGATGCTCAAAGAAAATAGAATACAAGTATTCGAAGGTGATGGTTGGCAAGGATTCGAAAAAGAAGCTCCATATGCAGCAATACATGTCGGTGCCGCTGCAGAATCTATTCCAGAAAACTTGATCAAACAACTAGATAAGAATGGAAGACTGGTGGTACCAGTTGGAGACAATTGGGAACAAACAATTATGATTGTGGAGAAAGATGGCAACGGAAATGTTTCAAAACACTCTGACATGGGTGTAAGTTATGTACCATTGGTGAATCCAACAAAATCAAAATAGATATTCGTACATGTACATGTAATGCGCTATTAGCTGCTGGTGTCCCAAAAACCTCCGCTAGCAACTGCTATAGGTGTAGCCGACGAAGCACCAAATCGACAACAAAAAGCCGTCAAAACGTCAACATGCACGATTACACAGCCAGAATTCTAAAATTTACAGGATTAGCGATATACATGTTATCGAAGCGTTTAATGAAAGCGTGCTGAGATAACCTTATGCAATAATCGGTTGTTATCTCCAATTCTGATACCTGCACACTTTGAGCAATCACAAATGAATCCATAACTGTAAGCCAATTGAAAACATCGATCGTAACAAGATTGCTCGGCAGAGTAGTTGATTCTAATCTCCTCACCAGCGGAAATGTTTCGTAAAGCTACCAAACGGATATTGTGTGTAACAATATAATCAACGTTATCCTCACATGAATGATTGATTAACGTGGCCAATCTGAAAAATGTAGATCCTTCGAAACTGAATCCAAATGCGTTTGTTCTCACTAGGGAATCTACAAATTGGAATGTACGAAAATCAAATCTTGGATCTCCAAGTAGACCTAGCGTAGAAACGATGTGATACCAATGTCCAACTTTTCTGACTTCTGCTTGTTTTATAGCTGCAGCGTGGAATGTCTTAAAGTCAGTTAGATCTTGAATAGAACAGTTTCTAGTGAGTGCCATTCCAACGCATTTGATGAAGATGATGTTACCATCTTGGAAGTTATCGTTCAATAGTGTAGTTATGTTTCTTTTCTTGAGTACGTATAGATATGACGCATAGGCAACGAATCTACAAATCTCTGTACAGTACACCTCTTCACGCTCACCTTTTACTGGATTGCTAGGTACTTGTCGGGAACAATGGAAGCAATGCGTGGTATTCATGAGACTAGTGATCACAGGAAGCTCTTCGAAAATAACTTCTTGCTCCATGATGTCTTTGGTTGCAAAAGTGGCTAGTCCACGATCTGTCTTTCGTATCTCCACTTTCGCCTCTCTCGCATGTTTGGGTACTCCATTTTGTTCCAAAAACTCTAATCTCTCTCGTTGTTCATAGAGGTTTGAGATGTAACCAACTGAAGTGTGTTCGAGAAACTTCTTGACATCTCCAGAAGATCTTTCGCGTGATCTGAATTTCGTCCAGCACATTTTGAAAGAAGCAAAAATCAGCTGCATTTCAGAGTCAATATTATCAAATCTGGAAGCTACTAGCCCATCAGCAAGACCATTCAAACTCTTCGTGCTCACTTGGAATTGTGTTTGTGCACGCTGCTTCCAAAAACTCGTGTCATTTGGGTGTAGAAGATGCATCTGAACCAACTGACGATAGTTTTCTTCGTGATCGATGATAGAGCTTGTCACTTGCGCGAAATCGTGATGTCTTGATTGTCGTTCGTCGTGTAGCAACGTGCAGGTATCGTGCTTGCTCTGGACGACTGTCTTCAAGTTATTAGAGCTCATTTTCGAAACGTTTCGATCGCTCATCTACGTTGTTCAACGCCTTCTTGTTTGCTAGTCGTTCCAGGTTGTTCCAAATTTGCTGTAACCAAATTTACCTTCACGTTGTAAATTGGAAAAAATGCTTCGCGCGTCCCAGTTCAAATCATCTACTTCAAGTCTATCGCGGGTTCTGTTACGTTCTACAACAACTGTACCACGTTCACACAAACTATATCGCACGAAAAAAACAAATTTAGATATCTTTTTCGAAGACCCATCTCTTTCCACACGAGAACCACTCTACAAAACGTCAAACTTTTTCACTAGCGATCCAAGTTATTATGATGAATCTTTGCAAGGAGATAAAGACTACAAACGAAAACATTTCGAAGATGCTATTCTATCTTACACACGCGCCATAGATGCAAGTATTCGAAACACAAACATACAACAACAATTACGCGCTACTGTACAAAAACTAAAATGCATTTTTGCGTGTCGATTACTCGGACAGGAACCCATAGAAGAACTCGAGTTCGTGTACGCCAATACCACTCCAAATGATTTATACTATCACGTCGCAAAAGCAATACAAATTTGCATCGCTGCTCACAAACCAGAACTTCAGTACTTGTCACTCCAATACAACCTAGATCCAGAACCTTCCATTTTATTTTTCCATGACAAAAAAGAAAAAATCTTTTACATGGATAATTTCCAAGAAATAGAGTTTGTGTTACTACACACAAAACAAATATTATTAGAACGAAGTGGACAAGAAATGGTGAATGAAATGTACGCGTATGCAGAGCGAAATCCAACAAATTCGTTTGCGTGGACGTATAGTTCGGCTATTGATATGTTACAGTGTCAACCTGTGATAGATGGTGAAGAGTTTGAGGAACCACTAGGATTGAGTTATTTGTATCTTGCAAATCGCGCGTACTACTCGGTACTCAAAGCAAAAGAGAGTATGACATTTAGTAACAAGTATACATACTCTCCTGCATTTCAAGTGAATTTAGCGTGGACGATCGCTCGTGCATGTCATGTGTATGCAGTACTAGTTGATCAATTCCCACATTTCAAGAACCACGAGTCACACGACATGTCGTTACAAATGATAACTACACCACCGGCAGAGAAAGCAATCGAGTACTACACAGAAGCGTTACAAGTTGAACACGGATACTTTAATCACTATGTATTTGCGCCCATCTTACATCGTGGACAAATGTATATGCACATGCAACAATGGAACAACGCAATCAAGGATTTAACACGAGTGGAGATGAATCACAAACTAGTGACCGATGAGAAAATTTCATTGTTTAGTCGATTGGCTCATTGTTACTGGGCATTAGATGATTACGACAGTACTGTCGAGTATGTCACGAAAATCATACAAGTGGAACCAAAGTTCACATGGGTTCACAAACGCGCGCAATTGCACATGGCAGTGAAAAATTTTGATCAAGCAATTGATGATTTAACACTATTAACAAAATCAAAAAGTCAAGAAAAGGTCATTAGTGTTCTAATGCAACGAGGTGACTGTTACCAAGAAAAGAAACAAGAAATATTGGCTAAAAAAGATTTCCAATCGGCATTAGCGCTCGCTAAAGAAAACAATTTTTCAGAAATGGTTTCTCAAATCGAAGCATGCTTAAACTGATTTATTTGGTGTAACAGTTACATCTAGTACTATTTTTAAAGTGTTTGAAATTAAC
>JAESGV010001308.1_pt1 | contig 10457 bp, 12 predicted proteins | sample 9269781 | NCBI WGS metagenome assembly JAESGV01 (sample SAMN15741586, study PRJNA653496) | algae metagenome | isolation source: Tildeniella torsiva UHER 1998/13D and co-occurring heterotrophs from... | place: Slovakia: Slovak Paradise National Park, Hrabusice, Kosice Region | collected 2000-01-01
CGTTATTATGACATGATGGACGAAACACATTTGATGAACATTATCAAAGAAAAGTTGTGCTTTGTATCCACCGATTTTGCACGCGATATGTCCATCACTAGGTAATTTATATAAAAATAATCTAACACGTGTAGAAACGTTGACAATGAGATCCATAGACGTTACGTTCTTCCTGACTATAGAACTAGTAAAACAGGATACATTAAAAAGAAAAATGAACCATACGATGCGGAAGAACAATCACTTGTCATGAACAATGAAAGAATAACTGTTCCAGAGTTACTTTTCACACCGTCCGATATTGGTCTAAATCAATCAGGAATTAGTGAGACGATTGTACAATCGTTATCTGCTATGAAATCTTATGAGCAAAATATACTGTATGATACAGTGTTGCTAGTTGGAGGAAATACATTGTTTGAGAATTATCAAGCTAGAATCGCACATGAATTGAGGCATTTAACACCTGATATTCACAATGTGACGATCTATCAACCTAAAAAGTATGTTTGTTGTTGGCTATTAACATATCTAGCCCTGTTACATGCTGTTGGCTTGGTGCTTCTGTGATTGCAGGTACTGACCATGCAAAAGAAAATATACTGAGACATATCACTGTGAGTAAACAGGAATATGACGAGCAAGGTGCTAATGTTTGCATAAAGAAATCAAATTTGATCTAAGTACCTCTGTGAACAATTCAAATCCCATTATCCACACGAAATGTCGTTAAATGTAGCTCATCACGGAACAGAGAATTGGTTAAATACTATTACACTTTACTGATCTAAATTGTTTAGCGAAGTAGAAAGTTTCTTTTGAATCCTACCCTCTGCTTCTGCTAACCTATCAAACCACGCAGCGACATCGTCAAAACCTTCATCTCTTGCTGCTTGTGCCCATTCAGGGTACATGCTCTGCGCTTCATGTGCTTCCCCACTAACAGCAGATTTTAGATTTGTAGCAGTGTCTCCCATCTCTTCTCCAGTTACTGGATCGAGTCCTGTCTCTTCTAAGAATTCTAAATGTCCAAGAGTATGACTGTTTGCTACTTCTGCAGCTTGCCTAAACGCGGTTGCTGCATCTATGTGACCGTCTACGTCTGCTTTTTGTGCGAAATATGCGTATCGTCTGCTTTTAACTGATGCACTAACAAACGCAGATTTAATGTTCTCCAATGTCTGCGATCCCTCTAATGTTGCTTCATCTGAATATTTTCTGAGTTGTAGTGACCGTGTGAATGGTCTTTGTAGTGTTGTGAAGGCTCTGCGAAACATTGCTGGTTGTCTTGCAAAAAATAATTTTTATAAAACAAGGAACGCGTATTAAATGTTGCATGAATCATTGCGAATAAATACAACAGAAACGTTCTTCAAAATATGTCATAATTATTTAAAAAAACTTGCTGGTGTTGTGCCAGAAGCTTTTGATTTCTTTCCTCACAATGTAGGCGGTCGTTCTCCAGATGCTCTTTTAAACTCTGCAGTCGTTCTATCTCTTGTACGGCTGTACCACAATTCTCCTTCCTTTTCTTTATTATCCGAAAAAGAGGATTTGATTCAACAAAACATTCCAGATCTGATGTATTTAACGCAACAATTCTCGCCAGCTCTTCAATATAGTCATCTATAACTTTATCCACTGACGTCGTTTGCAGTTCTTGCTGTCTACTAGAATCAATTTGGTCATTATTTGTTTTGATACTTTCTACTTGTGCAACTAATGCTTCACTTAGTTCTGTATACCTCGCCACAAGATTTTGTTTTCTACATTTTAAATTACTAGATCAACTTACATTTCTTCCTCTTCCATGTTTACAAATCGCAACACATCGCTTGCTGATTTGGTACCTTGTGAAGTAGTCGCTCCAGTTCTATCCTCAGCAAACACTGATTCCATCCACTCATAAAACTGTCCTACTCTTTCGCAAATACTAATGGTGTATTCTAATCTACTTTTCTGACTTTCTAAAAGCTGACAATTCGAGGAGCACAATTCAGCCTCAAATGGTGTCATACCTTTCGTGCCTCCCATAGTGTTCAACTCTGCATTCAATCTACTAGTGTATATGATTTGTTCATAAAGAGCTCGCGTTGTGCAGTACAGCTTACGCACGTTAGAAATACTTTGGTTAATGTTTTTTTTAGCGTCTGATGGTGTTGTTGATTGAGTTGTATTTGGTCGAGTAGTATTCATGAAGCTTTGTATGGTATTGTCGTATGGATCATGTGATGAGATAGTTTGTTGGGTCGAATTTAGGCTGCAGTATCGTTCAACTACATGATACTTTGCGATTACCCATCCTAATGCGAATAAGAGTTCCCTGGCGCTAGGATTTGTTTTGAAAAAGACCAATCGTGGATAGTCATCTTTCATCATAATCTTTTTTAGGTAGCTTTTGCTTGTTTCTAATACTATTAATCCATTTAACACTTATTACCATTGAATTCCATTTTGCTTAGCTGTACTTTACACGTCCACAAGTTCTTACGTGATATAAAAACAACGTCATGAATAGTTCTCCAAAACTTCAAAATCTTTCTGTTAATATTGTTTCTTTCCATCTTACTGTTTGATCTGAAACTCGATTATGCTTGGCGTTTATAATGCTTGTAGCATTTAGATACGAAATGCCAAAAAACGATAACATCGAACAAACAACATTCACTGCCTGCTTCACATCTTCACTTTTGCTCATTATTACAACTATGAATACAAAAAGTTGTTTATACACGAAAACGTGTTCGTTACATGACATACTCAGGAGCATCGAACAAGTAGAGCTTTGGTACATGTTGCATAACTCTACCCTTTTGTTTACCTTTCTCGCCGACCATCTCACGGACTTCGCCCTCTGCGTCGCCTTCAATATTCTCTTCTTCTTCAATTTCTGATATTAGCGAGTGATCTTGATCACCTTCTGATGCTGGTACCAGTGCTAAAATCTCGTCCAACGCTTGAGTCATCTTTTGTGTTTTTGCTGAAGCGTTTTGACCAATATCAGCAAAGCTATGTTTTTCAAAGTCAATTGCCTTCTCTGATGGTATTTCTTCGTGAATGTTATCTGGTGCTTCGTTTACTGATGTATCTGTACCTTCATCTAGGTTATTATCCCATCTTGGTTCATCTTCCAACTCTGGTTTTGGTTGTGAAACACTCATATCTCCAGAAAAATTCTTTGACAAGATTTCTGTGATTTCTTCACCCAATGAAGATTGTAAGCTCTCGATCTTGCTCAACAAGTCAACTATCTTGTCCTTGTCAAATAGATTATCACTTGAGACTGGTTGATCTTCATCTTTGGCATATGTAAAGATTTGCTCTAATTGATTGTACCAGTCGTCTCTTTGTTTTTTGCGTTGACCACGATCAACTGGTGAACCTTCAATGTCGATCACTACAGAATCTACAGAAACTCCTGAAGCACTTGACATGTGCGATCCACTCACTGCGTTGACTTTGCTAATTAGCGTCACAAAATTCTTGTTAATTTGTTTTGATTCCAAACGCGCTTCAATGATACCACTTACGTACTTGCCCAAATCGTTATTGTTGTATGCTTGTACGAGTAAAGTAAAGTAAGCAGCACATAGCGTGTGAATAGCTCTTGCTTGAGCGCCTTCCATTTCTTTTGCAGCTGCTTGTAGTGTCAAAATCATAGGAACTGATTCTGCAATGTCTGCGTTTCTGTATCTCTTCCACAACGTTCTCAACGTTCTGTAAATTCGTACATAGTTTTGTGGTTCGTTATCTTTCAACGCTGATGAACGATGCAAACAGTAGTGCAACTCCTTTTGTTGTTTCTTACTCAATGACGCTAATGTCGTATTGGCTTGTGGCGTTTCATCTTCTGTCGTGGACACAATGTTACGTTTTTGAGTTTTCACTAGTTTTTGTAAAATGGCAAGTACAATGGCTCTTGAACGAGGTGGTCTGGAAACAGCTTCATCTAGTAGTGTCTTGACAAGTACATCTGGATAGTTTCTTCCTGCTTGTACGTAACAAGAGTACGAGGATACGGCTAGAATGGCATCTAGTAACAATTCTTCAGGTACGTCCTTCTTTTTCAATGCGGATAGCATGGCCATAATTAAATCGATATTTTGTGGTGTATGTTGTCCAGTCTTGGCGATCGTCTCGATTCCTTGAATTATTAGCATTTGCATCTCTTTGTCGTTTTCTGATAGTAGCAAATTGTATAATGATGATAAAGTTTCCAATGCACGAGGAACTGCTGCTTTTCTATTTTGTGTTGAGATGACAAACGAAACTGCTCTTAGAACATTTCTATTTCTATTCTTATCTTTGACATCACGCGCGTGTCTAATGAGTTCCAACGCTAAAATGTATTGTTGCGCCTAATGGTTACTATTGAAATGAGAAACGTACCCATGAACCAGTGTTGATGATAATGGTAAATAGTTTTTGAACAAATTCAAAAGGTTCCCAACCTGCTTGATCCAAAGTACTAGTTTGTTAGCGCGTTAATTTTGCGACTTACTCTAAGATGGGTTTCATGACAATTCTAACGTTTGCGATCGAGTTTGCTCTTGAAATACTTCCCAACGTTTCAGTGGCTACTTCTTCGACATGTTCAGGTCGTAACTGTTGTAGTGCGTTTCTATCCAAAAGATTTGGTGGTACTTTTGATTGTGTATCGACTAGTTCGACATCTGAGGCTGCTACGTAGTCTGCACGAGGTTGAGCAGGTGCACTTGACTTCATATTGCCAACAACTGCTTGTATGATCTTTTGTATGTTTTCTATTTGTTGTAGATCCATAACGGTGACCATTTTTGAAATAGTTCTCATGGCTGCGATTTTTAACGCGATAGCCTCTGCTGCAATAGAACGTTCTGCAGTCATCATTTGTATCAAAATCGGTATGAAACTGATTAATTGTCTAAATGGCTGATCGTTGAAGTATTGTACTGCTCTATTCATCTATATCAGTTAATAATATGTTAAAATACGTACAGTCTCCGTGGCTTGAATTTTGAGGCGATAATCGTCTTGACTGAACAAAAAGTTGATAATATTAACAATGTTAACGATAAAAAGCGATAGATCAGAGTGACAGGTCAGTATAATGGCATCCAACGCTTTACATCCGATTATCACGAAACTATATGGTTAGTCTATTGCGCGAAAGTTACTTGATGTTGTGTTTTGCCATATCTTGTTTTATACGTTTCTCTAATCGATTGCCGATTACAGGAAGTTGGTCAGGATTCGTTATACAGTACATTGTTAGCTTTCCTGTGTCTCCCATGTCTCCATCTTTGTTTTTCGGATAAACGCTCTCGATGAGCAATTTATATTGAAAGTTTCGCTTCTTACAGACGTTCCCCATATTTTAAAATTCTTAGTGAGCGATTTCAGAAGGCCAGTCCTACAAACTCAAATGAACCGTTGTGTTTGAGAGTTGTAATGTCCTCTGTTTTCAAGTTGACTACTGCTTTTTAATTCTCCTGTCAACAGATACACAATGGCTAACTCGGCGTTGAAGAATATGAGAGGAGGGGCAGACGCCCTAGTTGCAATTATGGGTGATGAAGACACCGTCACAGGCTTTTTACTTGCTGGAATTGGAGATATGGACCAAACACGTCAACCTAATTTCCTCATCGTCGATAACAGTGAGCAACAAAAATTTTATCGTAACACAACTCTTTTGCAGAAGTGGACTCTCAGCAAATAGAAGAAACATTTAAGAAATTCGTAGCCCGTAAAGATATCGCTATCGTACTTATAAATCAACACGTAAGGCTACTTTGGGATGGGTTTTATTTATCATAAATAGGTCGCAGATCAAATCCGTCTTATACTAAATGCATATGACCAAGTTGTACCTGCTATTTTGGAGATTCCAAGCAAAGAGACACCTTATGACCCATCTAAGGATTATATTTTGAGCCGTGTAAAACAGTTCTTCCAATAACACATAACATATTTAAAAACACTATTACGTTAAATGGCATGCACAAGTGGTTCTTGTACAGCAACAACAGCTCTTTCCAGTTTGCTACATGCTTGTGCTGCGCAACTAGCCGCTAAAAATCATAACTTGACAAACACTATCAATAATCATCACAGTTGCCTCTTCTTATAACAAAAAGCGAGGCTAAGCGCCGCTAAGCGAAAACGTCATGGCAGCGTAATTCTTTGGAACAACGCTAGGATCGTGTCAATGTCATACCCAGAGCGTCAAACAAGCAAAATAACAACTAAAAACGATGTCACAAGAGGATAATCTATCGTCTACTGGTTCCTCTCCCGATATCGCGGTAGACACTAAGATTTCGCTAACAGACGAGTTTCGAAATGACATGCTAAGATTATTTACTCAGCCCATTCTGAGTGACCTCACCCTAGTCGTTGGCGAAAAAAAGAACCTTGTTCGCTTCAAAGTACACAAAGCAATTTTGGCTGCGAGATGTCAATATTTCTTCAGTTTGTTCCATTCTACTATGCAAGATAGCAACGCAACAGAATTAACTTTTCCTCAACACAATCCTGCGGACTGGAAAGTACTAGTAGACTTTATTTACACCGCAAAAGTCAATATCAACAACGAGAATGCATTTGGTGTACTCAAACTAAGCGACGAACTCGATATCACGAGCATTAAAGAGAAATGTATCGAGTATGTCAAAGATCTAGTGACAGACGACAACGTACTCGACGTGTTCGAAGAATCACGTTATCATAGCTTCAAAGAACTTCATGCTTTCTGCAGAGGTATGTTCTAATAACACAAACTGACATTCCAAGGTTACATCGAAGAGAACGCTCGGCGTGTATTTTTTTCAGACAACTTTTTATTACTTGCGAAAGATAGTTTGAAAGAATTGCTCCACAGTGATAAAATACAACTCCCAGAGTTGGAAATCTTTGTCGCAGTGGTACAATGGGGAAAATATCAAGTTCAACATATTGCAGATAACAAGGGAGCAACTCCTAAAGTTGTGTTTGGAAAGAAATCTTCACGCGTGAAACGTTCCGCACCAAGTCGTACCGTTTTCAAACCAACAGAAACTGTCACACCCGCCGTAGAAGAGGTAGAACAAGTCACAATCGAAGAAGTCGAACCAGTGATCATGCAAGCACTCAATCGCGTTTCTTTATCAGAATCACCACCTTCACCATCACCAACAAATCGCGCAAGAAGCAAATCAGAAGCCAATGGACATGCTTCACACTTTGAAGAAGAGTTGAGTGTTTCCGAATTATCGCACATTGAGAATGACGACGATGAAGATGAGGAAGAAGATGTCCAACCAAAACGATCATTTAGTCGAATACAATTAAGTCCATTCACAGCGTCAATAGAATCTGGTATTGATTTCACTGGACCTGGACATATGCTCTCCGGAAGTTCAACAAGTTCGCATCCGTCATCATTTACAAGTGAACAAGATATCGAACGATTCCGCGAACAATTAGATGATTTATTTGATTACGTTTCAGACAAACCATTTGTAAGACAATTGGCACAATATTTAAGTGACATTATGCCAATGATACGTTTTGGCATTTTAAACCCTAATGAAGTATATGACTATGTCGAACCTTCGTTAATTGTCAGTAATGACTTGTTACTAGAGGCGTATCGTTCCCATGCACTAAGTGATCGTATTGAAGTACAAGATTCAACAAGATTAAAGGTCAGAGAAGGATCATTGTTCTACACGGCAGGTGTATTGGAAAGTTTACCAATCAAGTTATTGCGTGGTTGGACATGTATCTATCACAAGCCATATGCCGATAAAACTACCGAACAAGTGTTTAGAACGGCATTGAATGGATCGGCAACACGTATTCTTGTTGCGGCAAGACATAAGAATTCGAATACACTTGCATTAGCGGCAATGGGAAGAATTAATGTTGTTCTCAAGGAAACAAGCGATTCTTCTCCATGTAATTTGGAAAATGGAGTTTATTGGTACCATTGGAAGAATCATTCTTTCGGGTTTAGTGATACTAGAAACATTAACCTTGGAACTGCTGATTTGCTAGATGGTAAACAGAAACTAAGTTGGCATTTAACTGGCCGTGGTGGATATCGAGTAGGTGATATCAAAAATTTGAATGAGAGCAAGGAGTGGGAGAAACTAGTATTTGTTGCATAAATTATTTTATACTTCACAAGGAACATGTTGCTTTGCAATAATCTTGAGTCCATTGAGGAATTGGGCACTCGAAATTGTTGTTTTGAAGTAAACAGTTGTTGGAGTACAAACTTTGTGGTCTTGCAATTTCTGGAATGGAAGTGAGCTTGTTGTTGTTCAAAAGAAGTTGTTGGATGTTTCTCATTTTTGAGATGCATGAGGGTAATGAGCCAGTGAAAGTGTTGTTGGCTAAGCCCAAATAACGAAGATCTGTTTGAGCGCAGAAGAGGTTGCTTATGTCACCAGCGAGTGTGTTGTGCGACAAATCTACTGTTTGTAACACTGATGAAAACTCGGCAATCTTTCCTGATAGACTGTTACTGTTAAGGTCAATAGATAGTTTATCGCAAAACAGCAAAGATGTCAGCAAGGTTGGCTGTATGTCGTTGGCTGACTTTTGCTGCCGCTGACAAACTGAAAACAGCAACACCTCTTATCAGACAGCAACAGCAAGAATTTTTATTTTTTATTTTTTGCCAAATTAAAGCTACATTCTCGTCAAATGTGCAACAAGCACCAATTTCCAACACAATTACTTGCTGCAAAATGTTTTGCATAAAAATGCAGTAGATCACCACTTGGGCATATCTACAAAGTCTTATATTGTTGTCTTAGTGCTTGTAGCCTCCAGAGGGCATCCCACATACTGTTTATACTCTGCGTGGTGCTGGTGGTTACTGAACACGTGTTTTCCGGGTTGAGCGAGTGTAAAACTTTTGGAAAACAAACATCTACGCAACACCTGCAAACCACTGCAGTAACCATAGCCTTCATGGAAGTTGCGCGCATCAACAAACAACACTAAATCCGCATCTTCTTCGCACGAATGGGCTAAAAAAACAAAATCAAAAGTAGATCAGCAGAGATAGAAAATAACGAGGAATTCGTTCGCTTCTTATACATATTTTTGGTACTGATAACTGAATAACGTAAATAAAACATTCAAAAAATTGGCTGACTTGCTGTCTGTCTGATAAGAGGTTTGCTGACCTGTGCAGCAAGGCTGTCTTGTGCTGTTTTTGCTGACTTGTAAACGCTGCGGCTGTTTTGGCTGCGTTCTGATAAACTATCTAATGTATGTGGCAGTAGTGTTGAAGAATGTTGCTGGTATCGAGCCAGTGAATTGATTGTGCTTCAAATCGAGGCTTTGAATTTTGGGAAGGGCTGCAATTTCAGCAGGAATGTTCCCGGTGAGCTTGTTGTTGGCGAAGCTTAGTTTGATGATGTTTGTGCTGTTTTCTAGTGTAAAAAGTTTTCCTGGAAGAGTGCCAGTTAAATTGTTGTTAGTCAAATCAATGGTATAGATTTGTCCTCCTTGACATTGAATGCCGTACCAAGAGCAATACTCGTACACACGTAACCAGTTATTGTTCTTTGTCCATGATTGTCCATTAGTGGCCTAACTATTAGAATTCATAGTAGTAAATACCTTAAAGAGAGCAGCAAGTGCATCATAGGTTGGCGTTGCGAGTGTTAGACCAACGAGAGCGAGGATTATCACAGCAGATTTCATCGTTTAAAAAAAGTTTAGAGTTGTGACGTCTTGACAGCTTCCAAGTTGGAATTTAATTTGAGCTCAGTTAATGAATTTCTTGTAGGCTCTTGACATTGTACGTATTTTCTTGGTCTGTAAAAGAGTGCCAGCAATGCTTTTGTAAATATGGACAAACAACACTTTGAAGACCTCGCTATTCATCTTCAAGACAGTTCCAGCGCCACGATTTCTCTGTATTCAGGATTGTGCAAGCAGTTTCGTACTCAACAAACAGAATGGATATTTGAAAGAGGTCCACTCGTTAACAGCGACAGAATTAAAATCCATGTCAAGGGTCCAGAGGGACTACGAGAGTCTACGCGTGGCACAGTTATAACGAAAATGAGCAAAAACATAGTATTGTGCATATCGTCCAAACAGATGCCATATAGAAGCGGACAATACTATTTCGAGTTCAGAGTTCAGGAGTGCGGACTGTATAGTAATTTCTTAGTTGGTGTATGTTTCAGATCCATTGATGGTGAGCATAGAAAAGAATATGACCCTGAGGTTCACAACTACGTGGGGTCTAAAAGTTCACAATTTGGGATTTACTTGGACGGTATCGTGTGGAATAGTAGTAGACAACATTCCGACATGGGTATGTTTCAAATATTTATTAATTACTGTTTTTAGGGTCACTGAGGATTAACAAGAATGAAAACATAATCGGAGTTTTTGTAGATACATTCACGATGCAAATGGCCTTCTTGAACAGTGAATCAAGTACTGGTTATATAGACTTGAAAAAG
>JAESGV010001309.1_pt1 | contig 10455 bp, 10 predicted proteins | sample 9269781 | NCBI WGS metagenome assembly JAESGV01 (sample SAMN15741586, study PRJNA653496) | algae metagenome | isolation source: Tildeniella torsiva UHER 1998/13D and co-occurring heterotrophs from... | place: Slovakia: Slovak Paradise National Park, Hrabusice, Kosice Region | collected 2000-01-01
TCTTCATCATAAAAGTAACCATTTCTTAGTGTAACAAATGCATTGGCTGCGAGGATGATCGCAAGCAATGTTGCGATCGATAAGGCGATACGTCGCATAGTATTGTTTTTTGTTTTGTGTGAGTTTGGTTATGATGTAAAATCGTTGGTTTTGTTACCCGAGTGTCAACTGTCGTGGTACCTAAAATCGCCAAACATGGATAAAATATAGTTTTTTTAAATATCACACCGATTACTATGTATGGAGATTAGCAGTGTTTTTTCACTATTCTTATCGAAAAACAAATGTCACCTCGAGAGTTTTGCTGGGATCTCTGGATGGTTGACGAGGTTTCAGGTACAGTGTTTTGTAGCTCGTTTGAATTTTTGTCTGCGCTTGTTTTTCGATCGAAAACTTGCAAAAATGTTGTTTTGAGGCAAAAAGGGTTTTGAAAAGAATAGAATGTTGACCAAAAACAAAGATTGTTTGATCATTTGGCGCTGGTTTGCTTGAATTTTAAATCGAACCTTGTAGCTAAAACGCCTCATGTCGTCGGACAAGATGCTTTGAATAATCACGATCTAGCGACGCAAGTTATTTCAGCGCAGGGTTAAATTGCGAAAATTCAATTCTAGTTTGCAGAACTATAATGATGGCTTCTGCATAACACAGTTGATATGTTGAAATTACTACTTGATAAGTACGAATGAGATGCTAAATGGTGTTATGAAAAATCTACTTCGTTACCAGTTGTCTTGGCCTTACAATCGATTTAAAATTCACACAATGCACACTGCAGAAACTAAGAACTCAGAAGCACCAACAATAGGGAGAGCGCAGCCAATTTCGAAGAAAAATCGCAACAAAAAACTTAAAGCCGCACTAAAGAGAGCAAAGAACATTCCTGTACAACAAGTTCAAACAGTGCCAATACAAACAATGGAGCTCGCAAAAGATGAAGAACCTGTCTCTGACGCAACAATCACACCAATCGTAGTCAATACTCCACAAAAATCGAAAGCACCACAGCAACCAAAGAAAAAAGATTTTACCAAGCCAGCATGTGAAGGGGACCAAGACGATTCTGCAACTACACGAAACAAAGAATCACATCACGAAGACTATTTGATTCCTATCATCTACAGTAATCGTGACTTGGTTATCATCAACAAACCATTCGATACATGCAACGCAGGTGACTTCAAATATAGCGTATTGAACTTATTGAACCGTCATTACACACTAGACCACATTAAAAAGTATCAAGACAAGGATCGTAAGTTCAGATTCTGCCATACACTCGATTATGAAACATCAGGAACACTGTGTTTCGGAATGACCAAACAAGCAGCAGTCATGGTCGATATGGCCATGCAATCAAAAAAAGTAGAAAAAGTGTACATTGTTATCGTTGAGGGACTCGTCGATGTAGAGGAACTACGAAGACGCATGGGAAACAACAATGGAAGCGTCATGGATGGAAGTGAAATGAACATGGATTTATCTGATGAGAACGTGGTTACTGTACGGTCATACATTGTGAATAACAAGGACAAAGCATACATGGATCCGTTACAACAATACAAGTATGATGATTACAAGAGGAGTGGAATAGAGGGAGGAAAAGAAAGTGTTACACAATTCCGAGTTTTGACATATGGAAAGTGGAATGGAAAAGATGTTACGAAAATTGTCGCCAAATTGTATACTGGAAGAAGACACCAAATTCGTTTACACTGCAAGTTGATGGGCCATGTTATACTAGGTGATATCGTGTATGGTGGAGATAACCAAGCACCAAGAATGATGTTACATGCTCACATGTTGCGAATTACATGTTGTAAGAACTTGAAGGCTATGAAAGAGGGAGATGTAGCGACAGCGATATCTGGAGATCCGTTAGAACAGTATATTGAGCAGCCAAAGACTGAGGTGTTGTCTTTGAATTGCGTTCCGTGGTTACATTAAAAAAAGCTTTCAAGTTGTCATGGAAATTACGACCGGTGCGCAGTTGCAGTGAACTGCTCGGTGAAAAATCAGTAGCAAGTCCGTACACCTTGATCTTGAGCGGTACCTTGAGCGTGGAAAGACTGCATCACCGCCAATCGTAACGATGACAACTAAGCTAGCTCTTATTTGGTTGAGGTTGCTTGTATATAATTGCTACAAGTTTTATGCTACGTATTGTGGTAACAGTCGAAGGCACTATAGCCTCGCAAGTCGGACTGTTCGCAGTTTTTCAACTGATTGGTGAGCAATGGAGGTTACATTAAAAGATTAAAGCGACAAAGATAAAAATATAATTTAATATTCAAATATTTTACGATGTGTAGGGAGATAGTCGAAAGCCTTATCGAAGATTCTAATGAAGAAAGTTGGATAATGCTTAAGAATTACATTGATGAAGTCGCCAATTGTGAAGTGGGTCCAGTCTTTGCCTGGAAAGTGTGTTTCAAAATAGCTCTGGTATAACTCTTTATCTTTGAAACAGTGGCAAATAGTGTGCCTCAACAGATTGAGAAGGGTCTCAGTGGTTTCAGGACCCCTATTACTAGTAGACGAGGCAGTTCCACTTCTATTTAGTGACAAGTTTAAAGTTTCCCAGTCATACAGATCGATAACTGTTCTCCAACGTGGGCCATACGTTTCTGATGCAAATATTCTTCTGTCTTGGAGGCTATCCGTGAAATCTTCTTTTTCAGGCCACCTTTTCTCATTAAGCTTAGGATCATGACGCGGATAGCAGTTCCTGTCCAGCCTTTTGAGTAATCCCACGGATATATTTAGCGTACGTAGCACATGCTTCTCTTGACCACTCTAATGTCAGAAGCCTATCTACGAGGAATGATAGTTCTGAGGTGAACATGATTTTATGGTTGTTGTAATGGATTTTGTTATTACGTAAAGGCAAGCTTTGCTTGGCCAGGTAGAAACCGATAACTCCCAAATCTATCCTGATGCAGTTTCCATTTGCATACCTTTGGGAAAATGTCTCATTTGTGGTTACATCTGGGTAGAATAGCAATCGAGGCGAGAGATTTGCGTCTAAACGTATATATTCAGGGACCACTCTCAACTCTTGAAAGATAGGATGTTTCTCGAACAGTTGAAATACTATGAAAAATAGCTTGTTGAAGATGTTTTCTTTCGCTGCTAATGGGACTTGTGACTGCAATACAACTTGAAGAGCGTTATAGTGTTTGAACAAAACGTACACATGTTCATAACCTTCAATCTTGTATAATATTTGAACGATGTAGTCGCTGTACAAATCAGACAGGGCACAAACCTTTTTGTATTTTTCTAGATTAAACATGCTTGCAGGAATTTTTGCTACCAAACATCTTTTCATTTTGTTGATATCGCCCCATTCGCCGTTGTATATCGCATTGCAGCCGTTAACGAGATTGCCAATTCGTAGGTTGAATGCGTTGTATGCTACGTCAGCAGGTTCTGAAAACGTCTCTGTGTTCATGTGTTTGTTTCTAACTTATCAGCTAACCGATTTTTCATTGAGTGAAACTAGCTGGTTGATCTTGGCTAATTATAGCGCATCAACCAGTACTGTGACAAACGATTTTCATTGGCAGTTCTAGTTTATTGATTACAAGAAAAAAAATCGCTAACTAAGTAATGAAAACAATAAAACAAAGCTAGATTCGATCAGGTGTTTCTTTTTACTAAAATACTTTCCAAATCTTTTTCATAGATTTCAAGTAAAGAAAACCTAAACAGCGGAACACACTCCAAGCACTCTTTAGCGAGCTCTCCTTCAGTTAGTTCTGAGATGTTTGCCTCCACAACTTTTCTGTAAGTTCTGTAATCCCACAAATGGTGCCAAAAATCGTGAAGTGTCTTGCACGTACTCATGTTAGTATTAGAATTGTGGCCAGTCTCGAAACATGTCATAATCTCTGGTTTCAGCTCTCCACGTGTACATGAGATCTTTTCCGACAAAATTTTCAATCGATTGTCCGAGTATCTTCTCTCCCATGAAAAATTTGCTATCTTTTCGTAGTTTTCACCAAACTCGATCATCTTTTTCGATAAATAAACACTCCTCTTTCCAGTCGATAGCGCAGTTACAGTATAGGAGAAGCTTGTGACGTCTGTGTTGACATAGAAGCTAAGATCAGGTTGTGCAATCATTGCGAGAACTCGAATTACGCCTAATTGTGCTTTCTTTTTGTTGTCATCGAGTAAATTTTGTTTTCTGTTATCGTGAACTTGTACTAGAGCATCGCAGTTGTCGTCGATCTCCGCTAGCGGGTACATAAAATATACTACGTCATTTGATTCTTGTTCTACGAGTACTAACTCTTCATTTAGAAGTGGTAGAGGGCCATCAGTAAATGTTTCGATGAGTGAGTTCGCAGCCTTGCTAATCCAATTGCTTACAAACCTTTTTCCTCGTCGAAAATTCTTCCAAAAAGACGGATTTTTGGTCTCCTCTTCAAGATTAGATTGGTTAACAAATGGTACCTAGAATAAAGTCCACATCTAGAAGTCGCTCGTCCGTCACTGAATTTGGTCCAAGAACCAAGCATGGTGGAATGTACTTTTCAACTTTCTTCTCTTCAGATTCCACCTTTGTTGAATCTTTTAACTTCTTTGCAGCTGGTGGCTTTCGACAGGTTCCTCTTCACGATCGCGTTTGAGTGCGTTAGACATGAGAAAGGCTTGCGTTGTGAATTTGGACGTTTATCTTGCTCAAAATAGTCTGTCGTCAGTTATGTAAAAAGAGATCGTGCAGTGGAAGGTTCACCTTCCACTATTATGATAGCTAGTGAATGGTAGTTGGTAAAGCCTTCATCACTTTAATAGTAATGGATTATTTTCCAAAAGATTCTAAAATATCGTTTCGTAAGATGATAGATTGTTCCTACGTCTATAAAAATAAGCTTCATAAGCCATGGAAATTATGATGTGTTCGCAGTAATACAACTGCTCGGCAAACAATCCTAGCAAATCACGAATCTTGTGCTTGGGCGGTAACTTGAGCGTGGAACCTTTCTTAAGCCGCCCATCATAACGATGACCTGGAGCTGTAAAGTGAACCACACTTTGAACAAGGTTCACTCAACAGGCTTGCCCATGTGAAGCTTTTAGTTAGCTAGGTTGAGCAAACTAGAAGCTAATCATAAATAATTCTGTTCTCTATTATGGTCGCTACTGGCGCAAGTAAACTAAGAATGTCCTCTGTTTCGAAAAATGATCCCAGAAACATAAAGGGAAAATAGCTATGTTGCATATAATAGCGATTGTACGAACTCAAATAAAAACAAATTAGCTAACGTTTACTGCGTCTTCTTTCTAGTGACGGTGATATCACCGAGAAGCTGGTTCTATGGTTTTTGTGATTAAAAGTTAATGTGTATGTCACCAGATGCATGTATGTTCACATTGTGATACATCAGTAGCAAAACAAACCGTAAAAAGTATTTTCGTTAGGTTGCTGCTAGCGGGTGACCTAGCATTGTTAACTAACAAGGACTTGAATATGTTTCTGTTACAAACTTCTTCAAATTCACACGACAATGCTACGACGCGCCTATGCGTGCAGAGCATTTCTACGGTATCCTTCCAGATTTTATTCGTTGGCGGAAGCCGAAACTCGTAAGAAAGAGTACGTACATTAGATATATTCATTTAACACTGTAGTTTGCGTAGTGTACTACAAATGATTGAACAACGAGCAAAACAGACGAAAAGTTATGATAAACAACAAAAAATGGAAACAAATAGCACTGAACCTTTTGAACACGATTCGAAATTCGAGAGTAAAGAACGATACTTTGAAGAATTAGTGAAAACTCGTGCGAAAAAACGATACACAACTACTGTCGATGACATTATTCACAGAAAACAAGGAGCACAAGCTCCACCTGCGAAAAAAATCATTATAGATTTCATAGATCCACTACGTGCGCATTTGAAACAAAAACAACACGACGTACTTGCCGGAAAGAGCGATGAATACCCTAAAAAGATATTTACAGCTATAAGCGCAGATAAAATGGCTGTGTTAACAACTCACGAAGTATTTAGTGCTGTACTAATGGAAAAAGTTTGATGCATATTTGATTTTCTTACCATAGTAGCAAGTGGCACTGTCTGCACTAATTGATTCAGTCGGTGCGAATATCCTTGCAGAATACAACACTGCGCGAATGAAAAAGCTACCAGCCAGTGTATTAGGATCGAATAGACAACTTGTACAGACTATTAACTATTTCGCTGAACAAAATAACGAAATCGAGAAAATACCAATAGAAGAGTTGCATCAGTTAAGTGCAAAGCTTGTAGAATCGTTAATCGAAGTTGCAAATAGTACGTTCTTTACAAATATTTAACAAAAATAGTTCCAAGTGTCGATGGTCATTCTGTAACACCAGAAAAAGCATTTTTACACAAAGTTTTAGAAAAAGGAGTGGACAAAAAGGTTGGGGTAATAGTGTTAAATCCTCTCCTCTTTAACATTCTCGATGAAGAAGTTGCTATTCGTGAACTCGTACAAACAAAACATTTACCAATGGTCATACCGCCAAAAGCATGGACAGACTATAATCAAGGTGCGTATTTAACAATGGATTCGATCATTATGCGAACACGTGGAAGCAGTGTACAAAACAAAGTTCTTCGTGACGTCGATTTATCAAGTGTATTCGACTCACTAAACGTGTTAAATCAAACACCATGGAAAATCAACAAATCCGTTCTAGAAGTCGTACTACAGGTTTGGGACAAAGGAGGAGGAATCGGAGCGATTCCATCACGAGTCGATAATACAATTCCATTAAAACCAGAACTCGTAGACGAACAAAAACTATGGAAAAAGAAAACAAAAAAGATTCAAGTCGAAAATAACAATTTACATTCGTTACGTTGCGACATGATTCACAAACTCAAAGTTGCTCAAGATTTTGAAAATGAAACATTTTATTTCCCACACAATGTGGATTTCCGTGGAAGAGCATATCCAATACCTCCACATTTGAATCATTTAGGAAGTGATTTAAATCGTGGATTACTAGTATTTGCAGAACAACGACCTATTGGAGAGCGTGGAATCTTTTGGTTAAAAATACATTTGGCCAACTTGTGTGGTCAAGACAAGTCCTCGTTTGATGATCGTATTCGTTACATTGATACAAATATTGATGAAATCATGGATAGTGCAGATAACCCACTCAGTGGAAAACGATGGTGGTTAGAATCAGAAAATCCATGGCAGACATTGGCATCATGTTTTGAACTCACAAACGTTTTGCGATCACCTAGTCCTAAAGATTATCCATCAAATGTTCCCATACAAATGGATGGTTCATGTAATGGTCTACAACATTACGCAGCATTAGGTCGTGACAACTTGGGCGCTTTACACGTTAATTTATTACCAACAAACAAACCTATGGACGTATACACTGGTGTGTTAAATGTTGTGAAAAAGAATATTGAAATGGATAGTAAGAATGATCACCCTATTGCTGCCATGTTGAATGGAAAAGTATACAGAAGTACAATTAAACAAACTGTGATGACGAGTGTGTATGGTGTGACATGGGTTGGAGCAAGAGAACAAATTCAAAAGAGATTGAAAGAAAAGAAGGAAGTCGATGAAGATATGGAGTACAAATGTGCTGCCTATTTGGCAACTGTAACGTTAAAATCACTTGGAGAGGTGTTTAGTAGCGCAAAAGCAATTATGGAATGGTTGAATGAAATTGCACATTTGGTAGGTAGTATCGATAAACCAGTCATGTGGGTATCACCACTTGGATTGCCTGTTGTACAACCTTACCGCAACAAGAGAAAACATCAAATTCAAACTGTGTTACAAACTGTAACGATGATTGACGATGATGACAAGTTGCCTGTGCATTTGGCAAGACAAAAGTCTGCATTCCCTCCAAACTATGTACATTCACTGGATGCAACTCACATGTTGTTAACTGCACGCAAGTGTGAACAAGCGGGTATCACATTCGCATCTGTACATGATAGTTACTGGTCACACGCTCAAGATGTAGATCACATGAACGAATTGATAAGAATGAGTTTTATTGAACTACATAGTCAGCCACTATTAGAGAATTTACTTGAAGGATGCAGAGAAATGTATCCACAAATCAAATTCCCAGATGTACCAAAGAGAGGAACGTTGGATTTGAATCGTGTACTAAAGGCAAAATACTTTTTCGATTAAATTATGTAACAATTGTATTAGAACAGTGATAGTCCTTGTACGATAGCAGGATCGTTTGTTGCGCCAATTTTGTATTCTGATAAACTTAGTTTTCCGTCTCTGTCTGTGTCCATTTCTGCGAATATTTTATCTACTAATTTAACTGGTGTATCGAATTCTTCACCCTGTAAACTAACCAAGTCGCCCAACATTTTGTATAATGCACTCACTATCGTTATCATCTGTACTGTTAGTTTTTGTATTGTGTTTGTTTACATCTGTTCGTGTGACAAAACCGTCTGCATCCAAGTCATATAATCGAAATGCAACTGTCGAGTTATGAAGATTTGAATAAAAGCATACAATCTAGTTTTTCGTCGGGATTCCCACGCGTCATAACACTCATTCCTACCATAAACTCTTCAAAGTTTATATTATTATCTCGATTTATATCAAACGCGTTGAATACCTAGTTGTTAAGTCGGTGTACATAAAACACGAACGAGTGATGTAATAAACTCATCTTTGATGCCCATTAATTCTGTAAGCTGTCCAAAATCGTTTTTAGGTATAAATCCAAGCGGTGCTTCTTCATAAAATTGTTTATGTAGTTGTTTGATTTCTTTTTTTTCGTCTGTGTTGTCAGACATGGTTAGTAAGTGTACGTACAATGTGTTTTAGTCAGTAAATGTTCCAACTCTTGCTTATCGATTGGTTTTGTGTTACCAGATGTATTTTGTCCCATTTTTGTTTGTTCTAGTTCTATTTGCGTCGCAAGCCAACCTTGTTACAAAGTGTCGTTTATTTTTTATACTGCGAAAGCAGCATGTTGAGAGAGTTTTCGCACTCACTTCTTACATTACTGTTTTCGTTTTCAAAAGCTTGACTACTTGAGAAGTCTTTAGAAAATGCTACTGGGTCAATATCTGATAATCTTTCTACTGGTTTTGTTGGTAGCTGCGCTAGAAACATATCATTATACTGTTTCTCTTCGTCTTGTATTTGCTTCTCTATTGTCTCAGCATCGAAGCGAAATTTTCTGTCCTCCCCTTCATTTTCGTCCTCTGGTGTTTGTTGGTATTGCTGAATTCGTATCTGCCGTGTATTGGGACTATCTACTATATCTAAGTACCTCCTTTGTATGTGCTCATCATCTCTGTGTACAATAGCTGGTTGATGTGATTCAAACTCGGCAATCTCGTCATCTGTCTGAAGGGCTACCTCTAATCGCTCTTGGTCAAGCTCTTCTTGCATTTGTTCATAAAGCTCTTGCGCATCTTTTTTCAATCGCTCTCCATAAGACTCTGTTGTGAGGGCTGAGCTAGGCGCGTTAGCTAAAATATTTTCAGCTCGTTTATCTAAATCATCTAATTGTATCTCATCCAAGCTTTCTTCTTGTCTTGAGAGAATAAGCTGTTTTTGCTCATCAACCTTCTTTCGTATCCATCGAGTGACTGACTCCATATCATCACCATCGTCCGATTCATCTCCGGATTGCTGGGTTACACTGCTAGCTTCAGTGTGTTGATCTGTGTCGGGAGTATTAGGAGTTGGAGCTTCAGAGCTTGGTTCTACGAGTTGTATTTGTGGAAGTGGCGGCTGAGTAGATTGTTTTGGTGATGGGTGATAGTGATGAGGAACTACTGGATACGTATCAGCCTTTAGCGATAGGATTCTGTTTTGCCGAAGATTTTCTATATCTTCAGCTCGTTTCTTTTGTAGTTGATTTAACTTTGAGTTCAAATCGTGAATGTCTTCTCGGTAACTTCTATCTATTGTGTCTACAACTCTGTTAAATACTAGTTCATCTTGTAGTATATCTAGAGTGTCCTTTATCAGATCGTCTCTGTATAAATCTACCCGCGTACCAACGTAAAGCTTCAACAGCTTGTGAATACTACTTAATAGCTCTGATGTAGCATTCGGAATAGCCTTTCCAACTAAATTAAAAATATCCAAACATAGTCTAGATAAATTGGCTTCATCAAACACGGCATTTGTATGAATTCCAAAAACACTGTCTACCAGTCGATACAATCTCTCAGTTACTTTCTGCATTATGTCTTGATCCTGCTCTTCGGGAGGCGCAATAGGTGTTTCAGGAGTAGCTGTATTCGTTACAGATGTAGCTTGAGAAGTACCACTAGATGAGCCAGCATACGACCCCTAGCAGAAATTATTTTTATTGCGGACTATTTTTACGAAACATCAAGAGTCAGCAAGAGACAGCACGTAATAAATGAACGACAAGAAACGTTTTAGACAGCTAGTGTTTCTTGTCGACTGTTATG
>JAESGV010001310.1_pt1 | contig 10451 bp, 11 predicted proteins | sample 9269781 | NCBI WGS metagenome assembly JAESGV01 (sample SAMN15741586, study PRJNA653496) | algae metagenome | isolation source: Tildeniella torsiva UHER 1998/13D and co-occurring heterotrophs from... | place: Slovakia: Slovak Paradise National Park, Hrabusice, Kosice Region | collected 2000-01-01
TGCAACAGGTGCAAAAAAGAAACGCGCAGTTGGACATACACATAAAAGCTATCGTGGATACAACTTGGATGATTATGGAGCACCACAATCAGCAAAAGATTTACACGAACCAACATCACAAAAGAAAAAATCAGAGGGAAGCAAAACAGATTTTCGCATACCTTTAGCCATGTGGGATTTTGAACAATGTGACGCAAAACGTTGTACAGGAAAGAAATTGGAACGCTTAAACATGCTACAATCAATATCACTTCATACACCTTTCCGTGGTGTCGTACTCTCACCTAATGCAGAACAAACAGTGAGTCCACTAGATAAAGCAGCTGTAGAAAAGTATGGCGCTTGTGTAGTGGATTGTTCTTGGAACGAAATCGATTCGATACCTTTTCACAAGATGAGAATGGGGTACCCACGTCTATGTAAGTTTATTCACAAAAATGTTAACAAAATAGTGCCTTTTCTATTAGCAGCCAATCCTGTAAATTATGGTCGACCTATGAAATTAACTTGCGTGGAAGCGTTAGCAGCGACCATGTACATTGTCGGTCTGAAACAAGATGCAGAGGATGTATTAGCAAAATTCAAGTGGGGACAAACATTTATTGATTTAAATAGAGAATTGTTAGATGCGTACGCAGATGCAAAAGATAATGAAGGTGTAATTCAAGTACAAAACGATTATATTAAGAGTTGTGAAAATGAAGTTCGAGAAAAAGAAGAAAGAAAACGCGCACGAGAGTTGAAACAAGATAGTGATAGTGATGATAGTGATGGTGCCAGTGTAGAAAGAGAAGAAGAATTTGTGAACCCAAATCATAACAATAGAAGACCTGTACAAGAAGATAGTGAAGAGAGTGATGAGGAGAGCGAAGAAGAAGAAGAAGAAGAAGAATATATTAATCCAAATCATAACCATAACCACGATCATGATGAAGAGTCAGAGGAAGAAGATTCCGATGAAAGCTCTACTGATGAATAAATTTATTCTTCATCTCGTTGTTGATTTGTCATCATCACAATTTGTAGTTTCTTAACAATCATTTCTTGCCAAAGCGTTTGCGGAATAATATACTCTAACCCTTCCACTGAATATTCTAAATCTGTTCTACATTTTGTTAATTCATCTGCCATGATATCTAACGCAGAATAAAATTCATCAAGTTGGTCTGGGTGTTCATCTTGCACTGCTTGTCCAATCGTGTTACAACCAGTACTTGCAAACGCAGGTGCCATAACATCAGGATACTCACAACACAAGCGACAAAAAAATCTTGCAGTTTGCGTGTTATGTGGGCTACCTTGTATTGCAAAGTAAGCAAACGATCGTAACAACGTATGACGAAAGTTTTCCAATAGTTCCTGATACTCTCTAATATAATGTTGAAAGATTTCTGATAGTGCAAATAGTGCAGCATCAGCTGCATCAGTTTGATTCTTTAGAGCAAAAAATGCAGCAGTGAAGAACTGATCTCCTATGAATTGACGCATATCATCTACGATAGTAATAATTCGTCTATCTTTTGCATATTCACCAATCATGTTAAACGCCAATGATACTAGTTTGTTATCACTTGGTTTATCAAGTAACGTTTGTGTGACGATATGTTTGATTTGTAGTGTTTGATTTTCTGACGCTTCTCCTAGTGGTAGTATAACTCTTAACGCTTGTTGGATAAATAGTTCCTGCTCTTGGGTGATTTGTAAAACCACTGCTTGATCTAGTGCATAACTTAGCATTGAATCAAGGAATTTTGGTTCCCTTATTAATTGATCAATATTCAAGTTCATAAACTGGTACACTTGATCCATCATGTACGGTGTACCATTGTACTCTTTGATCATTTCAGAAATGTCATACACTAACGTAAAAAATTCTTTTGCTTTTTCTTGATCTACTAGTGCAGTTAGATCATACGGTGTTAACAGTTGAAACAGTGAATAGAATGTTTCTTCATTTTTTTCTTGTATCAAATCTTGTGTACATTCTTTTGCGATTTTGTAAATTCGTGTAAAATGTTCTGATTTTAGTTCATCACGAATATGGATTCCGAAAAAATCACAACAACGTATACCAGAGTATTTGATACGTTTATCATCATGATCCATAGCCAAGTAACACCACTTGTGAAGTTGAAAATATTTTGGTTCAGTAGGTGCATGAAAAATAATTGTACTCAGTGAATGTAGTGCAGATGCAAATAATAATGGATGGATACCCTTGTTATCTTTCCATGACTCTAGTATGTCAACTAACGAGTTTACAACTTTATCGAGTGATTCTTGTTCGACCCACTTGATCGTGGCAACGTGTACTTCTCGTATGTTCCATGGACAATTATCAGGTAGTGCAAAATATGTCTCGTAATCGGTTTGTTTTCCTAACAAGTACATCAAGTATAATCCTTTTGTTCGAATGTTTGTTCTGCGATCGTATGTAGCGTCATAGTAGAGTACAGTGTCGTCAACGTCGATAGGGAAGCTAACGAGATTTTCTAACACTGAAAGTGTGTACTTGTATCGTGGTGAGTTTACTTCTATTTCGATGACATCGTATTGCATGAACCACGTGAAGACGGAACACCATAGGTCGACTATTTCCATGTTAGTTTGATTGTTATCTAATATTTCGAGTAGAGTAGCGTATACGCCCTGCATGCTATTTTGTATGCGGTATTGATTGTCCTTTGCTGATTTGTGTCGTTTCGTTAAACTATTTAACGCTTTCAAAAAGCTCTGCGATAGTGCATTTAGGTTCATGTTGTTTGAAATCAAGTGACTAGCAGAGTGTATCATAAATTCGACTTTTGGTGCATGTGAAATGTGAGGCAGTTCTTCTTGTTTCGCAAACTCGGTGAAGAACTCTTCTGCTATCAGTGAAGCTGATATAGAATTTCCACTATAAAAGTCTTCAATAAAATCATCTACTAGACACCAAAACTTCTTGTCCTCTGTCTCATCCATGTTTGAATTGTAAAACTAATTTTCGAAACAATGACAAACGAACTACCTTCTGACACATGGACTGAGATAATATCGTTCTCTAAACCACGAGAAATATATAATATACTGCTACTTTCGTCATCAATTCACGCACAGTTAAATGAGAACGATTCGATGTGGAAACAATTGAGTTACAGTTTGTACGGTGACAAATCTGTCTCAGAAAAAATTAGACGGGTTTCGAAAAAGGCAGTAGATGAAAAAAAGCAACAAGAAATAAATAGCAGACAGAAAAGTATAATACGAGATGAACAGAGCCAGATATATCTTTTCATTTTGAAAGACACACGGAGCAAGTCGATACACCAGTACTACAAAACACTATAACCAACTGGAGAGACACTTTTTACGTTCTATGCAAAAAACATGAATTATGGAAAGATGCAAAGAAGGCTGTACTAACAAAGGTCGAATCACCCTACACAAATTTACAATACGAGAAGACTAAAAATTTTGATCGTCACATTCGGGTAGTCATGTGCGGGAAACATATCAATATCGTTCGACAAGCAGCGACGCGACTTGCTGCATCTTACAAACAAGATTTTGTTCCAATGGATGGCATAAAAGACACATTTACAATTCGACTTGGCAGTGGCGAATTAGTAATCATACACATAATCGAACAACCATACCATTACACACGCGATTGCGATGGATCGACCAATGTGAATGGAATCATTTACGTTGTCGATGTGAACACATTTGATAAAGAGTACCGTCAAGTATACCGACATTTCCACGACATAGCAGGAGAGTTTAGAGCAAACACACTACATTGTTTGTTAATTGGTTTCGATGCCGAAGAACTTACACTTGAACAGCCGTTGGTACTCTATGACCCGTTAAATTATAATACTGAAACACATTATACGCCCATGGATGTTATGGTAGGTGTTTTGAGGATTAACGAAATGTTCAGTTGTTACTGGTACAAGGATTCTATTGTTTTTTATTGTAATTCGACGGAACAACAACTTTTGGATATATTTGACAAGAAGTGGACTGGAAAAGGGAAGGGCAGAAAGTTAGCAAAAGATGTATCAGATGTTGCTGGAGTAGTATATTCATACTCTAGCAGTGATGAGGAAACGGTTGAAAAATAAAGATGATAATTTGAACTTATTTTGTAATTGGTGCAAGTGTCCATACTGGATGACTACATTTGATCTCTTTTATGCATTTTCCTGTTCTCCATACTCTTATACTGTTATCATCACTTCCACTAATTAGAGTATCTGTATTGATTTGAACCAAAACACGGACATAGCTTGTATGACCTGTAAGCACCTCGCATTCTCCACTATTGACATTCCATACACGTATCGATGAATCATATCCACTACTTGCTAATCTACCATCTGATAGTTCTACAATAGATCGTATCCAATGTGTATGTCCTTCTAATACCTTTCGTGCAGTATCGCGCCAAATAACTATCGTTTTATCATGACTTGCACTAACTAGTGTTCCATCACGTAATTGCGTCAAACATGATATAACATTGGTGTGTCCCGATAGAGATCTTATTTTCTGTTTCTTGGAGACGTCCCAAAAGCATATTTGTGCTTTATCTCCACTCACTAGTGTACCATCAAAAAGTTGTAACAAACAACGAACTGATGCACCTACAGTAATTGTTTGTGATTCTCCACTAGTGTTCCACAAACGAATTGTACCATCATCACTACCACTTGCGATTCTTCCATCTTGTAGACGAATAACGCAGTAAACAGTACCAGTATGACCTTCTAATTTTGCTGTACATTTCTTTGTTTGTAAATCCCAAATTCGAATTGTTTTATCACCACTTGCGCTGACTAGTGTACCATCGACTAATTGCACGATAGAGCTCACCCACTTGGTATGTCCTTTCAGAATTGATTTTTGTTCAGTACTCATGTTCCAGATTTCAATATCACCAGTCTCAGTACCACACGCGACAGTATCTATCAATGACTCATCAGGTGGTAGCAATACAGGTTCTTTCTTCGTTTTTGATCTAGTAACTAAATGTTTGAACTTGACGAGTGATTTCTCAAGAGTACTGTACTTGGTGTTTAGCTCAACGATCACCTTTTGATGTTCTGCTTTTAGTTCTAGTATTTTGGTTTTGAGTTCTAGTATTTCCGTGTGATGTTCAGTTTTGATCTCTTTGAGTTGGTTTTGGAGTTGTATTGTTGCTTGTTTTTGTTCTGATGCTTCTTTTTGTACTAGTTCAAGTAGCCAACGAGACTGTTCGTATCGACATTCCTGTAAGTGACGTTTCAATTCATCTCGTGGGACTATTGAAGCACATCCAAACTCGTGAGCAGAACATGCTACTAATTCACTGGCGTTTTGTACTTTTTTGCGTATGGGAGAAATAGGAGAGCAATTTTGTTGATGGTGTACGAAACTACCACGCATCATTTGTTTGTTACACTGGTTGCAACGGACTGGTAGTGCTTCTAATAAATTCAATATCATCCGAACTTGTACTCGAGTGAAATCGCTCTGTGTACCAGTACGACAAGAGGGACACTTCCAATGGGCTTTTTCGATACATGAATAACAAAACGAGTGTTGGCACATATTGTGAACTACTGGATCGACAAGTGGTTGATAACAAATATGTGCGCAAAGAAACTCTTCGTTGATGGAGTCTTCATCTACATACGAGAATGTTGCCAATTGTTTTAGCTCGTATTGCGATTTTTGCAACGGCTCCGTCATCGTAGCGAACATGGTTTTCGTGAGAATGTTCTGTTCATGTGTGAGATAATTTTGCCTACTTGATATTACAATCTAAATTCTACTGCTCTAAGATGACGACACCAACTTTGGTAACAAAACGCAACAAACACTAAAAGAGCATATTTTCTACACCAGGGTGCTTGTCACGCAACGCTCTTTACACTTATTTTAATACTGGCCCTCCAAATTTACCCATTTGATAATCTTGATATGCTTGATAAATTTCATCTTGACTGCTCATCACGAATGGACCTTGAGCAAATATTGGAGCCTTTATTGGTGGTCCTGACGCCATGAAAAAATGTATAGCGTTTTTGGATTCAATTTCAAATGTACCATTTCTAGTGGATGGAGCTATCCAGATCACACTACCAGAACTTACTTGTTGCTTATTTCTTCCAAAATTTCCACGCCCTTGTATAATATATATAAATGAGCGATAACCAGCCGGTATATCAACATCAAACGTATGTCCTGCTTCAACAAAACCTTCCATAGCTAGTACAGGTACAATATTCTTAGTACGTGATTTTATACCCTTTTGTTCACCGCTTATTAGTTTCACAAGTACGCCTTTTTGTTCTATCTTTGGTTGTTTACTCGCTGGAATGTCTTGGTACCGTGCAGGTGTCATTTTATATTTCGGTGGTATGTTAAGCCATAGCTGTAGTGTATGACCTCCTTGACCATGTGGCATCTCTCTATGTATTATTCCTGACCCACTGGTCATCCACTGTACATCTCCGCTTGATAGGACGCCTTTGTTGCCTCGGTTATCTGCATGTTCAATTTGACCATCTGTAAAATGTTGGATATTGACTATAGGACGTACCTAGTACTAGTGTGACTGTCTCCATACCTCTGTGAGGATGATCATCGAAGCCATTTTTTGGACCTATCCAATCTTCAAATAGTAGCAAAAACGGATCGTACTCTTGAAATCTACCAGGCTCTATGACCATGTTCTTTCGTTCAGATTGCTCGTTCCCTTCTAGTGGTTGTACTTTGTATAGTGAATGTATTGTTAATTTGTGTACAGAGGATACAGTCGGTACTGCAGGTTTAAGCGTCTCGTATTGTTTAGAATTCTTTGTGATTAATTCGATATTTTCTGCTGTGTTTGTACGACTAAACGATAGGAGTATTATAATAGAAACGATAATTATAACAGATAGTACGATAAGAGTGCGAAACTTTGTAGATGACAAATTTACCGGTTTGTTATCATAACTGTCCGTTGCGAGAAGTGTTTGTTCATGCTTTGTCGTTACTCTTCTGGTCAAACTTTGCATTCTTATTTACAAAACTGGCCAACTTTTCTTTTACATAGTTAGCTATGGCTCTGTTTTGAAAAGTAACTCTCTCACCATCGACCAGAAAGAGGGTACGCAACAAGATTTCTTCCAATGATAGTTTATCGAACCCTTTAGGTGCAGAAACAAAATACATATCAGAAAGGGCTAGCACTTCATTCATAGTAATTGAACCCTTTTCAACAATATTTGAAGCTATCTGTAGTACCTCAGGATACGATGATTTCCTTAGCATAAAGTCCACCTCTTCTCCAATCCACTTAAAAACGGCCTCTTTTATGGCTTCACGTTAGAACTACGTAACAGTTGACTTACTATGTATGTCTTCAGTTATGCTCTCAGAGCAACAATCACGCCAAGGCTTTGCCACAATCTTTAGGTACTTGAAATTGCTACCGGTAAACTTAACTATCTCATCGATCTGCTGTTGATCTTTAATACCAGCAACCGTGTGCAAATACTGTTTGGCCAACATATCAGAACCTTCGTGCAAATGTATACGTTTAATTGAATAATTACGCATCTTGGTTGCTACGAAATTGCTCGTAATGAAAACAAGTCGTATTTGATACTCCCTATCTAGTGCTGCTTTGGCAAGAGATTGCAAATTTTGTAGATCTGATAGGTTACTTGACGAAAGATCAATAACAATAAGTGCATTGGTAGTTAAATTGTTGGCTACTCGTAATGCATTGTACTTGTTTAGCGCTACTTGCAGTGCTTGGCCACTGTATGGTCCAGTTTCGTATGGGTAATACAGATCACTCACGAAATTCGAAAAATCCGTTCCGTCGTCATACATGTAATAGTAGAAATGAAAATTTGTTGGATCTACCTTCTTTAACGCATCAAGCGTCTTTCGCACGGCGCATGTTTTGCCGAGCATCGCCTCTCCATGAAACAAAATATTAATTGATGTCAAATCATATGCGGCGTCGTATAGATAGTCCCTAATAGTGCTCTCGATTGGATTTGTTAAAATAGAATAACGGCAGGCGACGTTGGAAGTCGACGAAAACTTATCGTATAATGCCATTTGGATATTGGACCACTGTTGTTCGTAAGTTCGGTGTGCATCATTGGAAACAAAATATGTATTTCGTGTTTCCTTGTGACGCCAGATATTAGTTCTGAAATTAGTTGCAACGCTACATAGGGTCACAATTAGACTTGTGATAGCAACTGATAGTACACAGATATAATGTAGATGAGCTATCTGTTGCATTTTGCATTGGTTGACCGATACTTGTTACAACAAATGCACAAGCATTTCGACATGCGCAACAACTCCAGTAAAGAAGAAAAAAATGTACGCAAGAGGATCAAATTCACATAAGCAAATATCTACCGAGTTATCACGAGAGGCTTTCTGTCCAGAGTTCATTCCATTGAATGCTCCTTTCTCCTCCAGTGATATTAGGCTGATGGCAGCTGGTAGTTGCCACTCTATCATAGTTGCACGTATGTTTAAGTATGTAAAATAACAAACAAGATAATGGTGAAGTATTTGGACGAGGAAAAGGTAGCCACGGAACCTTGAGCACAGGAGATGGGTTACTATTGGAACAATATACACTTCTTCCAAACATGCCTGCAAATATCAAGTTTGTAGCCTGCACATACAGAAACACTTTCATCGTAACTGAAGAGAACAATATTTACTCTTGTGGATTCAATGCAAACTCTGAATGTGGAGGTGGCGTACCACTAGCAAATGTTAGACGTGTTCTCACCCTAACCCAAGTAACCATTCCCAACCTAACAACTACAGATACAATAACAAATATCGTATGTGGAGGTTGTCATACTTTTATCGTTATTAGTACGCCAAACAATCGAATACTAACCACAGTAGATAACAAACGATTATTTAGTGTTGGAAAGAACACTCGTGGACAATTAGGAACTGGAAACCAATCTAAAAAGTTGGTATTTACTGAAGTGTTCCTACCAGAAGATGATACAAGTAACATCAAACAAATATCTTGTGGATATAACACTTCATTTGTTTTAACTGAAAGTAATCGATTATACAGTTGCGGAAACAACGAATGGAAATCACTATGTTTGAAATCAGACGCAAGATGGATAACAAAGTTTACGGAATGTGATGATGAGTTGTTACAAGGTGAAACGATTGACTCTGTTGTATCTGGTTACTTCCATACCGTTCTCGTCACCAAAGACAAGCGTATGTTCATTGCAGGAGCAAACGAACATGGTGAATTGGCCATTGCGAATCGGTTTGCGGAACGATTACAGAAACTTCAAAGATTACCATTTGATGAATTTCATCATGACTTGCGAGTGTATTCTAGAGGAATGTACACTATTCTTGTGGCTGATGAGAATCGAATGTACTACGCAGGAAGTTTTGCTCAAAAGAAAAAGACTAAAGGATTTGAGCAATGGACTATGGAGTACAAGGAATCTAAGCTAAGAAAGATTTCTACGTTCCTGTGTTATGATAACGCTGCTGTATGCATTCTTGGAGATTGGAAAAATGAAATCCAAAACATGTTCAAGCAACTGTCCAAACTAGTTGGAAATAGTGCTCTAAGTGATGTAGTGATCGCGTAAATTATTCTTCACAATTTTATCGTGCGACTTGAAAACAGCAATCCGCTTACAATTTCTTACAAAAGTTCCAGCAAACATTTTGCATGGTTAAACGAGTTGTGAGTTCTTTTCATCTGTCATTGACGGTTTACAGCTTAACGTTGCAGAGAAACCAGATGCTGCGAAAAAGATAGCACACATCCTTGCGAATGGACAGCCACAAAGTGTTTGTTAAACTCAAATAGTTTTAATTTTCGTAGAGGGCAGGCCGTTCAGTGTATAATAGAATTTATGAGTTCGGATACAGACTAAATAACGAAAATGTAACAATGGTTGTCACTTCTGTTACGGGACACATGCAAGAGTTAGAATTCCAGGAACCATTTAACAATTGGAGCATGTGCGATCCTGCAGTGTTATTCGATTTGAACACACCAGTCGCAAAATCAGTCGGAAAAGTATTTATTCAAAACAAAACTAACATATTCAGGATAAAGAACCTATTGCAGAAACATTACGTGCAGAGGCTCGGAATTGCGATATTTTAATTCTGTGGCTCGATTGTGACCGAGAGGGAGAAAATATTTCATTCGAAGTTATAACAACGTGCCAAGAGACCAATAGAAACCTCAAAATTCCAACAGGAACAATCAAACGAGCACGTTTTTCAGAATTCACACCTCGAGCAATTGTAAGAATTTTTTAAATCACTAACAATCTAGATTCATGCTGTAACTCACTTGGTACCACCAAATGAACGAGATTCTTTGGCAGTTGATGCTCGACAAGAAATCGATCTTCGTATAGGAGCAGCATTTACCAGATTCCAAACTCGCAAACTTC
>JAESGV010001311.1_pt1 | contig 10445 bp, 11 predicted proteins | sample 9269781 | NCBI WGS metagenome assembly JAESGV01 (sample SAMN15741586, study PRJNA653496) | algae metagenome | isolation source: Tildeniella torsiva UHER 1998/13D and co-occurring heterotrophs from... | place: Slovakia: Slovak Paradise National Park, Hrabusice, Kosice Region | collected 2000-01-01
ATATTCTTATACTTTTTCGTGAGTAGTTGCAAATCTGATTGACTATGATCAAGTTCCGATTTTAACATTCTGATTTCTTCAAAACTTCTATCTTCTCTTGCTGAACGATTCAAATCTCGACGATCTTCATCTGGTGTATTCAATTCAATAACACTTTTACTTGCTCTTGCGATTGATTCTAATTCATATTTGAGTTCATTTCGTTCTTCGACTAGTCGTTGCACAGTATCTTCCAAATTCTTGTTTCTATCGAGCAACTCTCTACAAAGATTAGTAAATGAAAATCCTTGATTTACCTATTCGAAGCATGTGAGATCATCTTTTCCCGTAGTTTTTCATTTTGCGATTTTAGATTTGTCACTTCTGAATTTAAAACTGATATCTTTTGCATATACGCATTCTTCAACGCAGCGTTTTCCATTGTTCGTTCTTCCAATTGTCGCGCAAACATATCAGGTCGTTTCGATTGTTCCTGCAATCGTTCTATCGTTTGAATATAATTCTGTCGTTCTTCCTCACGCGCTTTTGCATCATTATTCATTTTTGTTTCCAACTCGCGAACGACTTTTCCTAAATCTTGTTTGAGTGTTGTGTATAATGTTTCATTGTCTCGTATCTTGGCATGAAGTGCAACGTTTTGATCTCTTAATTCCTGTTCTGTAGAACTGCGATCTGTTGTACGCTGTTTCAACTCTTTTACATACTTCGATACGCTTTCTACTAGCGCCATGACAGAGTCATCTTTCTTTGCGGTAGGACCGAGTATTAACCGTATCTGGTTGCATATTACTGTATTTTGCTCATTTAATGCTTCTATTTTGCGATCTTGAAGTCCAACGAAGCCATTTGACTCCTGTATCACTTTTTCTAAATGGCGAATCTTTTCTTCGTACGTGTTTTTGAGCATAGTTAGTTTGGTATTAACTTGTGTTTGCTCTTCTTCCAATGTATCGTTTTTGTTGCGCAATAATCGTTGCAAGTTATCTATCTCTCCTTCTTTTTTTGATGATTCTTCAATGTAGTGATCTCTCTCGTTCCGTGTTATTTCAAAATTTCTACGCAAGTTTTCATACTCGTTAATCTTTGCTTCTAGTCGTAATTTTAACTCGTTTGTTCTATCACTTTCGTTTTGTTCAAAACGTTTCGACAACGCAACGAGTTCTTTCTGTAATTTTTCATTCTCTAACTGTTGCTCTACGAGTTTGTCCTGTTGTCGTTAGTTTTCAGTTGTAAACGTACTCGTTGATGATTACGAAAGTTATTTAGCTCTTGTTCCAGATCGTTCTTTTCTTTTTCCAAAATGTGTAATAAATTTTGTTTCTCTTCTTTTAACCGATTGACTTGGGAAACACCTTTTGACAATAACGAGAATAATGCTTCTTTGTACTCGATGTCTGTTGATGAGTGAACTGCTTGTTGCATCTCTTCCAGTGTTGTATAATCGCAAAGGCGAGATACGACATTCCGAATAGAAGCTGACGCCTCTGTAGCTATCATCTATAATATTAGATTGAACGGGATGCAAACCTTTTTTTTGTCTTCATCAAACTTTTCTTTTTGCTCTGTGACTCGCTGGTTCAATTCTTTAAATAATACTTGTACTCGCTCCGCATATCTTGTTTGTTCTTCGAAGTATGCCTTTTTCCACATCTGATAATAAGACTAGTTTCGCTACATACCTCTACTTCGATTTGTAGATCTTCATTAGAGCTCAATACTTTTTGGACGTAATTGTCATCGCTTTTGATTTAATAACATTCAATCGATCATACTTTTTCGTATGTGATGTTTCCGAAAACAATAAGCTTGACAGCGACACGTTTGAATTCGAGCTCTTTGATTGTGAATTATGTTCTAGAAATATACCTTGTTCAGCGGTTGTGATGACATCGCTTTTAGCATCTCCATGCTTTGTGAGCTAGATGTAGAGCTTGTGTCGCTGTCATTCAAATCTAAACTGTCCTTCTCATCTGTCATCTAGTCGTTAGCAAAGCAGAGAGTTGACAGAACAATGGCGGCAAACTAACTAGCATCTCAAGAACACTGTCTTATTGCGCGAGATTTATTCGAGTGTGCTGGCAATAACATTCTGAAGAACTCGGTGTTGTAACGTTTGAGGTATGACAGATTTCGCGAACACAATCTGAAGAGGAGGTAGCAGAACAACAACTTGCCGAAACCATTAATACTGCCGTTCTCGAATTTACTATCGATTATGATGTGAATGGCCAACAAGTTAAGGCCGACTTGGAAGCAGAAGCATCCAGCCTTGAAGAACTAGCCACAAATATTGAAGAAGAGAGTGACGACAATGATGTAGAATCTCAATCCATTGTTTTAACACTACGTGATCTGGCTGCAAAGACTAGAGGAATGAAAGAACACATGGGCTCCGAAATAATTGCCGGCACCGTCAATTCTACACTATTAGAAATGAAAGAGGAATCATTAGCCGACACCAAAGCTGAGTTCGCAGCTCTATTGAAGGCTGCCGTTCAAGTAGGAAGCTTTGCGACCAACATCCTCAACGATATTGGCACCTTTGAACAAAAACTCAACAAACTAGGAGATTTTGTTGGCACAAAACTCTCACCATGGTTGGAAAAGCGTGACATGAAGGTTGCTAGTAAGCTCGCCAAGGTTCTTGGTAGAGGAATCTCAAAAACTGGACAATTTATTGCTCCATTCGAACAAAAACTCGCTAAAAAATTAGAACCCATCAAAAACAACAAAATCTTCCAACAAACTAGACGTGTGTTAAATGCCGCAGATGCCGCGATCAGCATTAGTGCCGTCGCCAAGAATGTTTTCAAGGGATACAAAGCCGTAAAGAATCTGCCGCTCAAGGGAAAGAATTTTATGGAGATTGTCAACACTGGTTTGGAATTCACAAAACGTGGTGTTGCATTGTTGAAAGAATTGAGTGCTTTGAAAAAAGCAGGAAAAGCAGTAGTTAACGTTTTGAAGGGAATTTGGGGTCTAGGATCTGCTATCAAGCAAGGTTTCGAAGCCATCATAGGCAAGGGATACGACACAAAGAGCGACAGATATCCAATTCGTCGTAATTTGAACAGTCGAGTTAAAATGTTAAGAGGTTCTGAATAAACGTCCTTGCTCCGTGCTGGAATACACATTAGATTCGCGTTGTTAAACAAAAGCGCAGGGAAGTTGTTGGACTGCTCAAGCGGTAAACTAGCTTATTTTTTCGCTTGCTGCGGCTTTTACTGGTTCGTTTTGCGTGTGTTTCTCGCGCTTAAATAGAAACACAAATGCACTGGAGCAGAACAACAAAACATGAAAACAATCACAACAGCACTCGTATTCGTCAGTTTAATTGCATACTCGTATCAAGCAGTATGTGCTGCGAATTGCACATTGGCACCATCCATTGAGGAAGGTCCTTATTACGTTAACGGTGAACCAATCCGTTCGAACATTACTGAAGGCCAAGCAGGAATTCCATTGACTCTTTCAGTAACTATCATTGACGTTAACACTTGCAATCCCATCGCAAATGCACAAATTGATGTTTGGCAATGTTCGGCCTACGGTATCTATTCATACTATGAAGTCTCAGAAGGTGTAACTACTACTGCTCCAGGAGGTCACTCATCGTTCTTGCGTGGACAGCAAATCACTGACAGTAATGGAGTTGCTACATTCCGAACAATCTATCCTGGTTGGTACTCAGGAAGAACTAATCACTTCCACATGAAAATTAGAGCTGTTGCAGGAAGCACTATTGTGCACACTGGTCAACTTTTCTTCGACGAAACAGTTAGCGTGCAAGTAGCAGCTACTGCTCCATACAACGCCAATAAGGTCACTAGAACTACTTTGTCTACTGATCGTGTTTATACTACCGAAGGTGGTGCTTCAGCCATGACTACTATCTCATACGTAGGCAGCTTGCTCTCAGCTGGGATAACTGCAACAGCTACCGTAGCTATCAATACTACAGCTGTATCTAAAACAGAAAACAGTTGTACTGCAGCTGCAACAGCTTCTACGTCATCTTCTACCACCAAGAACAGTGCAGCACTAAGCATTCCAAGTATTGTTATTGTTCTAATTGCTATCATCCTACACAACTTGTAAATTCAAACATTAAAGATAAATTATTCTGTAATCTATAACAAATGATCCGCTCTCAACTCTTTGTACATTACTATTCCTCTTCCTAGAGAAATGGAGATGTAGACCTTGCAATTAAAAATTAGATTATAAACGTACTCCGAATGATATCAAAACTCCAGCGATTGTGAGCACAGTGTATAATGCGGTTCTCCCGTCAGCTCCTAGAATGATGCATGATGCTCCAATTTCTGAAAACGTAATGATGAGCAGTACGATAGCGAAAAATATAGTGAGGAAAACTGTGTAACGGTGCTGCTTGAGTAGTGATATAACTAAACCCACGAATCCGAAACATACAGCAAAGCTACTCAAAGATACCATAATTGCGTACCTAAAAGTTACGTTTTGTTGATAATCATACGTAGCAAAAGGACAAATATACTCACATCCTTGCTTATTATCAGATTCTTCTCGAAGAGTGTTTAACTGTACTCCATGAAATGCAATCGAAACCGTTTGTCCTAATATTAGGAAAATACAAACGGTCACAAAAGCAATCCGCCAATATAAATTGACATTTCTTTGTTGTTTCAACTCTACAATAGGGACTGATTCTGGTGTCGCAGGAACAAGCGCTATTTGTGAGGATTTTTGCTCCTCAGTTTGAACAATACCATGAAACTCGGTTGACGACATCAATTTTTTTATCGTTTTTCTGTTTAATTGTCTTGTTTGATCTGTTTATGTGCAGCGTTTGAGAATTTTATCACCAGTGCATTTCTTGCAGAGACCTCGACAATCGCTGTCATCATTACAGAAATTATTACAGTTGCAGTCCTCTAACTAAAATGTTAGCGTTATAAAATCGACAACATACCATACAATGATTGTTGTGGCAATTTCCTAAATATTAGTTGTTGAATATTGTCTTACCTTTTGGACACTTGAGCAACTGATTATAGCCAGCTATACAAGACGGTACATCACAGAATTCTATGGGTAATGTACCTTCTAATTGGTTTGAATACACATTAATCATTTGTAGTTTCATTCTTGCCACTATTAGAATGTCAACACGTAGAACCAATTGCACCTTCTACAGGTATCTCACCCTGTAAAAAATTTTCTCCTAAATCCAATATCCACAGCGATTTCAAACCACCAAGCGAGGCAGGAATCTTGCCTTTTAAATTATTATTTCGCAAATAAATGTTCCAAATCGTCCCTCCCATACATTCTATACCAGTCCATCCTTTACATGGATCTGGATCCTCGCTTGTGTCGTTCATCCAACCTGCATTGTGAGTCCAACGAAGACCATTCTATTACACAGTTAGAGATGCGCTAGAACTTACTGTTGCATTGAAGAACTCTCGCAAAATTCGAACAGTCTCGCTCTGACAAACGACAATCTGAAACAATACTGCAAGTAGCACAACACTACGCATTTGACAGGTTTCAAACAAAGTTCTTACAAAAAGATCTCGTTTGCTCAACAAAATATGATTTTAAAGTTAGACAGTTGCTCTACACGCAGTACTTGAGGAACTTTTCACCTTTGCACTTCTTGCACAGACCTCGACAATCATTATCATCAACACATGTTTGGTTACAGTTACAGTCCGCCATCTAAAACATTAGAAACAAGTATCCTTCTTACCAAGCAGTGATTGTTGTGGCAATTACCTACAATTGTTAATAAATTCTGAAAAATATGTACCCTTTGGACATTTGAGAAGTGCGTTGTTACCAGCTAAACACGTGGGTATACTGCAGAATTCGACTGGTAGAGTACCCTCTAACTGGTTAGACATTATGTTTAACATTGTGATTTGCATTCTCGCAACTGCGAAAGTTAGTTACCGACCCAACTACATACCTTCAACTGGTATTTCTCCCTGCAAATAATTTGTTCCCAAATCTAATTGCCATATTGACTTTAAACTACCGAGCGATGCAGGTATCTTCCCTTTCAAATTATTGTTGCGTAAATAAATAGTCCAAATCTGGCCTCCCATACATTTAATACCGTACCAACCCTTGCATGGATCTGGATCCTCACTTGTGTCGTTCATCCAACCATAATTATGTGACCAACGAGGTCCATTCTTTGAGCGTTATTTCATCGTACAAAACCATACTGTCGCATTGAAGAATTCTCTGAGAATTCTAACAGTCTCACTTTGGCACATAACAATAGGCAGCAACACCAACAAGAACACAACTAGACGCATGACAGGTTTCAAACAGATTCTTACAACGAGAGCATTTATAACAAACTTTCCCACAACTCTTTCTCAACTTGTACATTCTTCTTCATCATGTTTCGGTACGCATCATCACTAATTTCTTCCTTTTCAATTTCTTGTTCATAGTCAATTGCATTCTTGAAGATTCTCATCGTTGCGTCTCTCCAAAGTTCCATCGCTCTATCTTCGGAAATGACACTACACTTTTCGTAATCATCAAGTACACTCTTTCTAAACTCTTGAATGACGTGATTAAACTCTTTTTCGCTAATATCTAACATTTTCTTGGTTCCAAGTTTCATCAGTAGAGTATGAGCGCGAATGGCTTTCATTTCGTCTTTTGAAGGTCCATCATTTTCTTCTTCAGTATGCTCATCGGCGACCTCTATTTTCTCTTCCAATGCAGTCAACAACTCTTCGTCAAGTGTTAACGCAGCGACGCCATGCGACTGCAATTGTTCGACTTCATCATCAAACTCTTTTAGACGTGGGCCACCCTCTGGCGCTTTTCCTTGCTTCCATTCTGGATATCTTCTGCGGTGATTGTCCATCCAGTTTGCGATTTGTTGAACTGTTAGACCAGTTTGTTGTGATAGGAATCGTTTTTCATTTTCAGTTGGATATGGATTCTTGTAGTTTGTAGTGAACCATTGCTAATAGTGTTAGTTTTAAAAGATGTTTCGTACCCATAACGTTGCAGTTGCTTCTTTTGGTAAAACTTTTGCGTGCTCGCCCTTCTTTTTCTTGCTCTTCTTTGTTGATAGTTTGTAAATTTCATCAAGCACAAACACTAGATAGTTCCGCAAATGAATTTCAGCATCGTTAAAAGTTGCCAAGAATCGTTGATAAACTTCGTACACATTTTGGTAGTTGTCGCATGGCTCGTTCTGTACTGCGTGGCAATAGCGCTCATAAACGTCAACGTTTTGTTTCAATAGTCCAGACAAGTAAGCGTGTCGCTCTACCATTGTGCTGCATAACTTTTGAGTGATTTCGTCGGTGCCCTCTCTTTCCAACTCTTCTAACGTGTTGTTCTGGCATAGTACAACAATATTGACTAGTGATTGACTATTCATCGTCACTAAAGTTTCGCTTCCAATTGTGCGTTGTACATTTTGAACATATACTGGGCAATTTGGGTTCTGCAACGTAATGATTGGTGTAGTGTCAAACATGTTGAATTCTACAGATGGTTGTGGTAATATGTTCTCTTGCATCAGGAACTGCTCTATGTCAAATAGTTCTGATGATATTTGCGTCGTTTTTGTGGTTGCCATGTCTTGTTTGCCAGAACTTTGATGAGGCTTGAAATAGGTTGTCAACCAGCCCGTCAGGCAAAATGTAGCAAAAACACGTTTTTGTTCGGAGATGCCAACAGTCTACTTTGTGACGAGCATTTGAAGGTTCTATGATATAAACACATCACAGACGATAATGTAAATCCATTCTGATATATTTGAGATCACATGCTTGGGGTATTGATCACAGCAGCGCACCAACAAGAAGGTAGCTCGATTTTTTGCATAACATAGGCAAGATGTGTTGAATAGTTCAAATAAAGAATTGTTAAAATTACACACTTTAATGTTTCGCTTCCTCCTTTTCTAATTCTCTCACCAAAATTTTTACACGATATTTGAGTTTATCGTTTTCATTCTTTAGAGCGTCACGTTCCTTAATAATCTATTTTGTCGTTAGAAATGTTGGTAATGTCGCCATACTGTCGCTTTTTCTGCTAGCGATAACTCAATTTCGTGTTTTTCAGCGAGAAGTGTTTCTTTCAAATCTTTTAGTTGTTGCAAAAGTTGAGCGTCGCCACCAGAGAGTTTGGCTACTAGTTCTTTTAGCTCTGCTACTTCTTTTTGAACAATAGCGTGCTTCTTCTCTATTTCTTCAACTGTCTTTGTGTCGCTCATGTTTGTGTTTGTGCAGAACAAGGTTGGCTGTTTACAAGTTTGCAGTGCGTTTGTGACCAGCGTTTCGGAGAATGAACCTTGACAAGATGCACATCGTGTAGTCTCTTCGGCAAACAACACTAATTAGCCATACAATTACTCTCCTACTGTCCAAACTAGCCAACAGCTACGATAGTTTGGGCACTGTAGTGCAAAACTTGAATTACTGTGACCAAAATTAGAGCACCAAGAAATTTTTCCGCGAGCACAGTGATGATTTTGGAGTTTGCTTTCTACGGTGTTGTAATTCATTCAGTATTGGACATTATTTATTATACAACATCATTGTTCTCTGTATCTAGCTAATGCAGAGTCTCACTCGAGCCCAAAGTGCTCAGGTTCTTCGAAGACCAACTATCTCTGCTGGGCTTTTTGAACCTGCTGGATATACCGAAGCTAGCTCGTTTGATAATGAAATGTATGTTTGATGTTCAAGTGTTAACACTTAAGCGACAAAGCTGATAAAGATTTAAGAAGGCTAAGAGCTTCTATAAACGATTTACACGACAAGATTCAATTCTTAAAAATTGACAGCAAAACAAATCAAGCCGACAAGTCTATACTCCTAAACGTAAGTCAGGTTTTTCAATCTTACCTTGCAGAAATACATTGGAACAATCGAGCGATTGGAGAAGGAAAATCAAGAAATACTAGATAGACAACAACTCATATCGAAATTTGGAGCAAAAACTCCCAGCAGTCCAACTATTTCGATAAACATTCACAATTACTTCTCCAATGCTACCGAAGAAGACGAAAAAAGAAGCTCAAAAAAGTATGTTGATGTGCGAGCATTTGATGATGACGACTTGGACATCAAGTCTGTCACATCTGATGATGAAACACCACGTAATTCGAGCGTGATAATAATTAATAAGATAGTGCATGTACATAATTCCCCAACATCGCCACACTCACCAACATCGCCTGCATCTCCAGCAGGAAAAGATCATGATTCAGTATCTAGTCCTCAGCGTCAAAAGTCATTCATACAATCAGCCACCGATGACATTAAGAGTATGTTACCGAGTGGAAGATTATCAATACGAGTTATAAAGAGAGGAAAGAAGGATTCTTTTCGATTCAAACCTACGGAGAAGAAATTCGAATCGACAGAAGAGGAGATTCAGCACTTACGAACGCAACTATACAAGTTGAAACAACACAAGCATTCTGAGGATTTTAAGAAGCAGATAGAAGAGTTAACAGACAAGTTACGAATACTGACTAGTAAAGCAACTCAATAAAAATGTATTTTATAAGTCAGTGTTTATACATGATAGAACCATTGCTACGACTCAGATGTTGATAAAATCTGGTGTGATGACTAGATGTTTGTTAATATTTCCTAAAATGTTCATCTCTTGCGTGAGTTCGTTGATGACGGCTACCTTCTCCTCGAAGCTAACGTTCACACCTGGTGATACGTCAAACCAAACTTCTCCTATTCTCATCTTGACTTTTCCAGACTTGCAGACCATCATCTTTCCAATGAATCCATTAAGATCCTCCAAATCGTTCTTGAACTCCTCAGTCCATACGTTCTTTCCTCGTTCTTCTTCCTTAGGTTTTCCGACTTTTTCTTTCTCTTTAAGAATTCCATTTAGTTTATTTCTTGGTTCCGTAATGTATTCTTGCTTTGCATCGAATTCCCACTCTGGATCATATTTAACATCTCTCATAGACTCTTCAATCTTGTCGTATTGGTCTTGTAGTATCTCTTTGCGCATCTCATCAGTGTCAAATGGCAATTTGGAAGGTAGTTGTATGAACACGAGCTCATCTTTGACAATATTAGGGCCACTACTTCTAATGAGTTCTCTCTCTTTGACAAGCTCTGCTCTCTCAAGCTCGCGAATACTAGTTGCGGATCGAGGTTTGTTTTCCATCCATACGTCTTCGATTTCTTTGTTGAATGGCAACGACAGAGGGGGAAAATTTCCAAAGAATGTTTCTTTTGCTTCTACTTTCTTTTTCTCTTTTTTGATACGAACTGGTGCACCAACGATGGGTTCTTCCATATCATCAAGTTCATTATCTAGATAGCAAACAGTGTTTTGTTGATCGCGTTTTCTTGGTGCTTTTTTCGTTGGTTTAGGCGTGTACGTTGTTTTCTATTTGTTAGCAGTATTCGCGAAACATACTCCCATTTGGCGAAGCAGGT
>JAESGV010001312.1_pt1 | contig 10441 bp, 9 predicted proteins | sample 9269781 | NCBI WGS metagenome assembly JAESGV01 (sample SAMN15741586, study PRJNA653496) | algae metagenome | isolation source: Tildeniella torsiva UHER 1998/13D and co-occurring heterotrophs from... | place: Slovakia: Slovak Paradise National Park, Hrabusice, Kosice Region | collected 2000-01-01
CTGCTGTTCCTTGTCCAAAACCAAGCTGAGAAGGAAATCCTCCTCCACTGGCGTCGATACGTGATCCATAATGTAACGTTACATTGCCTTTTTCGATATTTAATTCGATGTGATACCCTTTTATATAAGTATACGGATACAATTCTACTCCTCCAGCCATGTTAATTATAATCTAAATGTTTTGCGTTAAAAATGCAATATCATTCTACTTGGCAGTATATTTTATCACATTGAATTTTGGATTCTGGTTTATCGAATACGAGCATGCCTGTGCCGTTAATTTCTAATCGTTCGCTTGGTGATGGAAAAAAATCTGAAACGTAGCACACGGTATCAAGGTCTCCACTCGAGCACTCAAATTGGTATTGTGTTGATATCGCAACTAGAAGTACAAGCAACGTGGCACATGATGTTAACAGTGTGCGCATGTTGTGAGACAACCAAACTCGAACAATCAACTTTGTCAAAAATCAAACAAAAAACGGCTATGGACGAACTGCAAGGATTTTTATCGAAGGCTGGAAGTCGCTTGAGTGGAATGGCAGCAAATAGTGACATACAGATTCCACAAACACGTACGGAGATAGATTCATGTCATTAACGTAGTGCAGGAGACATTACTAATTTTTTTGGCTCCTATTTCGGTGGAAGTGCGAGTGACGAAGCACAAATGCAACAACTGCCTTCGTCGCAATCTTTTTGGTTAGAGGGTGTATTTTCTATGTCTCAATCGCAACGAATGTACGGATTTATACTTAGTATCGGTTTGGGACTATTTTGTATAGTATTATCGACAATGTTTTTACCTTCTATACTCATTACATCACGAAAATTCGCTTTTCTTTACACACTCGGTAATCTGTTACTAGTAGGATCTACAATGTTCTTAGTGGGGCCATGGCAACAGATGAAAACAATGTTCGGTAACAAGGAAAGACTTATTCCATCGTCAATCTATTGTTTTTCAATGCTCGTAACTCTAACATGCGCACTACAGGTTTGATTTTCAATATCTTTACTAAAATACAAGGGTTGGAACATTGCAGTGATAATGACCTTTATCATAGTGCAAATGATCGCTATGGGATGGTATTTGTTGACTTATATTCCATTTGGGCAGAGAATGTGCGGATTTTTCTTCTCTGCCATAAGATCCATGTTCTAGTATTGCTTTAGCTTGTTTTAATAATTAAATTAATTGTAAATCTTGTCGCATTTGAAACTTCAATCAACCGGAACAAATTTTATATTTAGCAAGCAGAAAAATGCTCCGTGCCAGGACAACCATCTCAAAAGTCTTCAGCAACAAAAGTACATACAACAGTGTCTTTGCTCTCACAAACGTTCGCAGAATGACAACCAAGCAATATACAAACGAACTCAAATTTGACTACACGGCTGATGCAATCACCAAAGAAACCCAAGAATTAATCAACAAATCACGATCCGTTCAGGATAAAGTTGCGGGATTGTCAGAAAATGAAAGAAACTTCAACAGTGTCGTTATGGCTCTTGCCTATGATGAATCAGAATGTGGAACACTTGAAAATAACGTCACTTTCCCTGGCTATGTTTCGACAAACAAGGAGGTTAGAGATTCTTCCAGTGAAGCCGAAAAGAAACTAGCAGAGTTTGGAATCGAGAGTGGCATGCGTGAAGATGTTTACTCCGCTGTTAAATATGTAAAAGAGAAAGAGTATGAAAAACTAGACACCGATCAAAAGAGAATTCTAGACAGAATGATTCGTGATTTTGAACGTAACGGTTTGGCTCTTCCAGAAGAACAAAGACAAAAAGTCAAAGATCTAAAGAACAAGTTATCCACCATTTGCATTGATTTTACCAAGAACGTTGCTGAAGATAAGACCACTCTATTGTTCACAGACGAAGAACTCGATGGTTGCCCAACTGACTTTATCACCAATTTGGACAAGGATGAATCAACTGGAAAGAGAAAAGTAACACTCAAGTATCCAGATGTTTTACCAGTCATGAGATCATGCAAAGTTGCAGAAACTAGAAAAGCACTTGACAGAGCCAGATCTTCCCAATGCCAAGACAGCAACACTCCATTGATCGAAGAAGCACTATCCATTCGTGCTGAGATTGCAAAGATCCTTGGATTCAAATACCACGCAGACTACGTTTTGGCGACTCGCATGGCCAAGAATGCAGATAATGTATTCAAATTCTTGGACGACTTGCGTACTCGTCTCACTGAAGGTGGTCATCAAGAACTCAAGACTTTGGGAGCACTCAAGCAAAAGGAAGAGAACAATGACAAGATTTACTCTTGGGACTTTGGATACTATTTACGTTTGCTCAAAGAGACAGAATACGAAATCGATGAAAACACCATCAAGAACTATTTCCCATTCGAAAAAGTGTTTAATGGTCTACTTTCCATCATCCAAGAAACATTCAACTTGAAGTTTGAAGAAGTTAAGGAATTCCCCAAGTGGCATGAAGATGTTCGTTTGTTCAATGTGTTTGATAACGATGATCATTCTTTCAGTGGACAATTCTACTTGGATTTGTTCCCACGTGAAGGCAAGTATACTCACTTTGCTGCTTTCCCATTACAATGCCATTACATTAAGGAGAATGGAGAAGAACAACACGCCGTCAGCGCTATGGTTTGTAACTTTACCAAACCAACAGGCAATGCTCCAAGTTTGCTCAAACATGATGAAGTTGTAACACTATGGCACGAGTTTGGTCACTTGGCACACGGTTTTACAACCAAAGCCAAGTATGGCCGCTTCTCAGGAACGAGTGTGGAACGTGACTTTGTGGAAATGCCTTCTCAGTAGCGTTTATATTACGTATTCTAACTATCTTAGATTCATGGAAAACTATTGTTGGGAAAAACAAGCTCTTCAACGTATCTCATCACATTATGAGACCGGAGAACCACTACCAGATACTTTGATCGATAAGATGATTGCTGCCAAGAATGTTGGTGTAGCACTGTTCAACCTTCGTCAATTGTTCTTTGCTATTTTCGATATGCAATGTCATACTCTACCACAACCAGTCAACACAACTCAACTGTTTTCAAAACTCAGAACAGAAGTTAGTTTGATTCCAAACATTGAAGGTACAAATGGTGCTGCAAGGTAAGTCTACTTCTCCTATTAACTAACAAAAAGCTTTGGTCACTTAATGGGAGGTTATGATAGCGGATACTATGGCTATTTGTACAGTCAAGTATTCTCTGCAGATATGTTTTCAGAATTCAAAGAGAAGGGCATTTTCAGCAAGGAAGTCGGCAAGAAGTACCGTAAAACAGTACTAGAAACTGGTGGTATGAAAGATGGTTTGGATATCCTTCACGATTTCCTCGGTCGTGAACCAAGAAGTGATGCCTTTTTGGAGAGTATTGGGCTTAAAGCTTAAATTATTTAAATCACATGAATTGAGTATTCTTGTTTCTTAACAACTCTTCCGATAATGCTTGATCCAGGAAGATTTTGAACAATGTTCTTCGCTTCTTCCTCAGATACAGCTGCACATAAACCTCCACTTGTTTGGGCATCGTTTAAAATGGTCTTCATCGTTTCTGTAATAGACGAATTGTAATGAGTTACCGATGATACAAATTCAATGTTGTTCATAGTACCTCCAGGAACAGCGCCCATTCCAATCAATGATTCTAATCCATCATGTACAACTGGTACTTGTGACGCTGTAACTTCAACCGAACACTCTGCAAACGTGAGCATCTCTTTAATATGCCCAAGTAATCCAAAGCCAGTGATATCAGTACAAGCATGTACATTACAGTTCTGTAACAGTTTCGCTCCGTGCATATTCGATATCATCATAGTCTTCCTAGCAACAGTACCGATCTCATCATCACTTTTTACTAGACCTCTTTTCACACCAGTCATAATAATTCCAACTCCAATAGGTTTTGTAAGAACTAGTACATCACCAACTTGGCAACCAGTATTTCTCCAAATCTTGTCTGGGTGTATCGTACCAGTGACAGACATTCCAAACTTGAGTTCGTTATCATCTACTGAATGTCCACCAACGATATCAACTTTACATTCTCCACATGCTGCTTGTGCACCTCGTAACACATTTTCTAAAATCTTTAGAGGTAATCTTCTCACTGGGAAACAGACAATATTGAGTGCTGAAATTGGAATACCACCCATAGCGTATACATCACTTAACGCATTAACGGCAGCAATGTATCCAAATTCGTATGGATCATCAACAATAGGAGTGAAGAAATCTAGTGTAGTGACTATGGCTAAATCATCTCGTAACCGTATCACTGCTGCATCATCGGATGATTCTGTACCTACTAGTACATCTTTTGAATAGTTTTGTTTTGGTAACGATTTTAGAATTGTTTCAAGTGTTTGTGGTCTAATTTTACATCCACATCTAGATGTGTTAGTTTGTGAAGTTGAAATTACCCTAAACCATGTGTTGTAGTTGTTAAACGAATGTTTTCGTTTTCTACTTGTACGAGTTCTTGTGTATCAATAGATTCTGGTCTCAATCTCTTCACAGTATCAGATATTACTTGTATCGCTTCTTGAACATCTTTTTCACTACTAGTGTTATCTAACAATTGTATTCTTACGTTAATAGCATTCCAGTACTAAATCGAACTGTTCCCATGGCTATATCTACTGGTAATCCAATTGCTTCTAACACGTACGACATTTGTATATCATCTCCAGAGTGACATGCTGCTCCTGCACTAGCAGCAACACGATCACCAATAGCGTCAAGTAGAGTATTCGCTTCAACTCTTGGAAATGACACCGATAGTGTATTTGGTAATCTTTCTGTAGGATGTCCATTCACATGAACATAATCTTGTCCCAAATTACTAACCAAACCATCGTATAACATGTCTCGAAGATGTTTTGTATCTTGTATGCGTTTTTCGATTTCTTTTGATGATATTTCACAAGCGTGTGCTAATCCAACGATTTCTAGTACATTTTCTGTTCCAGCACGATGATTACGCTCGTGAGTTGCACCGTGAATCTGTTTGAAAAGTTTGATTCCTGATCCATTGCGGACGAATAGTGCGCCAACACCTTTTGGTCCGTAGAATTTATGAGAACAAATGGACATCATGTCTACACCTCGTACGTCATGGTCGTTTGGGATATCAGAGGTTGATGAGTTGACTTTGGTCCAAATCTTGCCCACAGATTGCGCTGCGTCTGTATGTAAGTATATTTTGACTCCAGTTTTTGTTTTAAATTCTTCCAAAGCTTGATGTATTTTGTGTATTGGTTGTAGCGTACCAATCTCATTGTTTGCGTGCATAATTGTTACGAGTGCTGTCTTTTCAGTTAGATTCGCAGATAACTCTTCTACATCGATCATTCCATATTGATCTACTTTTAAATATGTAACTTTTATCGAGTGATATTCTTCCAAAAAACGACACACTTCGAGAACTGCTGGATGTTCGACAACAGAAGTTATAACATGATTTCTTTGTTGTGTCCTAACAGTTATATCAGTAAATAGTCGTACCTCTGTAACTCCAACACACAACCTTTGATTGCGTAGTTATTGCTCTCACTTCCACCACTAGTAAACACGATTTCTTCTCCGTGACATCCAAGCAGGGCTGCGATTTTAGCACGGCACTCTTCTACAACTTTCTTCACTTGCATACCGTAAAAATGTGAAGAGCTTGGGTTACCAAAGAAAGATGTGAGATAGGGAGCCATTGCATTTGCAACATCAGGATGTATTGGTGTTGTGGCATTGTAGTCAAGGTAGATCGGTTTTTGCATTTTCGACAAGACCTTACAACGCCAGGTAAAGAAGTCGGGCAATGTCACACTGTCACTAACCTCGGGTCAGCTGTCAGGAACTGCTTGGTGGACATTTGCATCTATTATTTTTCAAAACAAAGCCATCATGTTGAGACTTGCAGTCGTTCTACTTGCTGTTATCTGCTCTGTAATGGCAGCACAAAAGTGTACCACTGACGCCTTAAGAGTGAGAAGCCAACCATCCACCTCTGGAAGCACCCTCAGAACTCTTGCCAAAGGTGCCAGTGTCAACGTTATCTCCACCTCCAATGGATGGAGCAAGATTGGCAATGGTCAATTTGTAAGTGCTCAATACCTCAAGGCATGCGGCTCAGCACCAGCCAATAGACCAGCCCCATCTCCATCCGTAGGAGGTGGAAGCAACTGTGGACAAGCATACGTTAGTGGCTCCCCAAGAGGACAAAAGCAATGTGTCAAGTAATATTTTAATTAGATGACTAACTCGTTCTAGCATCGATGGTAAGGCAGTAGTAACCACTACTGCTGTTGCTTTCAACAAGATGAAGGCTGCTGCTCGTGCTGCTGGTGTTACCTTGAGAATTAACTCTGGATTCAGAACTCAAGCAGAACAACAACGTTTGTACAACTGCTACTTGACCAAGAGATGTAATAATGGCAACTTGGCGGCAAAACCAGGGTACTCTAACCACCAGAACGGTATTGCTCTCGACATTAACGTTCCATCTAATGTTTACACTTGGTTGACCAGAAATGCAAGCAAATATGGCTTCATCAGAGCTGTAGCAAGTGAGACTTGGCATTGTACGTTCTATTGTTGTTCTTACTAACTATCATTAGGGGAATATCGTCCAGGATCCAGATGTAATGCGATCGTTAGATACTCATGCAATTAAATGAATAATCTCGCCATACATTCTTGTTTACTCTTTTTAATACTGCAGCATGTGATTCTTTGTTTTCCGAATTACGAAAATGATGAATTTTAAAATTTAGTTCCAAACGCCTGGTTTACTAAAGCAAAAAGATAACTAAGAGTGATGATATCACTAGCGCGAACACAGTACTAGTGCTATGGTGACCAGCTGAACGCGCTGGTGCCAACGTTGTTTCTTGTGTAACTGTAGGCACTTTAGAGACAGCCTTAGTGGTTTTTGGCTCTTTTGAGACGGCCTTGGTAGTTTTTGGCTCTGGTTCAGGAGCAACTGTTGGTACAACGCCCTTGCATCTCTTGTTTAAAACAACATATAATGTAGGGTTTGTTGCTTGAATAGCTACTCCTTGGTTTGCTGAAAACGCTTCAAACAATGGGCATGGCACTTGAGAGAGAGTCAAACTTGTGAATGCCTTCCTCACTTGTTCAATAGTAAGTCCTGGAATCGCATCTACATTGATGTTTGGGAACATGAACTGAACAATCGAAGTAGGAATAGCGCCTATCTGCTCTTTCGTAACAGCAAACATAGCTAGAGGTAGAATACTTCTTAACTGTGCCTCGCTCACTTCAGAAAGTATAGTTTTCTCCAATCTGTTCATGACGCTACCTATTCCACGGAAAGCGTCATTGCTCATATTAACTATGTTATGCGAGTTGAGTATGGCAACAATTGAACTTGGAGTGCACGCTGCTAGTTGTAACCAGGTAACACGGCCAAGTTCATCCACTTTGAGCTCTCTAATACGTTCCAAGTAACCCTCTACAAAGTATCTATGCATTTGTTGCACTTTACTTGACTCTACTGCTAATGCTTGCTGTGGAGTCAGAGCGTTAATGAAATCCAACTTGTATTTTTTGATTAATAGACCTATTTTGTCTGTGCTCATTTGTTGCATTGATTCGGCACTCAAGTGTGGGAATTGACTCTTGTGTAACCCAGTCACCTCTTTGTCTTCTATTCTTGTCATACAAGCGCCTGTTATTCCTTCTACAGCAGAGTCTCTCATATGATCAAAGCATTGTGCAGTGAATCCATTGCATCCGCTTTGCATATTCGACACCTGTGATAGTGCTAACCCTGAACAAGCTTCACCAAGAAGATGAATGTTCTCAGAATTAATACTACCTATTGCATCCTTGGAGAATGCGCCAACTTGATCAGCAGATACCAACCCTAGTGCGTCTATTCTTAACCTAGCAGTGCATGTTGCAGCGAATTGACTGATAGCAGAAGTGGTCATTTTGGCCAAACATTGTGGCGAGATTGAAGAACATGCTCTCGAGCCTCCTAAAGCAGCTATCTGTGCTCCAGTAAACCCTTCACATGCTGAAGCATTGATGTGTTCCATATGTTCAGGTTGTATAGCACTTATAACCTTGTCACTCAACGCACCAATAAACTCTGACGTTACTAACGAAAGAGAATTGGGTTGTAGCTTCTTCATGCATGACTCTTGCATGGTTCTCACGCTGTTAATAGAAAAATTGGCCAAACAGGAGTCGGTGAATCCAGCACATACGGAACATGGATAGTCGCTGTTAAACTGAGCAACCTGTTCAGCTGTGAAACCAGAACATACTTTATCATCTATTTTACTCACTTGCGAGTCCGATAATCCATGTACAGCCTCTGGTTTCAAGTTATGGAGTTGTTCCTGCGAAACTACTGCGATAGTAGAAGGGTCGAGTTGATGAACACATTTGTCAGTTAACCCTTGAAATGATTTTGCTGGAACCATGTGGAAGCACTCTGGCGTAAAACCAGCACATGCGTTTGCTGGATATTGCGCTACTAACTTGGCTATCTGCTCAGTGTTGATTGCAGTACATGCACTTGGCGATAAACTATGTACTAGTGTATCGGTGAGCCCTGAAAATGCGTCTGGTAGAATTACCGCTACTTGTAAATCAGTAAGTACTCGAATCGATTCTGCATCCATAATTTTTAGGCATTTGCTTGCCATTCCCGATACTGCATCTACAGTCATTGATTGGATGCACTTTGGTGAGAGTCCAGCACATGCGCTATACGGGTAGTTGTTGTTTAAATGTTGTATTTGGTCATGCGTAAAACCAGCACATGCAGATGGGTTAAACTCTTGTAATTTTGGTCTAGCGAGTGTGGAAAAAACTTCTACAGAAATTCTTGCCACTTGTGCGGCTGTCATAGCAAACTTTGCAGTATCTGAAAAGCCTCCAAAACACAGATAACTAAATCCCTCAAACGCTTCTGGTTTCATATTCACAACACATGGGACTGTAAACAAACGGCAACCATATTCTCTGTTAAGTATAGCTGTTTGTTCTTTTCGAAAGCCACCACATGCCTCGGCTGGAATTGCCACAAAATCTGAGGCTTTAATTTTTTGGAACTCGGCTGGGTCTACTTTGGCTAATGTCTCATTTGTGAGATGTGCCCAGTCTACGGCTGTTGCGCTTATGTGTAGAACCAGCGCTGTAAGCGCTAGTAGCGAAAGTTGCATTGTTGTGAACAGCTCAATCTAGTAAACTGGGAGCTATCTTGACCATTACTGAAGATATCAATTTGCTCTGTATCTTACTGTCCACCAAACTTTTGCATCTTTTACTTGTTTTCCGGTGATGTTTGACAGTTGTAACGCTGGCAGTAGAGAAGAGTTATTTAATAGTAGTTGTCAGCAATAAACACTTTCAGCGTTTTTAAAAACATGAGCAAAAATCCGTTTTTGCTTGCGTGGAACTACGAGTCTATGTCACCCATCACTCCTGTCACTAAAAATTCAAAGCAAAGAAGCCACACAAACCATGGAGTTAGACTACTGTGGCTTTATGACCAAGAAGGTTTGTCTTACGAATTTACAATTAATGATTAGGGCGGAAATGTGCGCATCTACCTAAGGCGATGGTTTGAGCTTCGTGGCAATTTTCTCTTCTATTTTGTGGATAAAAATGAACCTGGAGCAGAACCAAAACCTCCACGTGGTTTCCTAAATCTTAAAGGTGCAGAAATTGACACACGTAGCGTCAGAAAGTTGAAACTAAGAATTATTAGCAGGCTACTGCCACGAATGTGAGTTTTATTGATCAAAAATAATTTTCTAGTTACGAAATCAAAGCAGAGAGTGTCAGTGAATTTGAAATATGGGTCAGAAAGCTTACCTTTGCTGCAAATTATATTCCAGAACGCGACATTGAAGCACTACGAAAAATGAAAGAAGATATCGAAGCGATAAAAGATTGTACAACATTGTATTCACGCGACGATCCCGAAGGTGAACAAACTCCAACAAAGTCAACAGAAAAGAAAGTCTCGTTGGATGATTTCGAATTATTGTGCGTACTAGGAAGAGGAACGTTTGGAAAAGTACTAAAAGTTCGTCATAACAAGACGAAAAAGATATATGCAATGAAGGCTATCAAAAAAGCACGCGTAGTAGAAGGGAACATGGTTGAGAGTACCAAGAACGAACAATCCATTTTGAAGTCTGTTCGACATCCATACATTGTCGGACTCCATTATGCGTTTCAAACATGGGATACGCTCTACTTGGTACTAGACTTTTTGGCAGGAGGTGAACTCTTCTTCCATTTACAAGGAGATGAACGATTCGTCACGGACAAAGCTAGATTTTATGCAGCAGAAGTGTTCTTGGCCATTGAACACCTACACAAGAATGATATTATTTATCGTGATTTGAAACCAGAAAACATTGTATTGAACGCACAAGGACATGCCATTTTG
>JAESGV010001313.1_pt1 | contig 10441 bp, 7 predicted proteins | sample 9269781 | NCBI WGS metagenome assembly JAESGV01 (sample SAMN15741586, study PRJNA653496) | algae metagenome | isolation source: Tildeniella torsiva UHER 1998/13D and co-occurring heterotrophs from... | place: Slovakia: Slovak Paradise National Park, Hrabusice, Kosice Region | collected 2000-01-01
TTGACTCATCAAGTATAGATGCTGTTCTTATGGACGGTGTTTGCGTTGGAACATACTGCAACGCTTCGAATTGGGATGTTACACGCGATTCCATGTTGCTACACATGGTATCTCAAATAGGAACAGTAGATACACAATCAATTGCATATCAAGAGTACAAACCCTATCAGTTCGATGTACTAGGTTTATACAAAACACTTCTTGCTCGTATGCCAAAGAAAGAAATATGTCGAGTGTACTACCAGTACATCAAAGGTTACAAGCAGGTCCCACCTATGTCAACGTTTATGCTAAGTGACCCTACTCTACGACCAGCGTTCTTGGCATCTATACTCTTTCTAAATAGGTGTAATATGAACGAGTATGGTGAAGCAGCACAATGGTTCAATCCAGCAAACAATCCAGGCGCTTCTAGAGTTGATCAATATTTCAAACGCGCCTATCCAAGTGGATCATCGTTTCTAGCAACTCATATTATCATGTCAGAGCTAACTGACTCTGTAACTGTGAACAACTCGTTACTCTTCACTGGAAATTTGCAAAAGAGTATCTATGCATTGAAAGATTGGCCACGATATGCTAGTAGTTCATATCGTTCCACTTTTGCTGAGTTTAACAAGCCTATGCTTCTCCTCCACGGCGAGTATGACTACCAGTCATCTGTTTCTGATGTACAAACTTTTGCAAGTAGGTATAACACTAGTACACTCGTCGTCATGCCTGGAATGATGAGTAACTCGATCATGAAGTCGTACCAACGCAATTCGTCCATAACCTGTGGATTGTACTTGGCTACACAGTTCATCAAATGTCCAAATTGTACATTGAATAAGAATTGTTCCTCCATTGGACTTTCATTCTCGGGTGATGCGATCACCACCAAATTGTATGGAAATGTTTTCCAACCACAATTTTATCCATCGTACTATGGACTAGCAGTACCTATAGTATTTGGTGTATTCCTAATTGTACCAATCACATTCTTTGTGTTGTTACTCTTTTTCCACAAAGATCGTCGTGTCAAAGCTAGACTGATAGGTCCTTACATTGGACAAGTGTATGCGTTCATCTATTTGTCAAATGATTTGATTGGAGCAGGAAGCTACGGTACTCCTGATATTCTTGCCATTTCAGTTTCCGCATGCTTCTTACTGACTGTATGCGCGACAATTATGGTTCTTCAACTAGTTCGTTATTTTGCCATGTCGATTACGTATCATTTACTAGCGAAGCGAACTCCCAGTGGACGAGGTCTAAAGATTCTTAGTTCGCGTTGGTTATTTGCAATTGTAGTGACTGTATCGGCGATAGGATGGTTTGCATCTGGAGCGATTGTAATTGGAGTCAGTTATGCAGAACCATCGACTCTAGATGATGTCTATTCCAATTGGTTACTAGCATCTAGAATGTTCTCAGTCATATTAGCAGTTTTGGCAGTTATATGCGGATTCATCGAACTGATACTCCATGCTATCCGAACCAAGTGCAATATCATCGAGTATTTCAAAGATCCACTGCTCTTCAGAATTGATAACTTCATTCTGATTCCAATAATCTTTTTCGCGGTGGTATTGGCTTCTGGAGTACCCACTATTGATGGTGTATTTTACACTATATTCGAGTTGGGATTATTCCTAGGTGTTTGCTTCTATTTTGGTGGCACAGTGAGTATTGTTTGTTTGATCGACTTTTTTAAATCATTCAAACGCGATACAGCACGTGATTCAATTGCTCTCGAGCAAGGACTAGATCTGAGTCCTGAATCAACTGCCATTAAAAAGTTGCGACGAATGCTCACAGACGAAAAATCAAACGCCATCTTTTCCCAGTATTGCAAACGTGAATGGAGTTTGGAAAATCTTCTCGCGTATAACGATGTTACTGCATTGGTTGGTAATTTAGAAACTCTCTCCGGTATTGAGGTACAAACTCATGCGCAAGCGATTTTTGATTTGTATTTGGCACCAACTAGTCAACGTGAAGTGAATGTTCCTGGTGACATCTCAAAAGCGTTTTCTAGCATGATACAGGAGAACACGTTTAAGAAAGAAGTACTGTTAGATCTAGAAAGAGTTTTGTTAGACAATTTGTTGGATACATTCTCTAGATTTAGACATACTAGAGACGCTGCCAAGATTGAACAAGCGTTAAAGATCAAAAGAAAGCTAGAGAAGGCTTTAGAAACCAATCAAGTATGAAAGGTTCGATTCATATTACAGGAACAGTTTGTGTACACGTCACATTAACATCATCTGATAATGGTGTATGCATGGGCAGATCGCCTCCAGATCCAACTTGCCGAATACTAGGGTCCACCATTAAATTTCTTTCGTCAAAGCAAAACGTATGGTGGGGCAGTTGATCCTACACAGCTTATCTTTTCAGTCTTCAACATTTCTACGTACTCCGATTCTGTTAGCCAACGAAGTCATGTTAACTCATTTCTGAGTGAGAGGGTTTCCATCTGATTCTGCCACGTGGACAGCATCAACTTGCCAGCCTCTCCAGACGCCATCGTATCCCAATGGACGCCTGTAACACCGCTGCAACTGCCGATTATGCCCTAGAGCACACCACCTGAAAGTTTTCACAAGGAGTGAAGGTCTTGAGATCTTGATTTGTCTCTGGTGGGAATCGAACCTATGTCCTTAATTCTATCCTCTCGTATTGTCATGTCTATGAACCAACCTATAAATGTCAGCACATACCTAGGAAATCGTTTTTCTCTTTGTGTAAAAAAATAAACAATTATTTGTGATTATGGTACGGTCAAGTTGACTAAGTTCAACTTATGCAGCGAACACGAGTGTACACCCACAAATACACGACCGTGACATACAACGTATAATTTGTAGTATTCTGTAGCCTTAACGGCTTTTTCACACCCAATACGACCAACGATTCACAATTAATAATTCGACCTCGACAATTCGCAAAATAGAATCGGTTTTGTTTGGAATGCTGTTACCGCTCGTACATGTTAGACTAATGGTACCATTAATCTTTTCTTCTGTTGTGATTTTGCGAGCGATTTATGGTCGTCACGTGATGAACACTATGCTCAATATTATCGTTTATTTCACAAAAAAAAAATATCGTTTTTGTCGCCGTTTTTGTCGCGCAAATAATTGGTAACGTTAAAACTCTTAGGTTTAGTGGCGTAGTTGATTATGATTTTTGTATTTTCTTATCGAAATAAATGAATAAGAACTTTTAACCGGTAAACTAATGTCTATCATTGACACGTAAATCTCATGGCTGCCAACAGTCAAACAGTATCATCACGAACGATTGCCTCTGTTGTCAGGTCGTCCATGTCTTGTCAACAATAAGTGTAGAACCGTGGTATCTTTTTACATCATAACTTTCATCAATACAAGAATGAGAAACTTTGACCTAGAAATCGTTATGGGGCACAATATAGTCTAATTATTCAACCATTTACATACGATGTTGCCAGGAGCCAAGCACGCTACGAGTTTCAACCCGCTAGCGTTTTGAGCACATACTTGTTTGTACAATCTGCAAGCATTTTGTAGACTGTTGCTAGCTTGGACGCAAATCTCCTCCGCTTGTTGAATACACTTCTCTTCGTTCTCAACTAGTTGACAACCTCGTCTAGCAGCATACGAAACTTTCTGGCATGTCTTGCTCAATTCTAATGTCCTAATGCAATACTTTCCAACTATTTCATCCACATACCCTTGACACTTGCTCTTTAAAAAGAATGGAGCCTTTTCACATATCTCTTTGCTCTTGCTTTCGAACTTGACGCACAAATCATCGCATGACAAATTCAGTAATTCCAAACATTTTTCTTGAGCAGGTCCTGACAACAGTAGACACGAAGTCTTTACCTTTGTTGCTAACTCATCACACTTTGATTCTTTTGCATGTGCGTACCAAACTATTATTGCTAACAATATGAGGAGCTTCATTTCAGGAGTAATTGTACAGTAAACTGTAATCAGTGACTATTCAGTTTTGATAGTCCAAACCTTGTAGATTATTATTGTAGCACTATACTCTGTGCACGTCGTAGAAACCAAACACAATGCAAGTCGCAAGTATGACTGTCTCATAGTGCGCGAAATCTACCCGAATCCCAGTGCTCCAACGATAGAGAAGATCGCACTAATATCGCTTCGTGAGATCTATTTGCGCCGCAATGTTTGCACGCTATTCTTAAAATAGAATGAAACAAGTTGTGCGCTATTAATACAAAAAGATCACAGCTCAACAACTGATATCATCAAAAAAAGTTATGCAAACAGATACAGTAATACAACAACCAATAGACATACAAAAACCGGTGAACCAGACACTAACCACAACGGTGGTACAACAATCGCAGCCTGAAAAAACTAAATTCCAAAAGCTTTTGGCTGGTTACGTATGGTTCTCTACACTCGTTGCAGAATTGCAATTTTTCATTGCTGCTCCATGTTTAATTGCAGGAGCTGGATGTTGGATAGGGCAACGATACTTGGCAGGAGCCATTTTATACGTAATAGCGTTCAGTTTGTGGATTTCAGCAGGTTTATCATTGTTCACAAACTCAATAGGTTTCATTATGAAGAAGAGAAGCGTTGGAAATTTCACAAGGCTAATCGCCTCCATATTCTACCTAGTCTCCAACGTGCTCATGATCGTAGGAGCTTCTCTTATCATAGGTCCCTATGTAAGCGTTGGAACTGGTTTCGAAGGGTTCATTCTTTTCGTTATTGGAGCCGCATTGTTCTTAGTTGGAACTACGTTGTATCATTTGATCCATATCGGACACATTCTTAAGATCAATGGACACGAAATGAACAAAAAGCATCGCGCGTTTGAATGGTTAACGGCTATTGCGTCAGCAAGTTATTTGATTCTCAGCGTATGTTTGTTGATTGGAGCATGCTTGTACATGGCACAAACTAGAGCGCTAGAAGTACCAGCAGATATCTTGTGGATTATTGCAGGAGGTTTCTTGCTATTGGCTACTGTATGTAATACAATTGGAAAGATCAGTCCATCGTACTATGCTCCAACCCCAGGAACAGTAGACAGAATCACAACAAACACTGCAGTTCCACCTACATCAACTGTATAAATATGTATCATAAATTTTATATATTCAAACTCATTTACCTGATTTACCAACTAATGCTACCTCTGGACGACTATTAGCAAGCAGCATTTTGAACCTCTATTGGACTGACGTAACGCTACTCAACTGTTGTGTTAGTGAGCTTTTCAGCATGAATAACTAAATCCGTACCAATTTCACTTGTCACGAAATCTTCGCTATGCACAAGCTTCGTTTCTCTGCCGTCATAGGCTCACAAGAGGTTCTTGCCAACTTTTATGACTATCTTAAGCGCTCCTACAGCTTGGAACCATTAGAATTTTTACTGTCTGTGGATGAGTTTCGCAGAGAAACAGACCTAATTAAAAAGAGCACCACAGCAAAAATAATTGTTGAAAGTCATGTGAAAAGTGGTGCTAAAAAAGAGATAAACATAGATGGACTTTCCAGAAACGCAATCATTGCGAAATATGAGTTCATGGACGAACAAAATATTGTGTTGGACCTGTTTGATAACGCTTACACGTAAGTTGTGCTCCTAAATCTTACACTTCAGACTAGTGTACAGTGAAGTTAAAAACGATTCTTTTGTACGATACTTAGATAGTGAATTGTTTACTGCCTTTGTGCGAAAGAAAGGGGACCAGTTTTTCTCGAGCTTGCTCGCAACTGCTGTTCCAACACATCCCATAACCATGAGCGACTTCAATACGCGCAACAATATAACAGATATAGACATCTCGAATATGATTCGCCTAGCGGAAGGTGTTGGCGATTGGACTCCACTACAGATCACCAGAAAAGACGATCGTGAGAAAGATTACTACTCTTACATTTCCAAGAATAAGTATAAATTGCACGATGGTATTCCAGAGTGTGTTGCATGCAAGCTTGTCGGTGTACTACCAGTAAGCGCCGAAGAAGCTGTCAATGCTCTACTTGATCCCAAATACAAACACAGATGGGATGCGTTCACCACGTATGAAACAGAAGTGGGAATTTTCGATGGCAATTATGATGTTTATTTAAAGTACTACGAACTGAAGCTATTATTTTTCCTGAGTTTGAGATGCATCGCCGGTGGACAATCTTTAATGTACGATACAGCAAGAAGAGCATATATTCGCATCGGAAAAACAAATCCTCACGTAGATATCGATCACTTGAAACAAAACAAGGACGCGATCAAAGTAACCGTAGTACAGTTGGATATCATTTATAAAATTAGTGATACCAAGTGTCGTTACATTACGTGTACGTATGGATATTTACACTTTAAAGATCCAACGGAATGGGTAATGAAAAGAATATTCAAGAAAAAGGGGAAAAAGTTGTTCGCGAATTGGTCACAGATTAGTAAAGAAATACAAAAGAATGGAGAAACAGAAAGACCCAATAATCGATTATTCGAAACATTAGATTCATTCGAGAAAAAGTACATACCAACTCCTGATTGTGTAAAAACGTGGTAAATTATTTTATAAAAATACATGTAGTAGCGCAACTACCACGAGGGTTACTGTACCTAATAGCAACGAAGAAGCGTCACTTAGTGTTGGAGTCGGTGTAGCAGGCGACACAACTGATAAAGTTACAGTTGTAGATGTCTTGACAACATTCACTGGAATATCTGGTGTCAATACATTCATAGTAAATGTAATTGGTTTTCCATTAATAATGATTTGTCTTCCTCGACGTAAATTGTTAAACAATTTGGCAACATCAATAGACAATGTTCCTATTTGAGTCGCTTGTACAGACACTCGACCTATTATATTCTTATTTGCATCTTGTGCAACTATTTCTATGGTCACAGGAGCTGCCAGCGTAACAATTTCTAACGATATAATCGCTTGAGTTATGATACTTAAACTTGTAAGTGTATACGGTGGTGGCGTAATCACAAGTTGTGCTTTTGTTTTTCCATCATCAGTGGAAAAAAGTACAATATAGTTGACATTATTTGGTTTTGGAATCAATGACGTGTTTCCGATTGTTTCACTAGTAACATCAGGTTTGAGTGTTACGATTACTGGTGCTGATGTAGGACCACTGATGGTAGGAACTGGTACAAGTGTAGTAACAGGTGCTGGTGCTTGTGATGTGGTAGTGACAGGTGATGTTGTTTGTGGAGTACTTGTGGTAGTAGATGTTGGAGTAGGAGATGATGTAATTGGTGCACTAGTTGTTGGCGTCGTTGTGGGAGCAGATGTAGTTGGTGCAGCAGTACTGGTAGGTGCTGATGTCGTCGTAGTTGTCGTGACTATAGTAGGTGTAGAAGTAGTAGTACTTGGAGCAATTGTAGTAGGCGTTGATGTTGTAGTTGTTGGAGCACCAGTTGTAGATGGTATAATTGTTGGTGGTGATGTTGTGGTAGTTGGTGGTGCTTCTGTTTCAGTTGGTGTAGGTGTAGGTGTATCAGTAGTTGTAGGTGCTTGCGTAACAATTGTCTCATTCACTTGTATGATTATACTTGCATCTGCTTGAACAACTAGTAGCTGTTTGTCGTCAGTGTTCAATACGGTACCAGTGGGCCCAAGCAACTGTGTGTCGTAGAATAGAGATCCAGATTGTCTAGTTGCATTTGGTCCGCCTCCAATCGTTGTGATAGCATCGCGATCAGTTCTTACTCGACGTACTGCATTGTTGCCGTAATCTATTTTTAGAATTTGTAGTTGAACACTTACCAGTTATATAGTATGCCAATCCGTCCAATTCAATAGATACTGGATAATCAAGTAGTGCGTTTGCAACTGGTCCTTCATCACCAGTATAACCACGTTGACCACATGTTCCAGTAACGTTTTGTAACTCTCCTGTATTTGAATCAACCTTGCGAATGCAGTGATTGGTACTGTCTGCGAATAAAAGTCCTGTAAAGGTTCCACTATACGCGAGACCCTCCACGTATCCGATCTGTGCAAGTAGAGCGTTAGAATCTGTTGGTCCTAGTCCTTGTATACCACTTCCTGCAATTGTTGTCATCACCCCTGAAGACATTGCTACTTTTTTGATCTTATAGTTGAGGGCATCTGCTATGTAAAGTTCGTCATTGTCGGGATAGTAAAACACTCCTGTAGGGCCATTCAGTGTTGCATTTAGAGCAAGTCCATCGGGACTTGAACCTGCAGTACCATTACCCGCTACACGCATAATTTGATTTGAATCTGTTTTGATGTACCTAACTTGGTGACCGGATCTCTCTGCGAAGAAAACTCGAAATTGATTCGAATCGCAAGTTACGGTATGTGGCCAGTTAATAGATGCAGCTGTTGCTGGAGTGCCATCAGCGCCGGTACTAGCAGCCGCCCCAGTTCCTGCCACTGTGGTAATTGTGCCGTCTGTAGATATTGCACGAATTCTATGATTCCGTGTATCTGCACAAAACACTGTATTTGGCGGTACATTATAGCGGCAGCAACTTCTTGGACCTTTAAATTGAGCGCTAGTTGCTTTTATATTGTCGCCGTTGTATCCTCCAATGCCTATTATGTTAATTTCAACGACTACCTCACCTGTTCCTGCATAAGTTTGCACTAGTCCATTTTTAAAGTCGATTGGCTCTGCGCGTACAAAGAAAACGAGTAGAAGCGCGAGCCAGAGTATCTTCATCGTGTTAACGTTTTGTTCTTGACAAGTGCGGCAAAAACCTGTCAAGAACGAAAACAGAAATAATAGTCATCCACTTCGTAAAATCATAGCTATGTAGCAGCTATAAGCCATGCATAGCTGCCAATTTAGTTTCCCGTCATAATGGGACTTACTAATTTTTATTATCTCTGCTATCATTGCAAACTTACTTACTAGCGTATTTGAATCTGTCGCGAGAAGCATGGTCGCTATCCCCACGAGCACACGTACAAATTGAACAATACTACTGGCTTGCAAAAATTAGTTGAAGATTTACAAAACTTTACAACTAAAATTTTCACACAACATGGATTTTGAACGTGCTCTGCGTAGAATCGAAGAGGATGTACATCAAGCTAAACAAAAGCAAAAAGAGCAAGTCAAATACGACTACGAAGAAGTGGATGACGTATTCCCTTCTGAAATCGGTGAGGCTCGTAACACAGTAAATACAAACGATTTATTGTTGGCACAAAATAGAGAAGAAGAGGAAGAAGATGACATTGAACTCGACGAAGCAGAAATCCAAGCATATATGAATCTACAACGTGCTCAAAAACTCATTTTCAGACAAGAAAATCCAGACGCGCCAACCGTCGCAGGTAGCACACTACGATACAACGACCCAGTACTAAAGGTAGAACAAATCAAACAAGCACATGATAATATTTCACTCTCTGAGCATTTGCCATGGGTTCACACCATGTGCTTATCTTCACTAAAGGATTTGCAAGTCATGAACTACGAAGATGATATGGAGCGTGAAATGGCGTTCTATGAACAAGCTCTACTATCAGCAAAAGAAGCATGTAGCAGACTCCGCGAGTTGGGTGTTCCTACCGTACGTCCAGACGACTACTTCGCAGAAATGATCAAATCAGACGAACATATGCTCAAAGTCAAGGATAAATTGTTATATTCACGAAAAGTACTCGAAGAAAGAGAAACTAGACGTCGTCATAGAGAACAAAAGAAACTTGGAAAACAAATGCAAGTCAATAGAATCAAGGAAAAATTGGAAGAAAAGAAGAATGCTTTAGAAGCTATCAAATACTGGCGCAAAGAGCACGGAGGTAAAGGTAAAGAGTTTGACATGGAAAAGCTCGATGCTGAAATGAAACAACTAAAGAGTGAACAAAAAGCTCAAAATGCACCATCGAAAAAGACACTTGAAAAGAAAGAAAGACAAGAAAAGAAAAAGGGACCAAAAAGAGTTCCATTTGATTCGGATGGCAAACCATACGAAAATAAGAAACCACCAAAGCAAGGTGGACCAAAAGGTGTTCAAAAGCAACAAAAACAACAAAAGAAACAACGACCAGGAAAGAACGCAAGAGCAAAAGGCAGAAAATAAATTATATTAAACTGAAAAACAGCCCCAAGTTGTAAGAAATCTTACTGCCACTTACAGTGATGTCAAGTTCTGGTCAAGTCTCAAACCAACAAAATGGACGATGAAGTCAAAGCCATAGTGATTGATAACGGCACTGGTACAATCAAAGCAGGTTTCGCAGGTGACGAAGAACCATGTTCTATATTTTCTACAATTGTTGGAAGACAAAAGCGCTATTTTCACGATGCAACTCTCACTGCAGGCATAAACAGCACTTGGTATGTAGGAAAAGATGCGATTAGTAGACGCAAAGCATTAAGTTTACGGTCGCCTGTAGAGCACGGTATCGTTACTAACTGGGACGATATGGAGAGTATATGGCATCATACCTTCTACAATGAGCTAAGAGT
>JAESGV010001314.1_pt1 | contig 10438 bp, 10 predicted proteins | sample 9269781 | NCBI WGS metagenome assembly JAESGV01 (sample SAMN15741586, study PRJNA653496) | algae metagenome | isolation source: Tildeniella torsiva UHER 1998/13D and co-occurring heterotrophs from... | place: Slovakia: Slovak Paradise National Park, Hrabusice, Kosice Region | collected 2000-01-01
ACAAAACAGCAATCCAACAAGCGCATCTGGTACTGTCGATGATGGATCACGGAAAAAGAAGAAACGAAAACGTGATAGAACAGATGATGAAGGTCGCAAAAAAAAGAAAGTATGTTACCTATTGATTCTAACAATTAGAAAAAGAAAAAACATCGTGACAGAGAAGGTGGAGAGGGTGAAAATGGAGAGAAGAAAAAAAAGAAAAAGAAAAAGAGGAGAGAAGAAAGGGTATGGTTAATTTATTATTCTAATGTGTTATAGACTGAACAAGAAGCAGAACAAACACCTGTATAAAATAAATTGTCTGCATTGTAGAGGTGTTGCCAATTTAATCTACAAAGCAACACTGACGTAAATTCAATTAAGAGTTCTTTAAAGACATTTAGATATGCTCATTGCCTGTAATATAATTTAGCTATTGAAGTGACCTGACCTACAAAAAAAATGAAAACAGAATACTTCACTTCTGAAAGCAATCTAAAACCCTCTGTGTTTTGTTACGGTTTGCCTTATTTGTACAATAATAATAGAACAAAAATGATCTACGCACGAAGCGGTCTCATTGTCACTCTCCTATGTTTCATACTCTCGTTCTGTAACGCATACAACTTGGAAGTCGTGGCTCCCGTGATGCTACCAAATACATTTGTGCATGTGGAGCACAAACAGAATTTAACTTCATATAATATTTTATTTGTGAACGAAACTATTCAAGGTTTAGATTCGATAGTCATAAAGTGGACGCCTGTACAATACGTGGTTGGAGCCTTGTGGATACTATTAGGAATATTAGTGCCCTGTATGATAGCTGTACTTAATGGAACTGTACTATTCATGTAAATACTAAAGACTTGTACAAACTCTTGTAAATTAAACACAATATACAAACATTTAATTAGTTGCCTGCTTTTGACAAACATATGATGCCAATAGAGTGCAAGGTTTTGTCTTCCAACGTCCCAGATTGGTTGATACAGGATCTCTAATTTGAGCACCACAACCTTCCCCTTGGCTTGCATCTTTCCAGTTAGTATACGGTAATAGGTTTCCAAACAAATCGATACCTCTACCTTCATGAATGCTGCAACCAATCCATGCACTCTCCTTGTTGTTTGGAGACACATTATTCAATACAAAGTCGTTCTCCTCTGCAGAATCTATTTCTGCAAGGTATGCACCAAGTAATTCGCAAGCACCCTGTGCATCATCCCATGCGAGTTGTTGTCCTGGAATGATAAAGCAAGAAGCACCAGCACGTTTCCAACCATCTGGACATCCTGCATCTGGTGATGCTGTGGCTTGTACTGGACAATTGATCTTGCATCTCTTGCACGAAGCACCTTCTGGTAGAATTACTCCACAAGGACAATTTGTTGGAATAGGTGGACATGTAGTCACAGGCGGCAGTGGTGTTGGTTTAGGCGTAGTTGTAGGTGGTTTTGTGGTGGGTGGACTAGTTGGCTTAGCTGTTGTTGTAGGTGGACTGGTTGGCTTGGCAGTAGTTGGAGGTGATGTTGGCTTGGCAGTGGTAGGTGGATTAGTTGGAGGTTTAGTAGTTGTTGGTTTTGCAGTGGTTGTAGGTGGATTGGTTGGTTTTGCGGTAGTTGTTGGTGGTGATGTGGGCTTAGCTGTAGTTGGGGGAACTGTAGGTTTTGCAGTAGTTGTTGGTGGTGATGTTGGTTTTGCAGTCGTTGGCTTTGCGGTAGTTGTAGTTGGTTTTTGTGTAGTTGGGGGAGCAGTTGGTGCTTTTGTAGTAGTTGTTGTTGGCTTCGCAGTAGTTGGCGCAGAAGCAGGATCTACCTTAATAAAACCAGCTACTGGAGCATATCCAGTCTCAATGTTACACTCATTGTTTCCTCTTTTAATTAAGAATGTTCCCTTATTACCCCAGCTTGTTCCCTATTTGAATAAGAAAATGATAATACTGTTACCCATGAGTTGATTGCTATCCAATACTTTGTTCCCGCAGAATCTACTCCCCATCCAACAAGATATACTCTAATCAAGTTAGTTGATGTTCTATTCTTACGAATGACCACCAGCTATAGAGCCTGATACATGCGTGTATACTCCAGACTTGTAACTAAAGAAATCAGTATAGACATCTACATCATGAGCTATAACTAATGTCACTTACCAAAGCCGACTTGAATAGGTCCATTATTTATAATTTCTGTTTGCATAGCTGCCATTCCTGTTCTTATTTGAGTATACGAGACAGCATAATAGCGTTTATCTTTAGGGTCAACTTTACATGTTCCTCGGTCTCCATTGCCAGAAGTAAATGGATAATCTTCATCGGCTACGATACCCGTGTTAACATAATAGCTCCATACACCTCCCAAAGTTCCACCATTACATCCATGATTTCCAGTATCGCAACTAATTGGATCTTGAGCGGACATGACTTTATTTATAGCACCTTTTGATGCAATACACGCTCTTATCGCAAAGGTACTCGAGCTATTATGTTAGAAAGTTGAGAATATATTTTTACCTGGCAAATGCCCAACATCCTCCACATCCTGATTGATCTTTAATAGGTTCAAAACAGTCTGGCCATTTTGTTCGACCATCAAAAGAAGTTGGATTTGTATTAGGTCCTTGATAGATAGTTTCATTACGAACGACTGGTTGCTGTGATAAACCTAATGAGTATTTTGCTTCATCAATAGTTAGTGACTCGAATCTCTTATTCTTTCCAGCTATCCATCCACGATCTTCGCTGTTTACAGCCTGTATGATTCTATCAGATTGAACAGGATCTGTACCTCGCTCTTCCCATGCTACGACAAGCACTGATAGAGCTAGTATAAGTAAGATATTTGTCGTGCTCCACATTTTTATTCGGTTTGGGAGAATAACGAAAAACCGACAAACGTCCCAACAATGTAGCAGCTCAATGAGGAGACAAAAAAGAGACACCGGGAGCGAGAGTATGTTTATTACAACTCGCAAGGAGAACCTCATAGGTTTGACGCGATTTCTTCGTACTTATCCCACGCTTTGTCCTTACTTTCGAACGTAATCTTGTCCAAGCTACTCAAACCTTTGTATTTGTGGAAGAAGCCTGGCAAGAATCTTCCTGCAACGCTCTTGTCCATTTTACTTCCGTAAAGAGCAACATTAACGCGAATAATGTCTAGTGAACCTGCATTCATGGCAAGATTTGTATGGATTTGTTTGCGATGTTCGTTGAACTTTTTCTTTTCCAATTTGACTTGTGGATATTCTCCAAATTGTTCTCTCATTTCGGCAAACTCCATACATTGATCTTGTGCCTCACCAGTTCTATCTTTTCCAGATTTACATCCAAAATGAGCTTGTTCACCAATCATGAATGATAGCATAATGATACGTACTGGTACAGAGTAGTTATCTATGTCTTTAACTTCATCGGTTTCTACTACACCTTGAGTCCATTTCTCATGTAACCCATTGTGATACAAGAATCTCAAATCGTTGTATAATTCTTGCAAATCTCTTTCTTTCTTGACCATTTCAGTGTATTCGATCCACTGTGGTGGTTGTGGGAAATTTGCATTTCCACTCTGTTGGATAGTGAGAACACTAGTGAACAACTCTTGAACAAATGTCGTTTCTACTTCTACAAGTTCATCGTATCGAACTTCCCACTTCTTTTCTGCTTGCCAGATTCTCTTGTGTAGTGCCAAAAGTTCATTAACAAGTGATTTGATGTGCATTTGATATTGGTACTCTACACTTGTGATACTATCAAAGTTCTCCATCCAAGTTTTGATTCTTGTTTCCAACTCTTTTTGTTTTTGACTGAACTCGTAGTCCATCATAGATACTTCACGAGTTGTGGCTGCTTCTTCTTGAACGAGAAGTATGAAAACTTGTTCTACGCGACTGATGCGATCCATTAATCTCTTTCTGTAGATTTGACCTTCGCGTGATTGAACTGTGAATACGTTGCTGATGTATTGAATAACATTCTTTCTCAAGTTTTGTTTGGCACGACCTAACGCAGCACGGAATTTCTGTACCTTGCGTTCAAACAAGCGCATACCATTGCTACGGCAGTTGATTGCGCGTTGAATACCAATACCGCACATGAATGTCTTGATGACAACATTTACACCAATGTTGATGTAACATGGTTCGCGGAAAGCAACGTTGATGGTCACTGGTGGTCCATTGTCATGTACATCAAGTGTAATTTGTTTGACGGCATTGTTGTTTAGAGCTTCGAGTAGAGCCTCTTGATGTTCCATAACTTGACGATCTTCACGGTCATTGACAAAGAATGGAGTTAATAGTGATAAGGAAGTGAATGGAACCATGAGTGGTTCTCCATCGTGAGAAAATAATTGTAATTCTTCACGAGTGAAACGTTTTGAGTGATTTGCGGCAATAACAGTCAAAAGCTCGACTGCATTATCATATGCAATCTTTTTTCGAGTTGCTCTGTCACTGATGGAAATGGCGGGTAAACTACCGCTGCGAATGGCTTCCCATACGACTCGATTCTCTTTGATGTAAGCAACCTTGTATGGGTTGACAAGACCAGGTTTGGAACGATCTCTTACACCACGGTTGCTTCTCTTTTTTGCGTACAGGTATCGATCAAATAGTTCGTTGATTGGAACTTGAACGCTGAAAGATGGTGTGGTAGCATTGTCCTTGGAGTTGATTTTAGCAAACTGTAACTCTTGTACCATGATCTTTCTTGCTAGTCCACTCAACTCTTCAGCATAAGCGGTGTTGTAGGCGTGGAACAATTCACTAATGTTGCTCTTGAAGAAGTGACAATTTGTCGACATCTTTTCAATCTTTTTGTTGTCCGATAGATCAGGACCTCCACGTGTCTTTAACACTTGGAACATGTCTGCTACAGCATCTTGTAGAATAACGAGTAGTTTTCTCTTGTATGCTAACATTAATGGCTTAACTTTCTCGAGCATTTCATCATCAACTTCTGCATATTGGTTCATGCCACCAAGAGTCAACTTGTTGTTGTTATTGTTGATGATCTTTAGTAGAACGGTATGTGCGTGCTTGAATCGCTCAAATGTGCGCTTTCCGCAACCTTTCAAATCTCCATCGACAACTTTGTATGCCATAGGGTTAATGTTCTTTTCTAAATCTTTTAACATTTCGAAAAAGTGTCTTTGAGCAACACTCAATAGGAAGTCACCAAATAGTTTAACGTCCAACTTTCTTGCGACGTTGTAGACTTCAGAAGAGCGAAGTTCCTTGACAGTCATCTCAGGAGTTTCATACTGTTTGATGAAACCGTACTCGTCCAAGTTGACGCCTTGTGGATTTCTTTCTTTTGCTTGTCTCATCATAGCGGCGATAATCATCCAAAAGTTGACACTGCATAGACGTGGAATGACGTTGAGTGCATTTGGGTCCATCAGTGGCAAACGAATAGTTTGTGAAGACTTTCTTTGCTCTTCCAAGCGTTTTAGTTCTTGTTCTCTACGTAGGCGATCGGCCTCTTCTTGTCGCCGTCTTTCTTCCTCCTCGCGTAGACGTTGTCTCATCCACTCTTCGTAGTTGCTCCAGTCAGTAAAGGAGTCAGTAATGGTTACGTAGTTAACAGGTTCCTGAACTTGATCAATATTCAATTTTTGGTTGTATACAGTACGTAACTCATCACAACGTAGTTGATTGTCAACGGAATCGATGTTACCCCAATAAAAATTGATTGAGGAGTCTTCCTTGAACGCATCTTCGTCAGTTGGTTCTGTTTTACCCATGGCTTGCTCGTTAGCCTTTTGTATCTTTGTGAATACATTCTTTCTTGATGCTTTCAACCATTCTGTGAATCTATTTCTAAATTCATCTTCAATTTGTTTGCGTAGATCGTTTGTCAAGTCTCTTATGGGTTGGTTGCAGACAACACTGACCCAACGAGTGTTATCTCTGTTGAACTCTTGGTGAACATTGTCCATGATAGTAGCGCGGAATTGAGCAACACTGCTGCCTGGATAAAAATCTTCATAATTAATCAATAGGTCTGGCATTGGCGCAATTTCAGCATCAAAGTCAAATGGATCAAGAGATGGTATCAAGCCGTCCTCTAGACCAACAACGAGTCTAAACTTGCCAGGAAGTGGAATTCTAACAGTGACCTTGTAGGTGCCATCATCTTGATCAACGATATCGGCATAGTCATCAACCATTAAAGGTCTATTGTTCATGTTTGTTCCATAATAGTCGAAATTCATTTGGAATTTATCTCCACCACGTGTTCTATTGTTTCCATAAGCATCGCGTGCTTGAATGGTGAATTCAAATGTTTGACCTTCTGTTTGTGTAGTGTATAGAGGATCCAAAACGACGCATTGGAATGCTGAAGTGTCTCCTGGTATGACACGCACTTTTCTAATCGAAGAGTGTGATAATTTGTGCTTGTTATCCAAAGTGATTTCGATATCATAGTCACCCAAGTACATTGGAACATAGACAACACGGTACTGTCCATTACCCAAATCTTGTACTTGACCTTCAACTTCGTATGGGCCTTCGTCGGGACCTTTAATACGACGAATCAATCGCACAGAGAAATCGTCACCACCAACGGTAAGCTCACGACCATCACTTGTTCTTGCAACAATGGTGAACTCGTTTTCCACACCAACAACTGCAGTGTGAGAGCCTTTACCCTTGATTAGTGTATTTTCAGGATCAGCAAAATCAGAATCAGCACTACTATCGCCATCGAATTCGTCGATTTCTGGTACTGCTGTAACGTTCTTGATGTTGAGTCTATTGAATTTTTGCAACAGTTGATCTTGCAGTGATAGTTCTTTTGGTGCTTCGTTCTTGACAACGACTGGTTTTTGTTTCTTTGGTTTGACAGTTTGTCTTTCTTTTCCAAATGAAAAATCGAGTTCTTGTAGTTTGTTGTGCTCGAGCTTTTGCAAATCTAATTCGTAAGTATCGTGATGAAAACATACCTTGTTCGATCTTTTGTATGGCTTGGGGACTGAACTCGAGTCCACTATCACTCAAGTCTTGAATCTTTTTATCGTTACCGAGTTTGCCAATTTTATCTAAAAAGTGGGCAAGTGCGTGGATACAGTGCAATACACCGGTAACGTTCTTTCTCTCCCATAGATCAGGGAACGAGAACAGATATGAACGAGGAAAATCAATATCTCTGCAAGCAGCAAAGAAATAGTTTTGGTTATCGGTAGCAGTCATGATTTCCATGTTGGAACCTGTACAAGTTAGTTTTGTAGAAAATTTCTATACCTTTTTTCGCGTTGATGTGTTTCCGTCTTAGTGTGTTTCCTGGATTATCATTAAACGCGTCCGCCAATCGTGCAAGTGCGACACCATCACGTAACTGGTCCAAGAAGTCTCTACCGTTTGGATCGTCGTCGATAAAGATTTTTTCGTCTAGCATATCTTCAACCCATCTTTTCGCTTCCTCCATTCTTATCAATAACTCTTTTCCTCTAAATTCCTCTACTTGGGAATAAATATTTTCTCCCTCCACTGCTTTAAATTGATTATGTTGCAGTGTTCCCTTTTTCCATCCTCTTCCGAGAGCCTCTTGCGAATCTTTAGGCTCGTTGTTTTGTTGTATTTTGTTTACGTCCACATAGTGTTGGTATGGACGACCTGTGTTGGACATACTATTTGTGTTGGTTTGGCAAAGATCTAGTTTTGAACTTTCTATTTGCTGGTTGGGTCTCTTTTGCTTATACCCCAAGGAACAGCGTGGAATTAGTTTTAGAAGACAATCGAAGCGATATGTTTCCACTTACGCAAAGATCAATAAAAATTAAAATCATGTAGCAATGAAAGATACTTTGAATTTGCAATCTTTGGGTACTAAACCCGCAAAAGAACTAGATCATGGAAAACAGACGAAAAGCAAAGCAGGTAAATAATTAAATTATATATTGTTTGTGATTGAATAAACTTGTTGACAGTCTTCAGTGTTACCGTTTCGCTGTTGCAAGCCAACGAGATGTTGCAGACAGCAACCACTTGGCTAAACAGTCCGTAGTGTGCAGTTAATTATGATACCATCAAAGCTATGGCGTACGTCATAGTATTTGATAGCACCCTAACTACCTCCAAAGAACGTTCTGATTTGGCCGAGCAACCACTTTCATACAACTTGGCGTACAGGCGAAGGGTAGCACAACTGTCAACGAGTCGCATCCACTCACATACGTGATACATCGAGGAAACCTTCATCACAGTCGACAGCCTTATTGGTGAGGGCTGGAACTGGCTGGATAAATGGCAGTTCAATTATATGATCATCGGCTAAAAACTGATCGACGTCAAAATCATCTGTTGCGTCATTGGTCAAACGTGGAACTGGCTCCACGATAGGAATATAAGATTCTTGTTGTACAATTTGGGCGTCAATATCCGTCCATGCCAAGAAGACATCCTCTTGGTCTAGTGTGTCTTGTGGTTGGAAAGAGTCTACAACTTCTTGCAATTCGTTGTACGAGTCATCGAATTTCAAGAATTTGGAGTGCCCTTCTTCCAACTCCGCTTGTTCGCGTGCTCTCTTCCCTAACACGGATGTGCTAACAGGAAGAGCCATAGGTGTGGCGGTTGATTGCATCAAGATCGCTTGCTGAACAAAATGGTAGTACGTGTTAAAATCTGGGACCTCACGGGAGGTGAGATTGTTGAGCACACGTTCTTGGTATTGATCAAAACGCTCAGCGGGTTGTTGAACAATACTGAAATGTCCTTGAACAGTAGCATCGGTCTTGATGGCGGTATCCTCCAACGTTCCTCTTGGGATTTGTGCATACACGACACGCGGTAACTCACAAATGACCACACCGTTAACGATCTCAAAAAGACGGAAACCAAACAATGGAGACTCACCGATATCACGCTTGTTCGCCTCGAGACTGCCTTTGTTGTACTCTGTACGAACCTCGACTACTTGTTGAGGGAAGTCAAGTTGTACAAGCATGGCAGCAGTTCTCAAGTTGTGATCTTGAAGTACGTGTACATTGGTTGCGTTTTTGTCTTTTATGAGAAAGTTGGGTAGATCTTTGTTTCTTTTTGCAGTTACATTCATCCAGTTATGTGTTCTGGATAGGAGTACAGGAACAATTAGCACAGACACGATGTCATAGCTAAACTGTCTATACAAAGTGAATTTGAGGCTGTATTGGTAAGCCCTTGCGTGTAGAATTAGAGAAGTTCCTTCTTGCGTTGTCGTGAGATGCACGGAGGTGCTGGAGGATGCCATATATTATAATCGAATAGTGTATTTAACAAAAGGTGTTTGGAGGCGGGATAACCCGTGTAGGTGAACTTGTTTTGAAATAAAGTTTGAACGTGGTCAATTTGGTTTCGGCCAACCAAAGCACTGCTAACTTACAAAAACTTTTTGCACACAAAGCGGCCACACCTTCAAACATGGACGATTTCGAACTAGATGATATACTTGAAAGTATGTCTTATCGCATGTCTAACCTGTGATAGATGCGTTGCAAGATTTTGAACAAGAAGAGGCCCGTGAAAAACATTCACAGAAACCGCAACGACCGGTTGGTGGATCTAAACCACCGCAAACAAATGTAGATAGAATGACACAACCAGCACCACCACAAATAAACTCTAGCGCATCACCGCTAGACGACATGGCAACTATGGAATTCGATGCAGACGATATTTTAACAAAAGCATTACATGCGCTACAAATGGGTGGGAATGCTGGTAATGGTGATGATTCGAATCTAGAAGACTCGTATGATATATCAGAAGACGAACGAAAGATGCTTAACGGATTTGCAGAAAACATGCAAGAATTTCTACAAGGTTTGGAACAAACAGATCGGCAACAAAATAACGATACTGAAAACAAATCGTTTCAAGATACCATTCGTGATACCGTTAACATGTTAAAACAGAACACAGATAATCTAAACGTATGTTATTTCGTTCAAATATTCACACAACGTAGGATGTCAACTCCAAAAGTAGTGACTCTCCATTTAACATGAACGACTTGACAAAACTATTAGGTGGTATGGGTGGCGACAGCGATGCTGCAGAAGATGACGAAGAGGGCATGTATAACATGTTGGAGAAGATTATGGAGTCCCTCATGTCACCAGAAATTCTGAAACAACCCATGGAAGAACTACGCAGAGAGTATCCAATATGGTTAGCAGAAAATAGAGGAAAAGTTGATCCAAACGAATATGAACGCGTAGAGAAGCAGTACGAGTATGCGGAAAAGATTTGCAAAGTATACGAAACTTCGACTTTCCCAGCATGTTTACCACAGCTTATCGATTTGATGAAAGACATGCAGACGTACGGATCGCCACCAGATGATATTGTTAAAAGAATGACAAAAGATGGCGATAAAGGAGGTGCCAAAGGGTTACAAGATATGTGTCCCATGCAATAAGGAATATATTGTACACATTTACTTCTCTTTCTTTTCAGATTTTTCGCGATCATC